>Ga0105050_10008391_pt1 | contig 11944 bp, 11 predicted proteins | sample FRY01_FD_78088 | JGI IMG/M metagenome (GOLD analysis project Ga0105050, IMG submission 78088) | Freshwater microbial communities from Lake Fryxell liftoff mats and glacier meltwater in Antarctica - FRY-01 | ecosystem: Environmental > Aquatic > Freshwater > Ice > Glacier meltwater ... | reverse complement strand
TCTTGGGGCAAAGGTATGGCGGTATTGCGCAGTTCTTCAATAAAAATTGCATCGGCGCGGCGCAGTAAATCGGCAAATTCTTTTTTGACTTCGCCGAGTATGCGCACACCCAGCCCCGGGCCCGGGAAGGGATGGCGATACACCATGTCATGCGGCAGCCCGAGCGCCACGCCCAGTTTGCGCACTTCGTCTTTAAATAAATCACGCAGCGGCTCGAGCAGTTTGAGCTTCAGCGTTTCAGGTAACCCGCCCACGTTGTGGTGGCTCTTGATGGTGTGGGCACCCTTCTTGCCTTTGCCCGCGCTCTCAATGACGTCTGGATAGATGGTGCCCTGGGCCAGCCATTTTGCGTTGCTCAGTTTGCCGCTCTCGACCTGAAACACGTCGACAAATTCGCGGCCAATGATCTTGCGTTTGGCTTCGGGGTCCGATACACCGGCTAGTTTGCCCATGAATTGGTCGGTCGCGTCGACCCGGATGACTTTTACGCCAAGATTTTTGGCGAACATGTCCATCACCATGGTGCCTTCGTCCAGGCGCAGCAGGCCGTGGTCTACAAATACGCAGGTGAGTTGCTCGCCGATGGCGCGGTGAATCAATGCCGCCGCCACGCTGCTGTCGACGCCGCCAGACAAACCAAGGATGACCTGGTCGGTGCCGACCTGTTTGCGTATGGCCTCTACCGCTTCTGTCACATAGTCGGGCATATTCCAGTCTGCCTTGCAGCCGCAGATCTCGTGCACAAAGCGGTCGAGGATGGCGGTGCCCTGCAGGGTATGGGTGACTTCGGGGTGAAACTGAACGGCGTAGAGCTTGCGCGCCTCATCAGCCATGCCTGCGACAGGACAGCTGTCTGTCGAGGCCATCAGTTTAAAACCCGGGAACATGGCGATGACTTTGTCGCCGTGACTCATCCAGACTTTGAGCATGCCGTGGCCTTCGGCGGTGACGAAGTCATTAATGCCGCTTAATAAAGCCGTATGGCCACGCGCCCGCACTTCTGCGTAGCCAAATTCGCGCACGGTGCCGTTCTCGACTGTGCCGCCCAGCTGCGCTGCCATGGTCTGCATGCCGTAGCAAATCCCCAGCACCGGTACACCCAGGTCAAAGACGGCTTGCGGTGCACGCGGCGTGTCGCCTTCGGTGACTGAGCTTGGCCCACCAGAGAGGATGATGCCGGCAGCGCCCGAGGCACGGATCAATGCCTCGCTGACGTCGTAAGGGTGGACTTCAGAAAATACGCCGGCTTCACGCACGCGGCGTGCAATCAGTTGCGTGACTTGTGAGCCGAAGTCGAGAATCAGGATTTTTGCATGCATGAGGAATGAAGTTACTGCGTAGCGACGTTAAACGGGGAAACAACGGGCAGACGGCTCCAACCAGAAGGCAGGCGACACGACGGCCGCCTGACTGGGTTTGCCGGACTCAGTCGGCGCGATAATTCGGCGCTTCTTTGGTGATTTGCACATCATGAACATGTGACTCGCGCATGCCAGCTGAGGTGATTTCGACGAACTCTGCTTTTTCGCGCAGTTCGTCAATGGTGGCGCAGCCGCAATAGCCCATTGATGAACGTACACCGCCGACGAGTTGATAAAGAATAGCCAGGACGCTGCCCTTGTAAGGCACGCGGCCTTCGATACCCTCCGGTACAAATTTATCGGTGTTGTTGGCAGAGTCCTGGAAATAGCGGTCAGCCGAGCCGTCGGCCATTGCGCCAAGGCTTCCCATGCCGCGGTAGGATTTATAGCTTCGCCCCTGAAACAGTATGACTTCGCCGGGCGCCTCTTCGGTGCCGGCAAACATGCTGCCCATCATGACGCTTGATGCGCCTGCTGCCAGTGCTTTGGAGATGTCACCGGAAAAGCGAATGCCCCCATCGGCAATACAGGGCACGCCTGTGCCTTCGAGGGCTTTAGATACATTGGCAATGGCGCTGATCTGCGGCACGCCCACGCCCGCGACGATACGGGTCGTACAGATCGAACCCGGGCCGATGCCAACCTTGACACCATCGGCGCCGTGTTCAACCAGGGCCAGCGCTGCGGCCGCCGTGGCGATATTGCCGCCAATGACGTCGACATGCGGGAAGCGCTGCTTGACCCAGCGCACGCGCTCAAGCACGCCCTGCGAGTGGCCGTGGGCCGTGTCGACGACGATGACATCGACGCCGGCGGCCACCAACAGTTCGACCCGCTCGTCATTATCCGGGCCCACACCGACGGCAGCACCCACACGCAGCTTACCGAATTCATCTTTGGAAGCCTCGGGGTGTTCCGTGGATTTGCGGATGTCTTTGGCCGTAATCAGGCCGCGTAATTCGAAGGCATCGTTGACGACCAGCACGCGCTCAAGGCGATGCTTGTTCATCAGCTTTTTTGCCTCGGCCAGATCGGCACCGTCTTTGACGAACACGAGTTTGTCGCGCGGCGTCATTTTGGATCGCACTTCGGCGTTCAGCTCTTCTTCAAAGCGCAAGTCACGGTTGGTGATGATGCCCACAACGGTCTTGCCGTCCACTACCGGAAAGCCGCTGATGCCATGTTGCTGCGACAACGCCATCACGTCCCGCACCTTCATGGTGGCCGGAACCGTGATCGGGTCGCGCACGACACCGGCCTCAAAGCGTTTGACCTTGGCCACTTCGCGGGCCTGCTCTTTGGGCGTAAGATTTTTGTGCACGATGCCGATGCCGCCTTCCTGCGCCATGGCAATGGCGAGTCTGGCTTCGGTGACGGTATCCATGGCGGCGGACACTAAAGGAATAGCGAGAGAGATATTGCGCGTCAGACGGGTCTTGAGGAACGTATCTTTAGGGAGGATGGCCGAGTAGGCCGGAACGAGCAGCACATCATCGAAAGTGAGTGCTTTTTGGAGTAAACGCATAGCGAATCCTATAAGCGCAAAACAAGATTATACAGAAATCGTTACCCCCTCCCCGCCAACTGCACGGCCAACGCTCACGCGCTTTCAGGCGCTGCGGCGCGCGCGCTTGCGGCGGGACTCTTTGGGGTCGGCTTGCAAAGGCCGATAGATCTCGACACGGTCGCCTTCACGCAGCAACGTATCAGGGGATTTTTGTTTGCCAAAGATACCCACTTTATTCACGCCCAGGTCAATCTCCGCAAACCGCTGCAACACACCACTCGCTTCAATCGCTTGCAACAGCGTGCTGCCCGGTGGCAGTTGCAGGTCTGTATGAAAGGCAGTGTCAGGCAGGACATAACAAAGCTGCACCTTCACGACCGGGCCGCCTGCGTCTGGCGCATCAGCCATACACCGCCTCGGCACGCTTGCAAAACGATTCTACGAAACTGTTGGCTATCATGTTGAAGACTGGGCCGATCAGTTTCTCGAGAAGTTTGCTGGAAAATTCATAGTGCAGTTGAAATTCGATTTTGCAGGCATCGTCGCGCAGAGGCTTGAATTGCCATTGACCGTCAAGATGTTTGAACGGCCCCTCCACCAGCTTCATGTGCATGCCGGTCGGCGGCGTATTGGTGTTCTCAGTCGTGAAGCTCTGGCGTACGCCATGATAATGAATCGTGATGGCGGCCACGAGCCGGTTGGCTTCACGCAGCTTGATGTCGACCCCGCCGCACCATGGCAGAAAGGCCGGATACTCTTCGACTTTGTCGACCAATGCGAACATTTGTGCCGCGCTATAACCGAGAAAAACAGATTTGTGAACAACTGCCATGATGCCGTTTGATAGAATACGAAGCCCTGATTCTAACCGACCGCGCTCTGCGCTCTCGCCACACCCCATTCCATGAGCATCGTTGAAAACAAAAAAGCGTTCCACGATTATTTTATCGAGGAGCGGTTCGAAGCCGGCATGGCGCTCGAAGGCTGGGAAGTAAAGTCTATCCGCGCGGGGCGCGTGCAGCTTAAAGAAGCCTATGTGATTGTCAAAAAAGGCGAGGTTTATCTATTTGGCGCCCACATCAGCGCCCTGCCAACCGCCTCGACCCATATCACCCCTGACCCGGTGCGCACTCGCAAATTATTGCTCAGGTCCGAAGAAATCAAAAAACTGATCGGTAAAGTAGACCGGGCCGGCTACACCCTCGTGCCGCTCAATCTGCACTATTTGCGAGGCCGTATCAAATGCGAAATTGGCCTGGCTAAAGGAAAGAAGCAACATGACAAGCGCGATACCGAGCGGGTGCGCGACACACAGCGCGAGATTGCCAAGGTGATGAAGCAAAATCGCCGTTAACGTGCCCTGATTGTTCCGGCAATGTAGCCTCGCAGTCGCCCGCGCGCGCCATTGCAGAAGCCGAAAAAAACAAAACCCCTGGCGCTGTAAAGCGACGGGGGTTTAATACGCAGCAACTTCCTATTGTTGGTTGTTATTCCGTACCAGATATTGCGTGGAATGTAGTGTAGCTAAATTTTGCCCCAAGTCAACACTTCAACACTTCAAAACGGAATATTTCGCCTTATTCAGTCCGGGATGATAGTTTCTTCCAGGTATCCACCACCGAATCCGGATTTAACGAGATGGATGAAATCCCCTCTTGCATCAGCCATTCGGCAAAATCTGGATGGTCCGACGGGCCCTGACCGCATATGCCGATGTACTTGCCTTGCGCCAGACACGCAGCAATCGCCTGAGACACCAAAGCCAGCACCGCAGGGTCACGCTCGTCAAAATCGGCCGCCAAAAGCGCCATGCCAGAGTCCCGGTCCAGCCCAAGTGTGAGCTGGGTCAGATCATTGGAACCGATGGAGAAGCCATCAAAATACGCCAGAAACTCTTTAGCCAAAATGGCGTTGGACGGCACCTCGCACATCATGATCAGGCGCAGGCCGTTTTCGCCGCGCTTGAGGCCGTATTTAGCCAGCAGACTGACTACTTTCTCGGCCTGGCCCAGGGTTCGCACAAACGGCACCATGATCTCGACGTTGGTTAAGCCCATGTCTTCACGCACGCGCTTTAAGGCGACGCATTCCATCTGGAAGGATTCGGCAAAGTCGGCGGCAAGATAACGCGCAGCGCCGCGAAAGCCCAGCATCGGATTTTCTTCGTCTGGCTCGTAGCGCGAGCCACCAATGAGCTTTTTGTATTCATTGGATTTGAAGTCTGACAAGCGAACAATGACCGGCTTGGGCCAGAAAGCAGCAGCGATGGTGGCGACGCCTTCAGCCAGCTTGTCAACATAAAAAGCCTTGGGCGAAGCGTGGCCACGTGCGACGGACTCTACCGCTTTTTTCAGGTCTGGCTCGACATTTGGGTAATCAAGAATCGCCTTGGGATGCACGCCGATATTGTTATTGATAATGAATTCCAGCCGTGCCAGACCGACCCCGTCATTGGGCACAGACTGAAAATCAAACGCAAGCTGGGGATTACCCACATTCATCATGATTTTTAGCGGCAGCTTGGGTAGTGCGCCACGGGCCACCTCGGTAATCTCGGTCTCCAGCAGGCCGTCGTAGATTTTGCCTTCGTCGCCTTCAGCGCAGGAAACAGTGACCAGCGTGCCCTCTTTCAGGATATCGGTGGCATCACCGCAGCCCACTACGGCCGGCACGCCCAGCTCCCGGGCGATGATTGCCGCATGACAGGTACGACCGCCACGGTTCGTCACAATCGCCGCGGCCCGCTTCATCACCGGTTCCCAGTTCGGGTCCGTCATGTCGGCGACCAGCACATCGCCCGGCTGCACGCGCTCCATTTCTTCGGGGCTGCGAATCACGCGGACCGGGCCAGCGCCGATTTTTTGGCCAATGGCGCGGCCAGCGGTGAGCACGACACCGGTGCCTTTGAGCTTGTAACGCTGCTGGGCATCGGTTGACTTCTGTTGCGACTTTACGGTTTCAGGACGGGCTTGCAAAATGTAGAGCTTGCCATCCCGCCCGTCTTTACCCCACTCGATATCCATGGGACGCTGATAGTGCTTTTCGATGGTGACGGCATAGGTTGCCAGCTCAGCAATCTCGGCATCGGTCAGCGAATAGCGGTTGCGCAGTTCAATCGGCACATCCACGGTTCGCACAGAAAGGCCCGCTTTGGCTTCGCCGGTGAATTCCATCTTGATGAGCTTGGAGCCGATATTGCGGCGAATGATGGGCAGTTTGCCTTGCGCGAGCATCGGTTTGTGCACATAAAATTCGTCAGGGTTTACCGCGCCCTGCACAACGGTCTCGCCCAAGCCGTAGCTGGAAGTGATGAACACCACATCAGCGAAGCCTGATTCTGTATCAATGGTAAACATCACCCCGGCGGCCCCCAAGTCTGAGCGAACCATGCGCTGCACGCCCGCAGACAGCGCGACTTCAGCGTGGGTGAAACCCTTGTGAACGCGATAGGAAATGGCCCGGTCGTTATACAGGGAAGCAAATACATGCTTCATTGCCTCGAGCACATTTTCGATGCCAACGACATTCAGGAAGGTCTCTTGCTGACCAGCAAAAGAGGCATCAGGCAAGTCTTCGGCGGTCGCGGAAGAACGCACGGCGAATGACATTTCACTTGATGAGTCATCGACAAGTCTCTGATAATAATCCGTTATTTCTTTTTGCAGCCGCGGCTGAAACGGGGTCTCGACTATCCATTTACGAATCTCGGCACCCGCTGCGGCAAGCGCGCGTACGTCATCAATATCCAGACCGGCCAGCCGGCCTGCAATCCGGTGTGCGAGGGCTGCGCCGCCATTTTGGCTGTAGGACAAGAAATCGCGGAAGGCATGGGCCGTGGTGGCGAAACCACCGGGCACTCTGACACCGGCGTGAGCGAGCTGGCTGATCATTTCGCCGAGCGATGCGTTTTTACCGCCAACGGATTCAACATCCGTCATGCGCAGGTTTTCGAAGGAAACGACGTAAGACGCCCCTGCGTCAGGGGACCTTTGAACCCCCAGCGATGCTACGTTGGACATAACAACCTCTTTGATGATAAGAAATCTTCATAAACGGCACCGCAATCTGTTTTGTGTTTGTTATTCTTCGTGCAGGCAGCGTAGTCAAACTTTGGCCGCCATTTTACAGGGCGCAACCCGTTTTTTTCTGCGGACGACCATACTTTTTGCATTCTTTTTTTAATTAATTAACAATGCCCAACGCTTATTCCAGCAGTCATGCCGAGTCCGACCGCACGGTATTTTTCGTATCCGATGGCACCGGTATTACGGCCGAAACCTTTGGTCACTCCGTGTTGACGCAGTTTGAGCTTCGTTTCAGGCAAATTCGGCTACCCTTCGTTGACTCAGTGGACAAGGCGCATGAGGCTGTTCGCCGGATTAACGACAGTTGGTCAACCGATGGCAAGCGCCCTATCGTTTTTTCCACCATGGTGAAAGCGGAATTGTCTGGCATCGTGCGCCAGTCGCGCGGTATGCATATGGACTTGATTCAGACTTTTGTCGAACCGCTGGAACAAGAGCTCGGCGTTAAATCGACCCACACGATAGGTCGCAGCCACAATATTGCAGATTCGGAAGACTACAAAAACCGGATTGAAGCGATCAATTTTTCGCTGGCCCATGACGATGGTCAATCGCATAAAAATCTGGCAATGGCCGACGTCATTCTGGTGGGTGTGTCACGTTCAGGAAAAACGCCGACCAGTCTGTACCTGGCCATGCAGTACGGTATCAAGGCGGCAAACTATCCGCTTATTCCTGAAGATTTCGAACGGGACCGTTTGCCCAGTGGCCTCGTGCCTTACAAGTCCAAGATTTTTGGGCTATCCATCACGGCTGACCGCCTTTGTGAAATTCGCAACGAAAGGCGCCCTGGCAGCAAATATGCGGCGCTGGAAAATTGCCGATATGAAGTCAACGAAGCCGAAAAAATGATGCATCGTGAAGGCATACGGTGGATGTCGTCCACCGTGAAGTCTATCGAAGAAATCGCCACCATGATCCTCCAGGAAATCCGCTCCGATAAACGAGCGTACTAAGGGCGCTTACGCCGAGGCTTGCCAAAGCGCGTGCTCACGCACCTTAGACGCGCATTTACTGATCTGGCGCAAATGTCCAGCAGGAACGATCTCCCCACCTGTCTGACTCACTGTTATTACTGTGATCAGATAAGCGGGGGTGGAACATGGATGCCGGGCTGGTTGAATTTATTCTGTGGGTCGGTTTTGGATTGTTAATCTGGGCTTTACGTGACAGCCTGATGCGGGCAGAGGTGCAGATGAGTCTAGATCCACCTTCGGTTAGTCCGCGCATTAAACCGACTAGTTTTTCTTCAGCGCAGCGCTTAGTCGAGCCGATGGGCTTTTATCTGGACCAGCCTATCTATCGGTACGCCATCATAGACGGCAAGCACTACCGGTTTGACTGTGTCTGCCCGCAAGGGGTGGTGAATCAGGCTGGGGAGCAGGCACGTTATGTCGCGCCCGGTCTGGTCTATGTGGAGTGTGCTTTTCCGCGCTGAGCAGATTGACGAAGCTGCTCGAACACACAGACAGCGACTGCAGCGGCAACATTAACCGACTCCACGTTTTTGCTCTGGGGAATTTTGACCGCAACGTTCGCCAACGCTAATAAGGCAGGGGTAACCCCCTGGCCTTCATGACCAAAAATCCAGGCGAGGGGGGCAGTCAGGTCCGCCTCAAAAATCGAGCGCGTCGCATACGAGCTCGTAGCCCATACCGGCACGGTGGCTGCCTTTATCAATGCCTCTAAATCGACCTGTTCAAAAATCTGCAGCGCAAAATGCGCACCCATGCCAGCGCGCAGTACTTTGGGCGACCAGGCAAAAACAGTGCCGCTGCTGCAAAACACCTGTTCGATACCTGCTGCCGCAGCGCTGCGCAAAATCGACCCGAGGTTCCCCGGATCCTGCAACTGATCTAAGAGTAAGGCTGACTGTGTCAGTCTGGGGACAGCAAGCGTTTTGGGTATGTCAATCAAAAAAAGGAGTGCCACGCCATTGTCAACCTGACTCAGGCCGGCAAATAGCGCGTCGGGCAGCAACAGGCAGCTAACCTGCCGCGCCTGGCAGTCGGCCATGATCCTGGCAACTTCAGGCAAGCCGCGGGCAGCCTCGCCAACCACGCACAGCGCAGGTGCGCCTTGTTGTTGCAACCACGTCTGACATAAATGAATGCCGTCAAGCAGGGTTTGGCCCGCTTTTTTTCGGGCCTGCGCGCTCGTTGCGAGTTGCTTGATGGCTTTAAGCTGCGGGTTGTCACGTGAGGTAATCGACTTGATGCTCATGGTGTCATGCCGGGTTGGGGGGTCACCTGCAGCAGCGCGCGCACTGGCGCGAAGGATTTGCGGTGCACCGGGGAGACGCCATTCAGCCGTAGCCGCGCCAAATGCAGCGCCGTCGGATAGCCTTTGTGCTGGTCAAAGGCATACGCCGGATATTGCTGGTGCAAGATCAGCAAGGCGGCATCGCGCGCGGTCTTGGCAAGAATGGAGGCTGCCGAAATGTCAGGTACAAGATCATCGCCTTTGATGATGGCTTCCGCTCGCACTGAACACGGTGGGCAGCGGTTGCCATCAATCAAAGCCAACGTCGGTAAGATTGACAGGCCTTCGATGGCGCGGCGCATGGCCAGCATCGTCGCTTGCAAAATATTGAGGGTATCGATCTCTGCTTCTGAGCATTGCGCCACAGACCATGCCAGCGCGTCGCGCCGGATTAACGCCGCCAATGCTTCCCGTTTGGCAGGGGTGAGCTTTTTGGAGTCGCGCAAACCCGCAATCGGGCGGTCAGGGTCTAAGATCACGGCCGCGGCAAACACAGGACCAGCCAGAGGCCCCCGCCCCGCTTCATCCACGCCACAAATACGCTCGCCGCCCGTATCAAATAAAGAAAATTTCACCATAGCCAACACGCAGGCAGCGCCTCAGAGCTTGCCGCCACTGGCGAGAAGCTGCATGACCGCGTGCGCACTTTCCGCCGCCGTATTGCGCATCAAGTCATGGTGCATATCAATAAAACGCCGGCGCAAGCGATGACGGTTTTGATCACTGGAAATCTGCGCCCACAACGCACTCGCCAAGGCTTGTGGGGTGGCGCGCCCTTGCAGCAATTCGGGCACGAGGAATTCACGCGCCATGATGTTTGGTAATCCGACCCAGGGCTGATAAGCCATGGTCCGCAAGATCTGCCAGCTCGCGGGGTTCATGCGATAAGCCACCACCATGGGCTTTTTAAACAGGGCCACTTCCAGCGTGGCGGTGCCGCTGGCAACCAGGGCAGCATCGCAGGCAGCAATCACGCGATGTGACTGACCATTGACAAGCGTGAGCGGCAAATTCTGTAGCTTCGCGTGGACAATCATCGCGTCAAAATAGGCACGCTGCGCCGGCCCGGCCATGGGCACGACAAAGCGCAGTTTGCGGTCGCGTTTGGTCAGAAGCACGGCGGCCTGGACAAAGACGCGCGCATTGTATTTAATCTCTGACAGTCGACTGCCTGGCAAAATGGCAATAATCCGGTCTTGCTGGTCTAGTCCCAGTTCGGCTCGGGCACCGGCCTGATCGGGCTCCATGGGAATGACTTCTGCCAGCGGATGCCCCACATAGGTCACAGGGATATTGGCACTGCGATAAATCGCTTCTTCGAAAGGGAAAATCACCAGCATGTGCGACACGGCTTGGGCGATTTTGTTAATGCGATGGCGACGCCAGGCCCAAATAGACGGGCCGATATAATGCATCGTCGGAATGCCCGCTTTTTTTAGTGCAATCTCAAGGTCAAGATTAAAATCGGGGGCATCCACACCAATAAAGGCAGCAGGTCGCTCCTCCAATAACTGTTTGCGCAGATTGTCGCGTATGCCCTTGATCTCCCGGTAATGCGCCAGCACTTCAAAGAGCCCGCGCACCGCCAGCTTTTCCATCGGGTAGTCGGAAACGAAACCATACTCCGCCATGTCTGGCCCACCGATGCCATGCAGACGCGCATCCGGCAGCATAGGCCTTAAGCCGGACAGCAGGCGACCCGCCAACAGGTCGCCGGACGTCTCGCCGGCCACCATGGCAATAGACAACTCAGCGGACGATGCCACGCGTTGCGTTCTCTAAAAATTCGCGGATAGCATAGATATGCCGCGCGTGATCGGGTGCTGCCATCTCCTGATCGGCCAGGGCTGCCTTGGCTTGTTCAAGCGTGAGGCCAGATTTATAAATCAGCTTATAAGCCTGCCGAATTGCCGTAATCGCCTCGGCACAAAAACTACGCCGCCGCAAGCCCTCGATATTGATCCCATGAGCCGCAGCCGGGTTACCCGACAAAATGACAAAAGGCGGCACGTCTTGTGTCAGGCTCGTACTCATGCCGACCATGGCGTGCGCGCCGATCTTGCAGAACTGGTGCACATTAGAAAAGCCACCCAGGATGGCCCAATCGCCGACCTGCACATGGCCCGCCAACTGGGCGTTATTGGCAAAGATGGTGTGACTGCCAATTTGGCAATCATGGGCCAGATGCACATAGGCCATGATCCAGTTGTCATGCCCCAGACGCGTTACGCCCACATCCTGGGCCGTGCCGCGATTAAAGGTACAAAATTCGCGCACCGTATTGCGGTCACCGATTTCAAGCCGGGTGGGCTCATTTTTATATTTTTTGTCCTGCGGCGCAGCGCCAATCGATGAAAACTGAAAAAAAGTATTGTCGCGCCCAATCGTGGTCTGGCCGTCAATAACAACATGCGGACCGACCCGCGTGCCTGCACCAATGACGACATCGGGTCCAATGATGCTGTAAGCGCCAATCTCAACAGCGGTATCGAGCGATGCCTTTGGATCAACGACGGCGGTCGGATGAATAGTCGCCATGCTTACTCCGCAGACAGCGCCGTGTCGCCAATGCTTCGCATGGTGCACATGAGTTCCGCTTCGACTGCGGTCTGGCCATCGACCGTCGTAAGCGCCTTGAATTTCCAGATGCCGCGCGACTGGCGCAGGATCTCGACCTGCATGCGCAACTGGTCGCCCGGTTCAACGGGCCGCTTGAAACGGGCGCCATC
>Ga0105050_10008389_pt1 | contig 11945 bp, 9 predicted proteins | sample FRY01_FD_78088 | JGI IMG/M metagenome (GOLD analysis project Ga0105050, IMG submission 78088) | Freshwater microbial communities from Lake Fryxell liftoff mats and glacier meltwater in Antarctica - FRY-01 | ecosystem: Environmental > Aquatic > Freshwater > Ice > Glacier meltwater ... | reverse complement strand
TGCGCTAATTTGATGCGTTTCCTTCGCCTCTGGGCATACGGCATGCGCCCCGCAATGGTGAGCAAATCGCACCATCTCCATGCACGGCGCATGCTGTCGCACCCGGCATCACCCTCGTGCCGCCCCACCGTCAAATGACGTAGGTCGATTTGCCGTTGGCGGCGTAATGATTCGAAGGGGAAGTCAACGCAGAGGGGGTGGCGCAAAAATTGCTGGGCGGAACAGTTGCTATATTTTTGTCTGGCGTGGAGAATTTTTTGAAGTCGAGTTCCGTACAGCGCATCGTCAAGAGCCGGCGCGACTACAACAGCTGGGTCGCCGATGAGACGATGGAAGATTACGCGCTGCGTTTTACGCCACCGAGTTTTCGCAAGTGGTCTGAATTCAGGATCGCCAATACCGCCCTGGGTGCGGTGTCCTTCCTCGCCTTAGAGGCCATTGGCGCGGCCATTACCTGTAACTACGGATTTAGCAATGCGCTGTGGGCGATCTTGTGCGTCTCTGTGCTGATCTTTGTGACGGGCCTGCCCATCAGTTATTACAGCGCCAAATACGGCGTGGACATGGATTTGCTCACACGCGGTGCTGGCTTTGGCTATATCGGCTCAACCATCACCTCGCTCATTTATGCCAGCTTCACCTTTATATTTTTTGCGCTTGAGGCCTCGATCATGGCGCAGGCGCTCGAACTCTTTTTCGGGCTGCCTCTGGTGTTTGGGTATGTGGTCTGCTCACTCGTCATCATTCCGCTGGTCATACACGGTGTCACACTCATTAGTCGCGTACAGACATGGACTCAGCCGCTGTGGCTGGTGTTGATGATGCTGCCTTTTGCCGCGGTGCTGTTTCAAGAGCCCGAAGCGGTATCGCGGCTGCTGCATTTCGGCGGGCGCGCCGAAGGCGGCGCGCAATTTAACTGGCTCTTGTTCGGCGCAGCGACAACCGTTGCGTTTTCCCTCATGGCGCAGGTTGGCGAACAAGTCGACTTCCTGCGCTTTTTACCCGAAAAAACCCGCGAAAACCGGGTGCGCTGGTGGAGCGCACTGCTACTTGCCGGGCCGGGCTGGATCTTGCCGGGCGCAGCCAAAATGCTGGGCGGTGCCCTGCTTGCCTTTCTGGCCATCGAGCACGGCGTGAGCATCACGCACGCTGTTGAGCCAACCCAGATGTATCTGGTCGCGTTTGGCTATGTGTTTGCCGATGCGCGCTGGGCACTCGCGGCGATGGCCTTGTTCGTGGTGGTATCGCAGGTAAAAATCAACGTCACCAATGCCTATGCCGGCTCACTGGCCTGGTCGAATTTTTTTGCCCGGCTCACCCACAGTCATTCGGGGCGCGTGGTGTGGGTGGTCTTTAATGTATTGATTGCACTATTGTTAATGGAGATCGGCGTATTTTCCGCCTTGAGCGAGGTATTGACACTCTATTCGATGGTGGCCATCTCATGGATAGGGGCGGTGGTATCCGACCTGCTGATCAATAAGCCGCTGGGCCTGTCGCCACGCCACATCGAATTCAAGCGCGCCCATCTGTATGACATCAACCCGGTTGGGGTGGGCGCCATGCTAATTGCCTCCACCCTGTCGCTGCTGGCACTGAGTGGCCTGTTCGGCCCGATGGCGCGTGCCATGGCTCCTTTCATTGCCTTGGCCACCGCGCTGGCCACCGCGCCGCTGATTGCGCTGGCCACCCGCAGCCGCTATTACATTGCCCGCGAAAGCAGCCCTGCCCATCCTGCGGGCAGTACCCAGCATTGCATCATCTGCGAAAATTCTTTCGCCGGCGAAGACGTGGCACATTGCCCTGCTTATCAGGGAACGATCTGTTCCTTATGCTGCTCGCTGGATGCGCGCTGCAATGACCGGTGCAAACCGGACGCCAGCCTTCGCATGCAGTTGCACAGCCTGATGCACGCCGTCTTGCCTGCCTCAATGGCGCGTCGGCTGCGAACGGATATCGGCGTCTATATATTGATGCTGTCTTTATTCAGCACGGTACTGGTGCTGGTGCTCGGTGCCATTTATTTTTTTGAGCTACCCCTCACAGGGCCAGCGACATCTTATTCAAGCGCCGACTTGCGCGGCGTTTTCGTTAAATTATTTGCCGCGCTGTTTTTACTAACCGGCATAGGCACCTGGTGGCTGGTGCTGACTTCAGAGAGCAGGCGGGTGGCGCAAAACGAGTCTGAGCGCCAGACTAATCTGCTGTTGGCCGAAATCGATGCGCACCAGCTGACCGACCTTGAGCTGCAGCGCGCCAAGAATGCCGCGGAAGCGGCCAACATGGCGAAGAGCCGCTTTGTCACCGGGATGAGTCATGAGCTGCGCACACCGTTGAACAGCATACTGGGCTACGCGCAAATTATGCAGGGCGACCAAAGCATTCCCGCCCACAGGCAAAACGCCGTCAGCGTGATCCGGCGCAGCGGCGAACATCTGCTCTCGCTGATTGAAGGCATGCTGGATATCGCGCGCATTGAAGCGGGCAAAATGCGACTCGAATCCGCTGAGCTTCCCTTGCGCGAATTTTTAGACCAGATTGTGCAGATGGTCGCCCCGCAAGCTGCGCAAAAAGAGCTGGGATTTCATTTCGTTGAAGCCGGCCGTATCCCACAAGCGGTGCATGCCGATGAAAAAAGACTGCGCCAGATTTTAATCAATCTGCTGGCCAATGCGGTCAAATTTACCGATACCGGCAGCGTCACCCTGCGCGTAACCTATGCGCGGGAGATTGCCCAGTTTGAAGTCGAAGACACCGGCATCGGCATTGCACAACAAGATATCGAACGCATTTTTTTGCCCTTCGAGCGCAGCAAGTCAGCCAGCGTACAGCAGGAAGTCGGCACCGGTCTGGGGCTGGCCATTTCGAACATGCTGGTGCACATCATGGGTGGCGAGCTGTCCGTCACCAGCCAGCCCGGCCGGGGCAGTGTCTTTACACTGCGCATGTATCTGCGTGAAGTGCGCCAGCCTGCGTTACGCGTTGCCGCCACCAGCCGCGCCATTGGCTATGCCGGTACACGCAAACGCTTGCTAATCGTTGACGACCAGGCCTCGCAACGGGCGCTACTGACTGACATGCTCGTGCCACTCGGATTTGAAATCAGCGAAGCTGCCAATGGCCCGGCCTGTCTGGCTGCGATAGAAAAGCAGCCACCGGATCTGCTTTTAATGGATATCTCCATGCCCGGCATGGACGGCTGGGAAGTCTGCCGCCGGCTGCGTGAAGCCGGCCATACCGATCTGCCTATCGTGATCGTTTCAGCCAATGTATTTGATCCGACCGCGCGCGATCCTGGCAACATGCACTGCAACGATTTCATCGCCAAACCTTTTGCGCTGCCTGATTTGCTGGCCAAACTGAAGCTTCACCTCGGCATTGACTGGATCGCCACCGCGTTGCCCCCGCCCGCAGCAGGCCAGCGTATCACCCTCATTCCGCCGCGCGCCACGCTTTGCGCCCTGCTGGAGCTGGGCGCAATCGGCTATATCAAAGGTATCGTCGAAAAGCTCAACGCCATCGAAAAACACAACCCGCTGTACGCCCCGTTTTGCACGGAGCTGCAAGCGCTGGCCGAGCGTTTCAGACTGCCCGAATATACAAAAAGATTACAGGAGTGGATATATGACGACTTGGACCACGTTTGAAAGCAGCGTGGCATTGATTGTGGACGATGTGCCGGAAAATCTGTCGTTGTTGTCGGACGCCTTATCCGAGGCGGGCTACACGGTGCTGGTGGCCACCGACGGACTATCCGCGCTTGAACGACTGAAACTTGTGGTACCCGATATTATTTTGCTCGACGCCATCATGCCCGGCATTGATGGCTTTGAGACCTGCCGTCGCATTAAACACATGGAAGGCGTGCGCCATGTGCCGGTTGTCTTTATGACCGGCCTGACCGAAACCGAGCATGTCGTCAACGGCTTTGACGCCGGCGGCATTGACTACGTGGTCAAGCCGATTCAGCCGGCCGAAGTGCTGGTGCGCATGGCCACCCATATCCGCAATGCACGCATGATGTCGCAGGCACGCAATGCGATTGACGATGCGTCGCATGCCGCCATTTCATTAAAGCCAGACCATACGCCGTTGTGGCAGACCCGGCAGGCTGCCGAGTGGATGGAAAAATATTTCCCCGGCGCGCAGGCCGCCGCCAAAACCTTACCGCCACAAATTTTTGACTGGCTCGTCGCCACGCTAGACAATCCGGCCACGCCTGCCCCGCTGCACATTCAGCGTGACGCGCAGGTCTTGCACATTAGCCTGTCGCGCCGTGAGCGCAGCCGCGAAAACCTGTTGCTGCTGGAAGAAAAGCCCCTGCCTGTGGTCAGCGCCAGCGCCGCGCAATTTCATCTGACACCGCGTGAACTTGACGTGGTCAGCTGGCTGGCCAAAGGCAAGACCAATCGGGACATTGCCGAGATTTTGGGCATGAGTCCGCGCACCGTCAATAAGCATCTTGAACACATCTTTGTGAAGCTGGGTGTGGAGACCCGTTCGGCGGCTGCGGCTTTATGGTCGGGCTTATCAACTTGAGTTTGCAGTGCGGCGCGCGCATTTACTGCGCCGCATGAAAACTGGCGCGCGGCCTTTGCGTGCCGGCTCACGCCGGATTTTCCCGCAAGTTTTGCGACGGCGTATGACAGATTTTTGCTGCAGGCGCACGTAAAATCACAGGGCGATATGTTGACAATCGCCAATTAGCACGCGTATTCTCATTCCACCTCGCAACACTGCGAATCCACAATCTGTGCGCTGTGCCGCCAACAATGCCGGTGTAGTGCAAGGCGAAAAAGCCCCGATCGAGCAAGTCTGCTCGTCGGGGCTTTTTGTTTTTTGCATTCAACCGTGTTTACCGGCACGGGAGGGCGAAAAGCCTGAGGGCGGGGATCGGAGCGAGGAGCGCAGTAATGAGGGTAATCAGAATGATCAGGTCTGGTGTGTTTACATAAATAAAACAAGGAGATTCAGGCATGTCTAAATTTAATCGTCGCAGTTTTTTGCAGGCAAGTGGCTCAGCCATCGCAGCGTCCGCCATTCCTGGCATTGGCCTTTTACCGCAATCGGCACTGGCTGCTGAAACCGTCAAGCTCGGCTTGCTGCACTCGCTTTCCGGCACCATCGCGATCGCTGAAGCCTCACTGGTCGATGCCGAGAAAATGGCGATCGATGAGATCAACGCCGCCGGCGGTGTGATGGGTCGCCAAATCGAGACCGTGATCGAAGACGGTGCCTCAGACTGGCCGACTTTTGCTGAAAAAACCAAGAAACTGCTCCAGCGCGATAAAGTTGCCGCCATCGTTGGCTGCTACACCTCGGCATCGCGCAAAGCGGTGTTGCCAGTCCTCAACCAAAACAAAGGTCTGCTCTACTACCCGACCTACTACGAAGGCCAGGAGCAAGACAAGTACGTAATCTACCCATCGCAAGAAGCGACGCAGTCCGTGATCTCCGCGATCGAATGGATGGCCAAACAACAGGGCAAGACCTTCTTCCTCGTTGGCTCGGACTACATCTACCCGCGCACCTGCAACAAGATCGCCAAGCCTACTGTAGCCCGCCTCGGCGGCACCACCGTCGGCGAAGAGTATGTGCCACTGGGCCATACCGAGTTTTCTTCGATCATCAACAAGATCAAGGCTGCCAAGCCAGACTGGATCTATTCGACCGTGGTTGGTGGCTCTAATGTGGCGTTCTACAAGCAATTGAAAGCGGCCGGTCTGGGCGGCGACAAGCAAAAACTGCTCTCCACCGTGGTGTCGGAAAACGAAATCGATGGTATTGGCAAAGACAATGCCGTCGGCTACTACGCTTGCATGGGTTACTTCCAAAGCATCAAGAGCCCACGCAACGAAAAATTCGTCAAAGCGCTCAAGGCCAAATACGGCCAGGACCGTGTCGTTGGCGATCCTATGCAAGTGGCTTACAACTGCGTGTATCTGTGGAAGATGGCCGTGGAAAAAGCCAAGTCCTTTGATGTGGACAAAGTCATTGCCGCATCAGCCGGACTCGAACTCGACGCGCCAGAAGGCAAGATCAAGGTGCATGCGACCAACCATCACGTCTCCAAGCGGGTGCGCGTAGGTAAAGCCCGTCCTGACGGTCAGTTCGACATCGTCTTTGAGTCGGGCATCATCGAGCCGAATCCTTTCCCGAAACTGTAATTCGCTTTCGATAAGTCAGGTTTAACGCCGCCCGCGCCTGCGGGCGGCTTAACCGTTATGCATGACGTTCTGGAGCCAGTATGTCGTTTGAAATTTTTGTTATGCAGGTCTTCAATGGCCTCTCCCTCTTCACTATTCTGGTGTTGATGGCGCTGGGCCTCGGCATTGTGTTTGGCTTAATGGGCGTCATCAACATGGCGCACGGCGAACTGATGACGCTGGGCGCTTACGCCACGTATCTGACGTCACAATTTTTTGCCATGCATTTGCCCGCGCTGATGGACTACTACCTGATTGTTGCCATCGTCGTCGCCTTTTGCGTCACCTATGTATTTGGCTATGCGCTGGAACGCGGCTTTGTGCGCTGGTTTTACAAGCGCCCGCTAGACACGCTGCTGGCGACCTGGGGCTTATCGCTGATTTTGCAGCAGGCTTACCGCACCATTTTCGGTGCGCAAGAAGTGTCGCTGCCCCTCACCTCATGGCTGACTGGCGCGTGGGAACCGGTGGAGGGCATTCAGTTGCCGCTCAACCGTATTTTCATTATTGGCCTAACTATCCTGGTGGCCATCGGTGTCTATCTGCTGCTCTATAAAACCCGTGCCGGCCTGCGCTCACGGGCAGTCACACAAAACCGCGCCATGAGTTCTGCCGTCGGCATCAACACCGACCGCGTCGACGCCACCACTTTTGCGCTCGGCGCAGGCTTGGCCGGTATCGCCGGCGCAGTTTTCACGATGATTGGCTCAACCAATCCCGGCACCGGCCAACTGTATGTGATCGACTCATTCATCGTGGTGGTGTTTGGTGGCGTAGCCAGCTTGTTTGGCACGGTCGCCTCCGGCTTTCTCATCGCCCAATCGCAAACCACGCTGGAATATCTGATGAGTGGCTCCATGGCGAAAGTCTCGATTCTGCTCATGGTGATCCTGGTGCTGTATTTCCGTCCCAGCGGTTTGTTCTCTTCGAAAGTCCGCAGCTGACTATGAAAAATTTTCGACTCACTCCCGAAACCAGCGCGCACCTTGCTCTGGCGGTGCTGCTTATTGCCGTTTTGCCGCTGACGCTAGACTCGTTTTGGCTGGCCAATATGGGCAAGTATCTCGCCTTCGCCTTTGTCGCCGTGGGGGTTGTTTTAATGTGGGGCTATTGCGGCATTTTGTCTTTAGGCCAGGGCATTTTCTTTGGCATAGGCGGCTATGCGATGGCTATGTTTTTAAAGCTGGAAGCCTCCGCGCCCGAGCTGCCCGACTTCATGGTCTGGAGCAGCGTGGAAGTCTTGCCACTTTGGTGGGAACCCGCCAAGTCGTTCACGGCAACCATTGCGGCGATTTTAATTTTGCCGGTGTTGATTGCCTTTCCGTTTTCGTATGCGATCTTTAAAAAGCGCGTCTCGGGTGTGTACTTTGCCATCGTCACGATCTCGCTGGCGCTGACGATGACGGTCTTAATCGTGGGCCAGCAAGGCGACACCGGTGGCGCCAATGGCATCACTGATTTCAGAACCCTCTTGGGGTTGAACGTGATATCCGAAGCCAGCCGCACCACGATTTATTTCGTTGAAGTCGCGCTCCTGCTCATTATCACCACCCTGGCTGCGGTATTGCTGCACACGCGCTTTGGCAAAATATTGATAGCCGTGCGCGACCGTGAAGACCGGGTGCGTTTTTCCGGCTACAACACAGCCATGATCAAGGCCTTCGTCTTTACCGTGGCAGCCGTGTTGTCATCCATCGGTGGCGCACTCTTTACGCTGCAAGTGGGGTTAGTCAGCCCAACCCTGATTGGCTCAGTGGCCTCCGTCGAGATGGTGATCTATGCCGCCATGGGCGGTCGCTTGTCTGTCACGGGCGCGGTCATGGGCGCCTTAATTGTCGGCTTGATGAAATCGTATTTGTCTGAACAGTTTCCGCAAACCTGGCTCTTCTTTTTGGGCGCGATGTTCATCATCGTCGTGGCCTTCATGCCAAACGGACTGGCCGGCGCGGTGCAAAGCGTGTTCAGATCCAGGTCATCGGGCAAGGAGCGCGCATGAACGCTGCCATTTCCCACAGCACCCTCGACACCACGGGGCTGTCGACGCCGCGTGTCTTGACGGTTGAAAACCTGACGGTCTCGTTTGATGGCTTTAAAGCGGTGGACGATCTGTCGCTGTCGATTAATGAGCGCGAACTGCGCGTGATCATTGGCCCTAATGGCGCCGGCAAAACCACGCTGCTGGATATGATCTGCGGTAAAACCAAGCCGACTTCCGGCAGCATCCGCTTTCGCCAGCGCGAGCTGTCGACCATGCCTGAGTTTGAGATCGTGCGCCTTGGTGTGGGCCGTAAATTTCAAAACCCGTCGATTTATGAAGATTTGACGGTATCTGAAAATCTCGAAATCTCGATACCGCAAGTGCATGGCGTGTGGGCGTCGATTTTGTTCAAGCGCACCGCCGCAGTCAAAGCACGCATTGAAGCGGCGGCTGAGCAGATCATGCTGGCGGACCACTTAAGCGCCAAGGCCGGCTTGCTCTCGCATGGCCAGAAACAGTGGCTGGAAATTGGCATGCTGCTCATGCAGGAGCCTGAGCTGCTCTTGCTCGACGAACCCGTGGCTGGCATGTCGCCACGCGAGCGTGAGCAAACGGCAGAGCTTTTGCGCACCATTGCTTTAGGCAAGACGCTAGTGGTGATTGATCACGATATGGAATTCGTCAAAGCCATCGCCAGTAAAGTCTCGGTGCTTCATCAGGGCAAACTGCTCTCGGAGGGCACTATCGACGAAGTGCAAAACGATGCGCGCGTCATCGAAGTCTATCTGGGCCATTGAAAATATTATGCTATCCATTTCAAACCTGAACGTCGGCTACGACGAAAGCTTAGTCATCCACGATGTGTCGTTTGATGTGCCCGATGGCAGTGCCACCGCCATCGTCGGACGCAATGGCATGGGCAAAAGTACTTTGCTCAAAGCACTGGTAGGCATGATTCCTGCAAGCAATGGTTCGATCAAACTCGATAATCAGGAGCTCATTAAGCTGCCGAGCTTTAAAAGAGTGCAGGCAGGCGTGGCCTTTGTACCCCAGGGGCGGATGATTTTCCCCCATCTGACGGTGGAAGAAAACATCTTGTCCGGTCTGGAAACCAAGCGTTACGAGGCTATTCCCGCGTTTATTTATGCGTTTTTCCCGGTGCTGCATGCGATGCGGGGAAGACGCGGCGGGAATCTGTCGGGCGGCCAGCAACAGCAGCTCGCCATTGCCCGGGCGCTTGTATCAAAACCGCGCGTGTTGATTCTGGATGAACCAACAGAGGGCATACAGCCTTCAATCATCAAGGAGATTGCGCACTCTTTAAATGCATTGCGCAAAGAATTAGGCGTGGCCGTGCTCGTCTCCGAGCAGGTCTTGTCTTTTGCGATGGAAGTAGCCGATCAATTGTTGGTGATAGACCGTGGTCGTATCGTTCGCACGACCGCGAAGAGCAATGTCGATTTAGAGGAAGTGCGTTCTTTCCTGACGGTGTAGTCAGGCTTTTTAACCCTGGGAGAAAAAAATGAGACACGGTGATATTTCAAGCAGTAAGGATTGCGTCGGCGTAGCAGTCGTCAACTACAAGATGCCACGCCTGCACACCAAGGCGGAAGTGCTCGATAACGCGCGCAAAATCGGTGAAGTCTTAGTCGGAATGAAGCAGGGCCTGCCGGGTATGGATCTGGTGATTTTTCCAGAGTATTCGACCCACGGCATCATGTATGACAGCAAAGAGATGTATGACACCGCCGCGACAGTGCCCGGCGAAGAAACCGAAATTTTTGCGGCAGCCTGCCGCAAAGCGAATGTCTGGGGCGTCTTTTCGCTGACGGGCGAGCGTCATGAAGAGCATCCGAAAAAGGCACCGTACAACACGCTCATCCTGATGAACAACAAGGGCGAGATCGTCCAAAAATATCGCAAAATCATGCCGTGGGTGCCGATTGAAGGCTGGTATCCGGGCGACTGCACCTATGTGTCGGATGGTCCAAAAGGCATGAAGATCAGCCTGATCATCTGCGACGACGGCAACTACCCGGAAATCTGGCGTGACTGCGCCATGAAGGGCGCTGAGCTGATCATTCGCTGCCAGGGCTATATGTACCCGGCCAAAGACCAGCAAATCGTCATGGCCAAGGCCATGGCATGGGCCAACAACAGCTATGTGGCTGTGGCTAATGCGGCAGGCTTTGACGGCGTGTACTCGTACTTCGGGCACTCCGCCATCGTCGGCTTTGACGGCCGCACGCTGGGCGAATGCGGCGAAGAAGAAATGGGTATTCAGTATGCGGAGCTGTCGGTCAGCTTAATCCGTGATTCGCGCAAAAACGGCCAGTCTGAAAACCATCTCTACAAGCTGCTGCACCGCGGCTATACCGGCAAGATCAATTCCGGTGAAGACGCCAACGGCGTAGCCGCGTGTCCGTTTGAGTTCTACGGCAAATGGGTCACCGATCCGGAAGGCACCCGCAAGATGGTTGAAGCCATCACACGCTCCACCCCGGGCACCGAAGAAGCGCCGATTGATGGCATCCCCAACCAGGCTTCGACCCACCGTTAAAGTCTGTAGTCCCACACGTTCTGGCCTGGTCTCCCCTTGCCGGAACGTGCTTTACCCTATTGCACAACATGAACGACAAGATCCTGCCCTACCTGATTTCAAGCGAGCCGTTTTATCGCAGTGCAGGGAAGGAAGTCGCATTATTCGAAGCCGCCTACACGCTGCGCATGCCGATGATCCTGAAAGGGCCCACCGGTTGCGGCAAGACGCGCTTCATGGAACACATGGCCTGGCGCCTCAAGCGCCCCATCATCACGGTGGCCTGCAACGAAGACATGACCGCGTCCGATCTGGTCGGCCGCTATCTGCTCGACGCCAATGGCACGGTATGGCATGACGGACCCTTAACGCTGGCGGCGCGCTATGGCGCGATTTGCTATCTCGACGAAGTCGTCGAAGCGCGTCAAGACACGACCGTTATCATTCACCCGCTGACGGACGACCGCCGCACGCTGCCGCTGGATAAGCGTGGCGAACTCATTCATGCGCATCCGGATTTCCAGCTGGTGGTGTCGTATAACCCCGGCTATCAAAGTATCACCAAAGATTTAAAGCAGTCGACCAAGCAGCGCTTTGGCGCGCTGGATTTTCATTACCCGGCAGAAGCGATTGAAACGGAGATCGTGGTCGTAGAAAGCGGCGTCGATGCGGCTGCCGCCAAAAAGCTCGTGGGTATTGCGCACCGCTCGCGCGCCTTGCGCGGTCGCGGACTGGAAGAAGGCATCTCGACCCGCATGCTGGTGCATGCCGGTGCCCTGATTGGGGCGGGCATTGCGCCGGCTGATGCCTGTCGGCTGGCCATGACGCGGCCGATCACGGACGACCCGGATATGCTGCTGGCGCTGGATGGGTTCATCGATGCCTATTTTGGCACCTGAGACTGCACCGCTTGCGACGTCGGCCGCGGACCTGGCGTCGCTGGTCGTGCGTTACCACACGCGTGAACCAGGACTGGCTGCAACACTGCCCGCGGTGGCGCGCACTTTAAAAAACGAGACCGCTCTGAGCGAGCTGGTAGCGCTGTTTGATGAAACGACGCTGGCCGCACCTGGGCTGGGCGCTGACCTGGCTTTGCATCTTGACTATCTGTTAGGCACGCTGGATGTGGCGGGCCTGCGGCGCTGGATCTTGACCGGCATGCGTTTGTACGCCAGTCATCCCGGCAAACTGGCGGCTTATTTTCGTCTGGAAGATAGCGCTG
>Ga0105050_10008385_pt1 | contig 11950 bp, 6 predicted proteins | sample FRY01_FD_78088 | JGI IMG/M metagenome (GOLD analysis project Ga0105050, IMG submission 78088) | Freshwater microbial communities from Lake Fryxell liftoff mats and glacier meltwater in Antarctica - FRY-01 | ecosystem: Environmental > Aquatic > Freshwater > Ice > Glacier meltwater ... | reverse complement strand
GGCAGAATTTTATACGGCGGCAGAATTTTATACGGCGGCAGAATGTGCAGCCCGAAAAAGAAACAACAGGTGCTCGCTTAGATAAGGAAACATAGCGTACTTAAATAGAAGTAACGCAAACACCAATCGAATTTCAAGCCCAAAAAGAATCAATCTTGAACCAATGGACAAGCGTCTCTGCCAACCGACCTTGGATCCCGCTTACTGGCGGTCGATATCAACCGTCACAAAATTACATCTTGCAACCTTACATCTTGCAACCTTACATCTTGCAACCTTACATCTTGCAACCTTACATCTTGCAGCAACCAGCCTTGCAGCCAATGGCCGCTTTAACGCTATAACAAAAGTCGATCACTTAGCGTCATTGACTTAGCGTCATTGACTTAGCTTCATTGACTTAGCTTCATTGACTTAGCTTCATTGACTTAGCGTGCCAACAGTACTTCAGTTTGAATCAAAAACGGTTTGTACTTAAATCTACTCAAACGGAACTTTCTACAATAAAACGCCCAACTGGAAAGACAGAGCGATCGAAAACAAGAAGCTTGCCACAAATCCAACTTCACCTCGCTAATCGCCCACCCGCAAGCAAAACCCACGCGGCTTATCACTTACTAGCTTTGGGGATCGACTACCGACTTGCCACTCAAGTTGCCTGCCCCACACTGTTGACTTCGTAAAACCTTGAAATCCGACGCAGTCCAATGGGAACGACGTCGATTCGATCTGCCAATCTCACCCACCCAATAATGAGTTTCGCAAATCTAGTTTCCAAACCGCATTCTACAAAACAACCGTATGACATTTGAAGCCAACCTCTTGTTTCGATTTCGCTCATGCCTCTATTTACGCAAGCGTCCTGAATCCAAAACAATCGCCAAAAGTTCAGCGCTGCTGGTCACTTTTTGTCTGCACCCGAACCAGTAAAAAACTCGCTTCTATTTCAGCTTTTTGAAAACCATCCACTCAAAAAGTTCTACCCGGAGCGTAACAAGCAGAACCCTTTCGCAGACGAAACGAACCCTAATCGACTTCCGGTAAGTCTGTTTTGAAAAATCGCAAGAAAATCCCGGACTTCGTAGAGAATAGGCTTGAAATGGGCTTCAAGCGGCAGATGCCAAGCGAATTAGGCCGGTCCCGCAAACAGACATGTAGATTTCGTCATATTCCAGGCTGACTCGAGCCCACTGGAACAACACCCAACCAATGCGGGCTTGATCGCGCTATAACCCGCAACGCCAACCCGGCCCAAATCGATCAACCGGCCCCAACCAGTAGCAAGCACGCGGCTAGTTTCAAGGCCAGCTTACTATCGGCGTGCGACTGTTGATATCACTTGCAGCAGTCGGCCGGATCATGTCTAACCGACTGTCCAAAGCCTGGAACTTGGGCCCAGCTTTCCATCGATGTCAGACTGGCTTAATCAATTTACCTGGTCGTCGCGGTCACTTCGGTTGACCCGAAGTCGCCCGTTATAAATCGACCACTTACCTGACGAATGGTTCGCAGCGCAAACCAAGCCAAGGCAAAAAAGATAGTAAATAATGTCAACAAGGACCAAGTCGCCAGTCGAATCAGAGAATCACTTAATTTCTGTGACGGTTGCAAAACGGCCTGATAATTTTCAGCCGCAATCACAATCAGGCCAGTCTCTTGTTTGCTGCCCGCTCCATAGTTCCCAAAATGACTGGTCACTTTCGAGGTCCCAGCGATCCAACGCCCTTGATAACTGCGGCTGATCGAATCCGCGTCTTGTTCAGGCAGCTGTCCAATCGGATCGACAAAAATTCCATGGTCTTGATCTAAACTGCTCCGTACCACTCGGGCATCAAACACACCATCGGGAACCAGACGGCCATCGTCAATCGTTCGACTAAGAAACGGATGCTCCAAAATGGTGCCACAATTGACTCCGTCCCGCGCATCCACCAGCATCGCATACTGCTGTGAACCGTTATCAAATTCGACAAACGAACCGGTATCAACCGTTACGGCAACCACGCCAATAAATTCTTCGCCTTCGAATACCGGGCAGGTGAATGCGACTTTCCAGTGCCCATTGGCCGTCGAAGGAAACGCAGCCGAAACATAAGTCGTGTTAATGTGCTGTCGTCTGGCAAGCTGTGTATTGTAAAGCAAGGAAAAGTCTTCCTCTTTGGAATAATCCAAATCGTAACTTAGTCCACTAAAGTAAGTTCGATAAGAATAGTTCCGACCCAAGACCTTGGCTTCGGCCGTGCCTTCAAAACTGGTCGCCACCTGAGTCCCATACTTGTCGACAATGAACAAACTGGCCGAGGCCGGAAATTCTGGGTCGGCGATCCTCTGACGCAACAGTTGATGGATCCGAAGTCCTGCCGGGTCGGCGGCGAGCGTTTGGCGGTAACTATTTAATGCCTCATCCGAGTTCTTCCTGGGATTGGCTAACAGCGGCTGAGCGGCTTGAAAGTCGGCTCCGGATAACAATTCCGCCAGGTCGGTACGCAGTTGACGATTCTTGGAAAGGTCGACCACCGCCTTAAAGTATCGATCAATCTGTGCAGACGCACTGCTGGCAGCCAACTGAGCCGCCCAGCGGTTGCTTTCACCAGCCTTATCCAAGATCGCAGCGTCCGTATCCGATTTCGCTTGCCGGTACATGAACCAGAAGAAGGACAACATGACCATCAACAGAATCAGCGGAGCCCCCAAGCCTAAAATCATCAGCGGGCGCCGAGTCGCCTGGGCCTCGCGTTGCTTCAAGGCCGCCAAAACACCTTGGGCCGATTGAAAACGACGCGACGGCGTGGGTGCCAGGCACTTTTCCAAAATATCAACCAAAGCCTGGTCCGCTTTTGCAATCGCACGCACTTGCTTCAAAGTCGATTGCTTGCTGATCTGCTTGCGGTACGCGACCAATCGTTGTTCCACACCATCAATACGCTGAATGTATTCCAAAAATTCGTCGTCGCGATGCGGTGGATGGCCAGCCAACATGCAGTACAACAACACACCCGCAGAATAGATATCCCAACGAACATCAGGGATCGCATTCAAATCCGCTTGTTCAGGTGCCATGTAAAATAAGGTGCCAAGCGCCGGTGCCTGCTCCGAATTCAACCTGGATTGACCAAAGTCAGCCAACCTAGGATTCAGATCACTATCCAGCAAGACGTTACCCGGCTTCAAATCGCAATGCAAAATGCCTTTGTTGTGCAGATGCATCAAGCCGACCAAAACGTCGTGAAAAATGTTTAACGCTTGCTGTTTGGGTAAGGCTCCGTTGTCCCGCAACAGGTCTTCCAACGATCCGTTTTCAATGTAGTCCATCACATAATAAGGCGGCGTGGAATTCCAACCCACATCCAACAATTGGACGACATACCGATCGGCCGAAAGACGAGCCAACTTTTCGACTTCGCGCGATAGCATACTGACGTCAACGTTTCGACGCTGGGTATAAAATTTGATCGCAACCTTTCGACGAGTATTCCGATCAACGGCCGCCCAGACCTCTCCATAGGCTCCGCTGCCCAAACAATATTCCAGATCGTAACCAGGAATTTCAGCAGGCGGTCCGTCTCGGCGAACGCTACGCGACCGAGCGGAAGACATTTCGTCGTCGGATTGATGTAGCGTGGGTTCGTCCGTCATTTCTACTCGATTTTCGTTTTACCAGGTTCCACAGCGTTTGCAGGCTTCCCAGCAGCCTTTGATTTCATTCGATGTTACCGAATGATCCTGGGATTGGCTAACCGGCAGCCCGAAACATTCTGGCCCATCGACTGGGTAGGATAGCTTAACAATCCCGGGACTCCGAGTCGCGAAACGGCTGGGGAACCCTTCGCTGGTGGCTGGGGACAACCGCACTCGCCTGCGTCCAACAGTGGTCCAAGTCGGGTCAACCATGGCTTTCGCGTCTGTCGATCATGCGCAGTGATGTTACAATAGTGACCATCGTCGCAGGTTCGATTGCTTGCCGGCCCCTTTAAATCTATTGATACGAAAGAAAAATCGCTTTGATCGTTCAGCGGCCCAATCCGACGGAAATTTGGCCAGTCGTGCAGGCCTTGCTGGGCAATATTGACCAAGGGACAAGGAACCAACATTGGGACCAAGTGCAAGGCACATCCTACGACGAAATTCAAGCTGACCAAAGCGACCTATTGTCTGGGCTGTTTGTCGCGGTCGACGATCACGGCGTTCCAATCGCAGCCATTTGGTCCATTCGCTTGCCAGGCAAGTCCACAATTGTGGGGCTGCCCACGGCCATTTCACTAGCAACGGATTCGCAGGCAGCAGCTTCACTGGCACCGGAAAATTTGACCGATGGCGTTTTGAATCACCTTAATGACAATAAGATTAATGACAGTAACATTGTGCAACAGGGCGGGCCGCAAGACGACGTCACGCCAAGAGATTCGCAAGTTCAAGCCGCTCAATACGCTAATCAAATGGCGTTTACCGTGTCGGATCATTCACCAAGCGTCGCAGTAGCCACCGCGTTGATCCAAAAGACATCGCAATGGATTGACCAGCAAGACGTTGAAATAGCTCAAGTTGCCTTGGCGGTGGACGACACGGATAACATCGAAGCCTTTTCCGCCGTGGGACTTAATCGCCTAGTCGAATTGATCTACCTAATCAGCCCAGAACTGAATCAACGTAGTATCGCCAAGTCGGACAATCGGTCTCGTAAGTTAGGAAAAAATAACAATTCGGCCTCGGTTGAATTTCAGTCAATCCCGCCCTCGGACGACACCTTGCCGCGTTGGTCTGCCATTTTGAACGAAACTTATGTGCAATCTCAAGACTGCCCGGGCATGACTGGGAAGCGTAGCACGTTTGAAGCAATTGAGGGTTATAAGAACACAGGCGAATTTTTGCCCGTGGGTTGGCTGATCGCGGAAAATAAAAACACTGATTTTAAGCAACAACCTTCCAAAGAGGTTTCGCCCGATCCACTCGGCCAAGTTCTCCCAATCTCTCCAAAGTCGTCAGCCGCGACAAATCATGCGGATTGTGGAAGCGACGTCGCTTGCTGCATTCTTGCCGATCATCCGCTTTCGGACTATCTGGAACTGGTTTACTTTGGCGTCGCCCCGGGGGCTCGAGGTCAATCGTTGGGTCTCCACGTTTTAAACACAGCCGCGAAAATTGCGCTAAAACAAGGCAGAAACCGCATAATTGCGGCTGTAGACAGCAAAAACCTGGCGGCAATGCGGGTCTACCAACGCAGTGGCTATTCTGCGATCGAACGAAGATTAGTCTTGGCAAAGTTTTATTCGTGACACCGACTTTCGCTACCCGATCGATTCACCGACAATTTATCCACCATCAAGATTAAGCGACTGGGCGAACAAATTTAGAAAGATTTCCAACCCAGTTCGCCCCGAAGATTGCCGATTTCACGCGTTTATTTGATCGTAGCCTTTGGGCTAGTTGAACTAAATTTGTTAGCGATTTGACATTAGTGCTAGCTGCCCTAAAATCTGCTTCACAATTCGGAACGAGCCCTTTGGCCGTAGGACGGCGGCTAAAGAGGATTTTGGCATAATTCGTTGAATGGAAGCGCCCGAGTGACCAACGTTGATGATCGTTCAACCTGTTTGACCAGGTCGTCGTCGCATGATCAAGATAATCATGCGGCTGATGATCTTGGACGACACGTGAACCAATCACAATTAGATTACCCCGATCAAAAGCATTTGAATGAAAGTGCTTCAGGCGGCGGTGATTCTGTTGTGGCAGGTTCCGATGGGTTGCGTCACAAAGTCACTGGGAGTGCTGTTTGCAGAAAGCTTCAGGAAGTGGCTCAACGAGAGAAAGAGTTAGCGTGGAAGCTGGCATCCTCTCTGTCGGATACGATAGGAAGAGATCGGTATGAACTGTATTTTGACGACAATAGTTTTCAGATCCAACACGGCAAGATCATGGTTCAAGCCGCGGACGAATTTTCTTTAGAACGACTCTATTCCCAGTTTGCTCAGACAGTTCGAACGATTGCCAAGCAATTATTGGGCGATGGAATCAGCGTCGCATTTACGGTCATCGGACAACCTGCGGTCCAGACCTCTTTATTTGCCGACGATGTTCCGTGCCTGGAAGTCGCGTCCCAAACTACAAACTCACATCCAATAAATAGAAATCTATCGACGGTTGCGACCTTAGACCCCAATTCCAACAAGCACAATTCCAACAAGAGTCGCCCAAATCGAAATCCAAAAACCGAAACTCACAAGACCAGTCGTTTGGTCAAAGCTGATCGTGTCGCTGATTTAGGTGCCGCTGATTTAGTTGGCGATGCCTCAAGTGTCGGTGCCTCGAATGTCGGTGCCTCGAATGTCGGTGCCTCGAATGTCGGTGCCTCGTTTGCGGAATCGTTGATCACTAGCTGCCATGCGTTTTCGACGGATGCGTTTTCGACGGACCCTTTGTCGCGACCTGCGGACGGTTTAGACCACTTGGACGATCGGACTTTGGGGATTGGGTCACGTCAGATTAGTGACGGCGGTTTAACCGGTCTTTGCTTAGGCAGTGCCGATGCGCAGAAGCCTGGTTTTTCTGCGGTCGAAAATCAGCAATTGTCTCTGTTTGAGGACGTTGACTTAGCTTCGCAACACTCGCGTAAACTAGACGCTCAAGCGGGCAAATCCAGCCTGGCTAGCCACATCGGGGCGGATTGGGTGCGGGAAAGCGATTCGAGTGCGGCAAGTCGCTTTGGATCGTCTACGGTGGGTAGCCAACCGCCTTCAAAGCAAACCGGTCAACAACGCGGACATTCTGCAACTCAAGGACATTCTGCAACTCAAGGACATTCTGCAACTCAAGGGACGCGGAAGTTTGACGACAATCAGTCGGGCAGTGATGCACGACGAGCGACATTGCCGGGTGCTCGGACTTCGATGAGTCTGTCAACGTTCGAATTCGGCAGTGCGAACCAACTGGCCCAAGCCGCAACCCAACAGGTGGTCGCTCGGCCAGGCCAGATTTCGCCGCTGATGATTTTTGGGCCTGTGGGCTGCGGTAAGAGTCACTTGGCGACCGGCCTGGGGCAGCATTTACGCGGTTGCTTCAAATCGTTTTCCGTATTGCAACTTTCGGCCGAACAATTCACTTCGCGGTTCTTGGAAGCACTTAACGGTAGCGGGCTACCCAGTTTGCGTTCCAAGTTCCGAGAAATTGATTTGCTGATTTTGGAAGATATTCAATTCTTCAGCGGCAAAAAGGCAACGCTGATCGAACTGCAGCACACGATCGATTCGCTGATCAAAAACGGCAAGCAATTGGTGCTGACCGCAGACCGACATCCCAACGACCTTGGCTTCTTAAGCACAGAAGTTCAGACACGAATTGTCAGCGGATTGGTCATTCCTTTGCAACCGGCGGATCGCGAAGCACGTGCAGCAATTTGTAAGCAAATATGTTTGCAACGGGGAATGCAGATCGAAGCATCAATGATCCAGTGGTTGGCTGACAATGTCAGTGGCGATGTACGACGCCTTTCTGGGGCGTTGTTCCGAATTATGGCAATGCAAATGAGCCACGGGGAATTGCTACAACCAGCCCAAGCGATGGATTTGCTAAGCGATTATGTTTCGGCAGGTACGACGATTTGCAGTTTGGCTCAGATTCAAAAAGTAGTGTGCGGCGTCTTCGGCGTTGATTCAACCGAACTAAATAGTGAACGCCGAACCCGCCGGATCAGTGGCGCCCGAATGTTAGCGATGTTCTTGGCTCGAAAACACACACCAGCAGCGCTCTCGGAGATCGGTGATTTCTTTGGCGGACGAAAACATAGCACGGTGTTGGCCGCTGAAAAACGGATCAAGTCCTGGGTCGCCAGCAATGAAACGATCGAAACCTCAATGTCCACCACGAACACTCGCGAAGTCATCCGCAAGATCGAATCCCAACTCAAAGCGATTTAACCGCAGTTGAATTGATCATACAGATTCCAACGCTGGTAGAAACGACCTGCTGCCATTTCTAAAATCGATCGCAATTCCTAACCATCTACCGCCAGTTCTTCTCGGTTCCCCAACGCGATTTGGGGCGATACTGACCCAAGACCGAATCTGGTATCATGACCCAACGCTGCCCCCACTGGCGAACGCCCCGGGTAAAATTCTTTCAACCCAGTTGCCCACCAACTTCTCAAACGTGATTTCGATGCCTCAAGTGAACCCACACGGTCCCCAAGAATCCAGCGAAATCGTTGACGAAGTGAAGACGCCCAATGACGCGTCCGATTTGGCACAAGCACAACAACTCGAGAACGCAACGTGGTTGACCCAGTGGTGTCAGTCCCAAGAAGGGGTCAAGCAACTTAAAATACTGGACACCTCCAACGCCAAGCTATTGAATCAAATTCAAAATCTTCGCAAACAGGGACTCACGCCCCAGCAAGCTAGCACCGTGATGGAACTGCGGGAACTCAGGCAACGGGCCACCCGAAAATTCACTAACCCTGACGAACTCTTTTTCACTCGACGTTCCCTGGAACAAGCAAGCGGCGGTTTGATCACCCGCTGGAAGATTGATCTGATCAAGACTATCGCCCCCAAAGCACCAATCGTCGTGATCGACATTTGTTGCGGAGTCGGTGGAGACCTATTAGAAATTGCCAAACACTTTCCCGTCATCGGAATCGATTCCAATCTAGCGGTTGCCCATCTGGCGGAAACCAATTTGCAAGTCTACCAACGCATCGCAGGCGAAAATATAAATTCGCAAACGTTCGCACCGTCCAACCTTCCCTCTGCAACACCGTCGCGGGGAACACCGTCTGCTAAAATACAGGCCGCTAAAACACTGCACGCGGCGATCATTGCGTGCTTGGATGCGAAACACTTGTTACCGGAAATCGATTGTGAATCTGGGACAGCGTCTGAAACCGCTTCCGCCTGTCAGGTGGGGGCAGCGTTGCCCCGTTTGTCCGATGTCCTGCGGCGTCTACCGAAGAACGTGCAGGACTGGGCCCAAAGGAATCAATTTCAGGACCACTACATTGTCTGGCACTTTGATCCTGACCGTCGTGATTCGACAGGTCGACACACTCGTTTGGTCGATTTTTCTCCAGACGAATCTTTCCTTCGACGCCTTGTCGAAGTGTTTCCAATGGGCATCGCAAAAATTGCTCCAGCAACTCAACTGTCTGACACTTGGCTGGCAAAAGCCCGTTGGCAATGGATCGGTTTGGAACGCGAGTGCAAACAATTGATCGGCATTTTCGCGGCCCCATCCGCTGAACTCGCCCCCCACAATTCACCCTCCGTCGTTGATTGTCGTAGTGTTGCGATTTGGCAACGAGACACCAGCGAATGGGAAACTTGGTCACCCAAAGCCCGCACGCCAGACAACGACAAGAAAATAGAGCCAGGCAACTTAAGAGACGATTTTAGCCTTCAAGCCTCAGCCTTGCCGTTAGATTTTGGTGTGGACAATCCGGATATCAAATGGTCGTTACCCAGAAAGTTAAAACCTGCCAAGTTCTTATTTGAACCCCACTCGGCGATCTATGCCGCGAGATTACAATATGAATTGGCGGCAGAACAACAGTGGGCGATGTTGATCAGCGGCGACTATTTCACCGGCGACATCCCACCCAAAGATCTAAAGACCGAACTGTTCGATGCGTTTTCCGTGGTTGACATCTTGCCCTTGCGAGCCAAAGCGATCGCCAAAAAGATAACCGAACTGGGCCTGCGTTTGGTCGAGGTGAAGAAGCGGCAATCAGAAGCCAAAATTCAGCAGGCGTTGATCAAAGACTTGCAGAAAACTTTTGGCGGCAACAATCTACAGACATGTTCCCTGCTTATTTTCCAGGACGCATCTTCGGATTCTTCTTCGCAAAACGCACTCAAGGTCGCGATCTGCCATCGATTGACTTAAGCACTTCGCCCAAGCGAATCTAACTGACACAAAGCTAACTGACACAAAGCTAACTGTTGCAACAGAGTCTCGCAAATCCACGAACCGCCCCAATTAGCCGCTAGGGTCACCACCGATCAAACGTCAACTCGATGACGCACCTTTGCCCCGCACAATCGGCACAAGGATCAAGGACCCTAATAAAGGCGAATTGCTACCAACAGCGATCGCCTTTTTTGGTTCCTCGACGCTGAACCGGTTTACGGCACAATTGCGGAACCATCGCTAAAGAACGCCAGCAACGCCACCCATCACCCATCACCCATCACCCATCACCCATCACCCAGCACCCATCACCCATCACCCATCACCCAGCAACTGGCAACTGGCAACGGTGGCAGCAATTCGACGGCTCGCTTTGTCTACTCTACTAATAAGCGTCCTGATTCACCGGCAGCTAGAATTGTCATTTCCTGCTCGTCCTGCACAAACGCAACCATTCGACAATTGGCCAAATTCACATCGTTTGGCAACGGCAGTTTCAACTTGATGGAAACCAATTTCTCGGCAGAACGACCATCCACTAGCACACTTTTCCTCACCCTTAGCACTCGATCATGGTGCAGAGTGCGACCCTGATTCTCGCCCTCAGCCACTTCGTTTGTCAGACCATCTTCGACAATCGCCAACCACAACCGAGTCGCTGAAGGAGTCAACTGGCAATGCCTGATTAGCAAGGGGTTAAAATCAACCGTGCCTGTTACGGAATTATCAATCGACTCAATATCGATCGCGACTTCAAACCCGTACAAGTTCGCGGTTTCAATTGTTTTGGATTGGCGTTTGGCCGATGCTGCCAAACTGCGTTCCAAATCGCTTGGGCGACTGGCAACAAATCCCTCCACGCCATCCACAATTAATTGCGGGGTATAATTGGTACGTCCCGCCAATTGTTTGGTGTACCAATACTGACGCGCAGATTGATCTCGAGAACTAAAACGATCGGTCCAACCCAAATAGTTCCAGTAGTCCACGTGGTAAGCAATCAAAATCAACTGAGCCTGACCATTCCCTACATTGCCTGCCACCTTGGAATCCAATCCCGAATCAGTTCCAGGAAATTCCTTTGACCAGGAATTCAGGGTCCTTGCCAAGAGATCATCTGCCGGCGGGCAACTGCTACATCCTTCGGAAGTAAATAGTTCGGCAAAGGTAAATCGAGCGGCCGACTGAAATCGTTGAATCCCCTGGGCATCAACCGTTGCAGTTTTGACACTTGATGAACCAGAGACGACCAAAGCGGTGTCGCCAACGTTTTCCGAATACTCACCAGCACCTTGATCTGGTTCTAGGTCGCTTTTGATCGTCGAATCATCCGCCGCCTGCAATGGGTCTGTTTCTTGATTCAGAAAGCTAGAAGTGATCGGCGCGCCCAGACGATGATTGGGATACGATTTCCAGGACGCAATAATTTGAATGGCTGAAAAGATCGTCAAAGTCAGGCCCGTCCCCAACATCAAAATGTAGCCCAGGCGTTTTGCCACCGACGATTCCATCCCTAAGAAACGCTTCCCTTGGGAACCGTATTCGTCGTCACAACAACCCGAAAGCGATGTAAAAAGGAAACTCTTCGCCTTCCCAGCGATCGATTGTTTCGCGGCCCAAGACTCGCCTGCAGCAACCAGCGATTCGCTTTGCTGGCCTTTTGCCTGGCCAAGCGAAACAGGGCCCGACTGGATCGAATTCGTTTCCGTCGAGTTGTTGTCCATGCAATCGTCTTCTTTACCGAATCATTTGTGGATCAGCATTTCCAGTGGCCGCTTCACTTGATTGCCCTTGCCAGGCGACTTCCGATTAGGCGAAAACAAACCGCGAAGATTACAAAGATTTTAGCAACTATCCCAACTTCCCGTCCAAAAATCCAAAACCTTACGATTTTGCTTCTCTGTTGGCGTGAGCAGACGTTAACACAGTCGTCAACTTCAGGCCATTTTCGGCCAAAACAAGAAGACTTCGTCGCCATTCCCAGCCCATTCCCAGCCCATTCCCAGCCCATTCCCAGCCCATTCCCAGCCCATTCCCAGCCCATTCCCAG
>Ga0105050_10008382_pt1 | contig 11952 bp, 9 predicted proteins | sample FRY01_FD_78088 | JGI IMG/M metagenome (GOLD analysis project Ga0105050, IMG submission 78088) | Freshwater microbial communities from Lake Fryxell liftoff mats and glacier meltwater in Antarctica - FRY-01 | ecosystem: Environmental > Aquatic > Freshwater > Ice > Glacier meltwater ... | reverse complement strand
TTACTGCGCCGAGTCCCCCGTCTTCGGACTTCCAGTTTATGACGCGATCCCGCGCGTAGGAAGAAACGACGGCCTTTTACGCTACTCGCCGAATTCAAGCGGTTCTAGGACGCTGTCAACAGCTAGAGCCGAAACCCGCGCGGATGTTGAGCTGTAGGGTCGGTTCGTTGCTTGGCCGGACGAAGACACCGATGGCCTCTTTGAGCGACAGCGGCTGGAAGCCGTCCGTCAGCTGGAGGCGAGAGACCTGTGTCGCAATAGTTTCTGTGCCAACCATGTAGTCGACGGCACCCGGACGTGTGTCGTAGCCCTTGAGCATCGGCGTGTCGAGCTTTGCGCTCAGGAAGGGACCGACTAACTCACTGAGATTCAAGTAGACCACGCTCTCAAAGGCCAGCTGATCGATAGACTTCACGAAGTCATTGATGACGGGGGTGCGTGTGAAGACCTCATCGACCTTCAACGTGTTACGCCAGTCCCACTTGCCCTTGAGGTAGTCGAGTCGACCGAGCATGTTGAGGCCGGCCGTCATCGAGTTACCGTCGGACTGACCGACGAAGCTGCTGTTCGATGAGAGCGCGACGCTCGCGCCCAACATCAAATAAGGGTGTAGGCCCTCTTTGCGTGCGTCCGGGTCGACCACTTTGACCACCTCCTCTGATTTCGGGAGGAGACTGGGTTCGCCAGCATGTGCCGTCGCGGTCGCGGCGCACGCGAGAGCGAGGATAGAAAGACCAGGCATGATGCTACGTGACATCGTGCGGAAAAGACGCCGCATGGCCGCCCCCCTTGCGAGAGTGAGAGTGAAGGGACTCGGCGTCATCTCGCCGACGAGCCCCCTTATCGCTCAGATCAGACGACGTCAAGCCGGGTTGACCGTCGGTCTATTTTCGGTCGGTTTTGATCAGCCGCCGGTTTTCTCGCCACCCACTTAGGTGGGGAGGCTGGCCCCCCCTCGTTTCGCCGCGCGCGACCCTCTCTGTCTCTTTTTACTAAAGTCGCGCGTTGGTTCTGCCGAACATAATGGGGTTGGCGCCGCGTCTCAGTGACCGCCATCGTCGCTCCCGGAGTTGGAGAAACAATGACTCGTCACACCCTCAAGTTCTTCTGCGCCGCATTCTCGGTCGCCCTCATCAGCGCCTCCGCACACGCCGATGGGTCGTCCATCGTGACCGTGGGCGTCGGAGCTGGCCTCGGTATCCACAAGACCGAGCAGCCGGGCACCCAGAGCTCGACCTCGTTCATCAACCAGGCGAACGTGCGAATTAAGGCCCTCTACTTTCTCGGGCTCGATTACTCCTACGACATGTCCCGCAACGACGCGCTCGTGGAGATCGACCCGACGGCCCTTCGGACCCAGGCGAAGATGCGCCTGTCCGGCCTCCTTTATCCCTATTCCGGTGATTCTATGGGCTTTTACCTCGGCGGAGGGGTCGGTGGTGCGACCTTCGGCGAGCTCTTTAAGACCGACAGCGCCGGCAACAGCTACCAGGTCGGCGCCGGCCTTGAGTTTCACTTTAACGACCACATCTCCCTCGACATGTCCTTCTACATGGTGATCCCTGGGACCCGCTCGATCGAGACGAGCCAGGTCGCTCAACTCGGCGCGGCGCTGGCGTCCGGCGACGATGCCGCGGTGAGCAGCATAAGCAGCCAGACGGGCGTCGCCGACTTCGTGTCGGCGAAGAACCACGAATTCATGATCCGCCTCTTCCTCTTCCTTTGAGGCGCCGCGTCCGGGAGTTCTGGTTTGTCATGTGTTTCTGATGGTTGTCCTTCGTTCCTTGGGGAATTGGCGCGACCATCCAAACGGGTTTAGGCTCCGGTTCGCGCGGACCTCTTGGCCTTGAGCATGTGTCAGCCCTCTCCGCCGCGTGGGTGACCATAGGGAATAACAAGTGCCGGTCTTCCAAGAAGCCCTCCAGCACGCACTCACCTTGCTAGGGCAAGGGCGTCTGCGTCTCGACGAACTCTGCAGCGTCATGGCCCTCTATGGGGCCAGGACCCTCCCTGGTGAGCCAGCCGTGGGACCGCTCGCGACGGGGGTGTCCCTCGTCGAGGAGCTCGTCGCGCAGGTGCTCAAGGGGCAGGCTCGCTCCGAGCTGCTCCTCGCGTCTGAGCTGCTCGCGGTCTTGGACCTCGACCAGAGCGGCTCAACGCAGCAGACGGACTTTCAGCGCATCGATACCGACCCGGCCCTCTTCACGGACGTGTCTGCGGCCGCCGACGACCTCGTCGACCCCGACGTTGGCGCCTTCGCCGCGCCTCCCGTTCGGCGTCATAGCTCTATGACCGAGGCCCCGCCGGGGCTCGCTCGGACGCGGACCCGTCTCGCCCAGTACTTTCAAGGGCTTGGTATTGAGGCCAGCGTTGCGCCGGGTCTTGACGCCGACGCGCCCCCTCTCGATGGCCCCGGGACCACTCAGTATGCGCTCGGTTCATCCATCGGCGAGGGCGGCGCTGGCTACGTGATCCTAGGCGTCGACCGCGATCTGCGTCGCTCGATCGCGGTCAAGGTGCTGCATGAAAAGCACCGCTCGAATCACTTGCTGCTGCAGGCGTTTCTCGAAGAGGCTATTATCACGGGTGGCCTTGAGCATCCTAATATTGTTCCGGTTTACCATCTCGGTTATAGTGGCGATCTTGGCCCCTACTACGTGATGAAGCGTCTCGATGGCATCACGCTTGGGGCCGCGCTCCAGGGTCTGCGCAAAAAAGACCCCGAGATGGAGGCCCGCTTCGATCTCGACCGGCTCTTGCAGGTGCTCATCGAGATCTGTCAGGGGCTCATCTACGCGCACGACCGCCAGGTCATTCATTGTGATCTCAAACCAAATAACATCCTCGTCGGCCACTACGGCGAGGTCGTCATCGTGGACTGGGGGCTCGCGTACGTCATGGGTGATATCGGCGCCCTGCAGGCCCGGAGTCACTTCTGGAGCGGCACGCCGGGGTTCATGGCGCCCGAGCAGGTGATTGGAGATCCAACCAATTACGACGCCCGCACCGATATCTGGGCTCTTGGCGGGATCTTGTACGCCATGCTGTCCCTGACGCGGCCGTTCGTCGGGCGCAATAAGCACGAGACCCTCGACGCGGTGCTTGGCGGCGAGGTCGTCCCTCCCTCGCAGCGCAACCCGCAGCGCCGCGTACCCGAAGACCTCGAGCGCATTTGCCTTCGTGCCCTATCCAAGACCAAGGACGGCCGACACTCATCCGTCGCCGAGTTCATGGGCGAGATCGAAAACCACCTCGCGGGCCGCCGACGCATCCGGCAGCGGGTCGAGCTGGGTCAAAAAGCGCTGGCCGACGTCCGAAACGTGCTGGAGCCCCTCCTTGGGACCGAAGCGGTGCTCGATGCGCTGCAGGCGCGCGCGATGGCCGAGGTCGACAAGGCGCGCCTCGCCGCGGTCAAGCGCGACCTCCAAGAGGTCCGGGACGAGATCGCCGACCACTATATTGAAGCCAGCCGGATCGGATGCGAGGCGGTCGAGGCGGGGGCCCACCACCCTCCGCTGCTCTCGCTCCTCGGTGACCTCTATTGGCGGGTCTTTAAGCGCCTCTACCCGGCCAACGTACCGGCCAACCGACACATCCAGCAGTCCGCGACCGAGCTGCTGCGGCGAATCAGCGCGATCGCGCTGCAGGCGATCTCGACCCACACCCGACGACTGGCGCGGCCCGAGAGCCCAACCAAGAGCGAGGGAGCTCAAACGGCGCGCGTGGCGCCGCCGCCGCCGCCCGGCGCGCCACCGGTGCCGGGGACCTCAACCGCGGACGCCAGCGAGGACCCATGGCTCGACTCGGTGCTGGCCTATTGTGGGCCCGACGCCACGGCTCCCGACGCCGATCGCGACGGCGTGGCGGCTCAGCTCGGCAAGAGGTTGGCCTTTTTGAGGTCCGTCACTCTCTTCCGCGGCGTGCCCGGCGTCGAGTTGCTGCCGATCGCCGAGGCGTGTGAGAGACGCGTCTACGCCCTGGGTATGACCATCTTTTGCGAAGGGGACTACGGCGACGCCCTCTATATTATCGCGCAAGGGACGGTGAACATCGTGCGCGATGGCGCTGTGTTAAACTCCATCGATGCGGGACGTTGCATCGGTGAGATCGCGATTATCGACGGCACCACGCGCACCGCGACGGCGTCCTGCGCCACAGAAGTGACGGCCTATCGGCTAAGCGCTGACAGGTTCCGGTCGATCATCGCGGAGAACGGCGTCGTGGCCCTCGGTGTGATGCGGGTCCTCGCCCAGCGGATGCGCGACGCGACCGCCCGCGAGGAGGCCCTGCGCCAACACCTGGTGCGCCGCGCGCAGTGACGGGCTTCGCCACGCCGGCTCTCAGCGTGAGGCTATGGGGCAAGCGACCCCGGGGCCCCGCGCCTTCTTGAAAACGGCCACCGCGAGCGCGGACATTCGCCCGCCCTCGTAAAAGCTCGGCCTTAAGAAACCGCCGAACTTGGCCGAAGCGGGCAGGGTACGTTTGACAGGCCGCTCATGGCGTGTTGTCTTGGGGCCTGGCCAGCGAGTCCCAATATGGCAGAACCATTTCCCAGACCTTTCGGAAAATACTCCCTCGTTCGCAAGCTAGCGATGGGCGGTATGGCAGAGCTTTTTCTTGCCAAGACCCAGGGGGCCGAAGGTTTCGAGCGCGACCTCGTCATCAAGCGCATTCTTCCGCATTTCTCGGAAGATGCCGACTTTGTGAAGATGTTTATCGACGAGGCGTCGCTGACGTCTAAGTTGCAGCATCCTAATATTGTTCAGATTTATGACTTTGACGTCGTCGACCAGCAGTACTTCATCGCGATGGAGTACATCGAGGGCGAGGACCTGCAGAACATCATCAAGGACGGGTTCGCCGCCGGCACACCGCTGTCCGTCGCCCAGTGTGTCGCGACGATGATCGAGCTCTCGAAGGGCCTGCACTACGCCCACATCAAAGAGCACAAGGGTAGGCCGCTCAACATCATCCATCGCGATATCTCACCGCACAACGCGATGATTAGCTACGGCGGTGACGTGAAGTTGATGGACTTTGGCATCGCCAAAGCGGCCGAGCGGTCGACAAAGACTGTGGCCGGCACCGTCAAGGGCAAGGTCGCCTACATGAGCCCCGAGCAGGCGCGCGGTAAACCGCTCGACGGCCGCTCGGATCTCTTCGCGTTGGCCATCATGCTCTGGGAGATGCTGTGCAATAAGCGTCTCTTTTTGCGAAACAACGACTTCGAGACCTTGACCTCGGTCCTCAAAGAGACTCCCCAGCGTCCATCGACGCTGCGTCCCGACGTCGACCAAGAGCTCGAGGACATCATCATGACGTCCCTCGAAAAGGACCGCGACCACCGACATAAGGACGTCGAGGAGTTCAACCGCGAGTTGACCCGTTGGTACTACAAGAATGTGGTCGACCTTGAGGCAGAGTCTCTTCGTGGCTTCATGGCCACGTTGTACGCCCATAAGCTCGCGGCGCGCGCGCCCGCGCCAGACGTCGGCGCCACGATGCGGGCTATCGTAGAGCCCATCGGAAACGTCCCGCGCCGGGCCACGACTGGTTCGCGGACCCCGGCTCCTCCTCCGCCTCGGACCCTCCGTGAGGCTGTACCGCAGAGCCTAAACCCGAGCTCGGCGAGCGCCTCGTTCAACGACAGCGCGACGATCCTGGAAGGCGAGGGGGGCATTTTTCAAGCGGACATTATGCGCGCCATCACCGAGTCGCGAAATAACGCCGGCCAACAGCCAAACCTCACGATCCCACCGCGGCGTGGCAGCGAGCACGCGATGCCCGCGGCGCCTCAGAAGGCCTCGGGGAATCTCGTCTGGATCATCGTCGCCGTGCTCGTCCTCGGTGGCGGCGCCACTGCCCTCGTGATGGCCCTTACCTGAGTCCTGAGCCGACGCTAGGTCGGACCGGGCGGGGTAGGAGCCGCTGACGCCGCCTCCGTTGCCGGGGCTCGGCGTCGCGGGACCTAGCTGTCTGTGGGCACGGGGATACTTGGGTCCGCCGCCAGCTCCCGCAGCTTGAACATATCGAACGCGTTCCGGCGTCGAAAGTTCAGCAATGAATACGAGATGCTGGCGTCAAGCGCCTCGACGCGATGGAACCAGCACGCCGGGATAAAGAGCGCATCGCCGGGATTGAGCGTGACCTCTAAGACCTTCACCCGCGCTGGCACGCTCGCCATGTCGCCGGCGACGTAGTAGCCGTCCATGTGCGGCCACAGCTCGGTCGTGTGCGATGGGACGAGCTGAAACTTTTTCCGTCCGACGATCTGACAGAAGAAGATGTTCGTCATGTCGTGGTGCAGCGGCGTGCGCGTGCCTCGTGGTCCAAGCCAGAAGCTGGTCGCACCCGCGACCCGCGTCCTGTCGAAGAGGCGCTCGTCGGGCTGCAGGTCGTCGTAGAGCGGTAGCCACTCGGCGCGTCTCGCATTGAGATTACGTGCAATACAATAGGTGTCATTGCGCGGCGCGGCGTCGTCGCTAGTATCGATCCCGTCGAGAAAGGCACCGGCCGTCATCGTTTCGAAGCGGCCCTCGTGGTTTCTGTCGACGCTCCGGTCGACCTCGACCTCGACCGGGAGGTCCCTGAAGTCGCGCCGCCAGACGTCGAACCCCCACTTCTTCACGGCCGGCCAGTCGGCGAGGTGCCCCGGCAAGTAGAGAGGTCGGTTGGTCTCCCAGAAGTCGGACCAGAAGTGTTCCGCGTCGAGAGTCGTGTGCGTCGTGAGTTCGGTTGATGTGCCCCGAAGCGCGCGCTGCAAGCGCAGATGACCGTTGAGCTGTCTGGCGTAGGCGGCCGTGACGAGGCCAACCTCCCGACGCGCGGCGACCTCGGACAGGCCCTTTTCGACCAGCTTCTCGATGATATTCGCGTGGCTGATGTCGTGGACGAGGTTGTCCATGACCCAGTCTCGCCAGATTTGGGGTAGGGAGAAGTCACCGTTCATTATTGCAGCTCCAATTAATTCGGTGCGCGTGTCAGGCTCGACTTAGCGTCGTGGGGGGCCTGACGGGGACCAAGCGTGTTCGGGCTCAGGCCGGCGGGTCCTCGGTGTCTTGGGGGGCCGGTTGCGGTGGGACGACATCGGGACCCTCGGTCGTGTCCTGTGGCGCTGGCTGAGGCGGGATGGCGTCCTCCGGCTCGATGATATCCGTCGGCGCTGGCTGCGGTGGGATCGCATCCGGCGCCTCTTCGATGTCGTGCGGCGGGGGTTGGGGTGGGATCGCGTCCATTGGCTCCTTGACGTCATCGGGACCCTCTGCGTCTTGGGGCGGCGGTTGGGGCGCGACCACATCGGGCGTCTCCATCGCGTCGTCCGGCCAAGGCTGCGGACCAATCGCGTCCTCGAAGAACATCGTATCCTGCGGCGGTGGCTGGGGTGCGATGATGTCGACCGGTGGCGGCTGAGGGCCGACGTCTTCCATCGTGTCGCCGGTCGCGGCGTCAGTCGGCGAGGTCGAGTCGTCGCATCCAGCGACGGCCAGCGACGCCGTAATCGCGAGCGACGCCCGCCGGAAGATTGGCGATTTGGGGGTCGGCAGGGTGGGGCCTGATTTGCTCATGGGGTGTCCTTCCTACGGGGTTTCTTTTTGATTTCAGTTGGTTCGGTTGATACGGTGTCGGCGTAAAGGGCGGCCGTCTCTCGGGCGAGATCGGCGACCTTTGCGCGCAGCTCTGGCGGCGCGATCACCTCGCAAAACGGGCCGTACTCTAGGATCCGAAAGGCTAGCTCGCCGCCACGGGCGAAGAATCGGACCGTGGCCGCCCCGTCCTCGTCATACGAGATGGTCTGATTCGGCATCCACTCGCGCTCGCGCACATAGGCCTGGGACCCCGTCGCCGGAAAGTGGAGGACGACCTCGGTGGCGGGCTGGCCATCGTCGTAAATTCCAAAAATATCAGCGAAGTAGGTCCTTGGATCGTACTCGCTCGGCGGTGGGTAGTCGAAGGCGTCCTCTGCATTTTCATGGAGCACCAGGTTTTTAATTCGATCGACCGCTAAGTTGATGACCCTCTGCATCCCCTGACGGCGGTGGATCGCTACATAGAGACCGCGCCGATAGATAATGAGCGTGAGCGGGCTCTCTTTGACGTTTCGGTGCTCGCGGCCGCTGGCTGAGACGTAGTCAAAGCTAATGGGCATCCGCATCACGATCGCGAAGACGAGGTCTTCCAATAGGACCGACCGGTCGGCGTATTGTTTGGCTGGCTCTTGCTTGAGATAGAAGCGGCGCTCGATATTCTCTTCGACTTCAGGCGTCAGCTGCTCGATCAACGTGTCGATCTGGTTCAGCTTTTCCTCAAACGTCGTGCCGCGGAGGAAGTGGCCGATGACCTCACGCCCGAGTAGCAGTGAGAGCCGCCCGATAATTCCGGCCTGGAAGCCGAGCTTGGCCCAGCTCGGCTCCAGCTCCCACGCGGTGTCGCGGTCGAGGCCCGTGCGCGCGTTCTTCAACGACGGGTGCCTGAGCGGAACGTGATGTGCGGCTAAGGTCTTCAAGTCCGCTAACGCAATGCGTTTATCGACCCCGAGGTGTATCGCCGCCTGGCTCGTCTGGACGCTCTCCGTGACGATGAGGTGCTGCAATAGTTTAAGGCGACGTGCCCAGGCTTCGTTCGTCATCTTTTCTCCGCGCGGCGCGCCTACGATTCTTTGCGTGACCACGATGCGCGGTATTATCTAGCCAACGCACAATCGAAGCAAGGGGTGCCCCATTCCGCTGGGGGCGCCCTCACGGGCAGGGCCCTAAAGCGTGCCGTACTTCGCGCGATAGACCCGCATCTGGGCTGCGAAGTCGCCGGGGTAGCTGACCTTGATGTCTACGACCTCGCCGTTGTCGACGACGGGCGTGTAGACGGGGTTCATAAAGCCGGCGTAGGCCGCGATGTCGAGCTTGGCCCAGCGCTCAAGGATCTCGGCGTGAAGGGCCGTATCAAAGCGCACGCCGTAGGTCTCGACGAGGGCCTTTCCTGCCTCGAAGTCGCCCTTGCTCTTGATGCGCTGCACCTCGCGCAAGAGATCACCAAAGAGTACGCGGAGTTTGTCATGGTCTTTGACCAAGTAGGCGGTCCCGCCGTCGGCGCGCTTGACCTTCGCGATGACCTTCTCACCGCCTTTTTCAAGGACCCAGGCCGCGATCATGTGGCGATTGCGCATGTGCGCCTCTTGGATGGTCTCGCCAAGGGGGATGCGGGCCAGCTGCGTGATGAGGCCGTTCTGGATGTAGCCGTCGTACTCGGCGCGCGCAGCGTCGAGGTCGGTGAAGACCCCGAGCTCGATCATCTTGGGGTCGAGCATGAAGTAGAGAGCGACGAGGTCGGCGCGGGCCTCTTCCAACACCGAGGAGTAGTTCTTGAGCGTATTGGAGGGGTTATCGACGCCGGCTTCGAGCTTACCGGACGCGTGACCGATAACCTCGTGCAGATCTGTGTGCACCTTGTCGCTGGCGCCGCCCCACTTCTCGATCCGGGCTTGGACCTCTGGGCTGGCCGCGAACGCCGCGAGGACACCGCTGGACTTCTTGGCCTCTTCATACGAGGCGACGATGTTGCCGAGCGACACGCTCTTGGAGCCATGGGCCGCCCGAATCCAATCGGAATTCGGAAGGTTCACGCCGATAGGGAAGCCTGGTCCGGTGTCGCCGCTGCCGATGACGACGTTGACGACGCGCGCCGAGATGCCCGTGACCGACTCTTTTTTGTGCTCGGGCAGGATCGGTGAGTTGTCCTCAAACCATTGGGCTTCCTTGGAGATGGCCGCGATGCGCTTGCTGGCCTCGCTGTCGGTGAGCTCGACGATGGACTCGTAGCCGCCGCGCATGTCCAGCGCGTCGCCGTAGCTCTCGATGAAGCCGTGGATGAGGTCGATCTCGCTTCCCGTGTCCTTGACCCACGACACATTGAATTTGTCGAAGTCGCGCAGATCGCCGCTGCGGTAGTACGCGATGAGGTTATTGAGCCACAGCTTCTGGGCGTCGTTCTCGGCGAAGGCGACAGCCTTCTCGAGCTCGGCGACGGCCTTCTCGAGGGGCGCGGAGTACATGCCGCCGATCTTCCAGACGGCCTCCTCGAGCTGCCCCTCGGCGTTGCGGATAAGTTTGGAGTTCAACCCATACATCGGGGGCTCTTCGTCGCCGGCCTTTTTCTTGGTCTTGTAGAAGGCCTCGACCTCGGCTTGCGTAATCCCCCGCTGATACAGGTTATTTCCCGAGCACTTGATGAGGTCGACGTCCGCGTCAAAGCAGACCCCCATCGGGTCGACATCCGCGTTCATGACCAACTCGACGAGGCGCCCGTCAAAGGCCTCGCGTGTCTCGCCGTCGCCGACAGGCAGCTTGTCGGTGGGGATCGCCGCGAGCAGGGCCGCGAAGTCCTCGCGCTTCATGTCGGGCACGAACTTGCGGTTGGAGTAGTGGTGGTAAAAACCGTATGAGAACCACACACGTTTCAGGTAGGTCATGAAGCTGGCGTAGACCGGCGCCGCCTTGTCGCCTGTGTACCCCGCGTCAATGGCCTCAAGGGTCTTGCGCAAGGTCAAGGCGTCGGGGTGCTTCTGATCCCAGGCGATGTCGCGCGCCCAGAGAGCCGCCTCACCTAGGTGGTACGCCAAGCGTTTCAAGTTCAGCGGCAAGGCCTCCCAGCCCGGCACGCGATAGCGCAGGATGCGGACATCCCCAAAGCGGTCGACCTGGACGGCGTCATCGGCGACCCCGGTTGTCGGCGCGGGGGTTGGCTCGACGGGAACTTCAGCCACAACGTCCTCCTCGATCGGGGCCGCCTTCGCGTCCTCGTCTGTGACAGCCGCGGCGTCGGCGGTGTTCTCGGTGGCGGTCGTCGTGTCGACGACGGCGGGCGCCGCCTCTTTCTTGCAGCCGGCGCTAGTCACGAGGCTGAGGGCCAGGGCCGCGCCGAGCACGCGGGCGGAGATAGAGCGGATCGTCATGGTGCGGACTCCTCTTGGTCGGGCAGACGCCTCGGCCGGTGAAGGCGCTGCGATACCACGAAGTTTGAACCCCGCGAAAGGCGAAAGCCCGGTCACCTTTGGCAACGGGGCTTGAGGTCGGTGTCGCCGTCTCGGTGTACCGGACGACTTCGACCGGACGGTCAATCAATGTGAATCGATGTGAATCGATGTGAAGCATTGTGACGCATGATGTTCGTGATGGTGGCGACAACCGCCAGTCAGTTCACCGAGCAGGTGTTAATCGCGGCGGGCGTTCCGACAGCGGCGGCCGTAAGCCTTGGCCCGGCCGCCTAGTTCGAGACGACGGCACGAACTCTCGCTGTGCTTCACCAGGTCGCGGTGAAGGGGCCATTGACATTGAAGGTCGGCAGGGCTGGGTTCTCAATGCTGAAAGCACGATTCGTGTAGTCGATGGTGCCGACGGCGCGCCGCTCCGCTGACGAATATTCGGAGAGGATGATGCGCACCGCGAAGTCCGGCGAGCCCGTGCCGACGTTCCATAGGTTTTCCATGGATTGGGCCTCGGCCAGCAGCTCCGGTCGGCCGCTCTGAGGAAGGGCGGCGACCCTGTTGAAGGGGGCAACGGGATTGAACGCCCCGAATCCGACGCGCCAAGGCTCTTGCCCCACAGAGAAGAAGCAACTGAATATAAAGGTCTTGTCCGCGCCCTCGTCTATCTCGAAGCCCGCGCTGTTCAATGTAGGGGGGATGTTCAGACAGCTCACGTTCTGCAACATCTGGGGCTCTTGGCCGTTGTACGTGTAGATAACTTGGAGTTGCGCGGTCAAAACAGGTGCGACTTGCGCCACGTCGCCTGCCGTCGTGTCTTCGGCGGTCGTATCTGTGCTGGTCGCGGTGTCCTCGGAGCTCGCGGTGTCCTCGGTGGTCGCGGTATCCTCGGTGGTCGCGGTGTCCTCGGTGGTCGAGGTGGGTGTGCCACTCACCGTGGCACATCCAACAGATGTATCGATCGACGCGGGCGTCGC
>Ga0105050_10008379_pt1 | contig 11953 bp, 9 predicted proteins | sample FRY01_FD_78088 | JGI IMG/M metagenome (GOLD analysis project Ga0105050, IMG submission 78088) | Freshwater microbial communities from Lake Fryxell liftoff mats and glacier meltwater in Antarctica - FRY-01 | ecosystem: Environmental > Aquatic > Freshwater > Ice > Glacier meltwater ... | reverse complement strand
TCCAGCTATGGCAGCCGCTGAAGTTCCGGCTGGTTCCGCGCCCGATCAGGGCGGCGCGGGTGCGGGCACGCGCGGTGACCTGCTTCAAGGTCGGGGCCGAGCGTCGCACCCATGGCCGCACCGGCATCCTGATTTACCTGTCGATGCGCGAGCACCGCGCCGAAATCGTTGCCGATGCCGCGATCGCCAGCCTGGTCGCGCCCGAGGTGTGGGGCGAGGCGATGGCGGCGATGCTGGCCGAACTGAAGCAGGGTCGCATCGCCGACGGCATGATCGCAGCGGTCGATCGCGTCGGAGTGGTGCTGTCCGAACACTTCCCGCGCCACGAAAACGACGTCAACGAACTGCCCGATCGGCTCATCGAGGTTTAATTATGAAAGACCCCGACGCGCCCGAAGAAATCATGTGGCAGGGGCGGTTCGTGGTCGCCAAGAAGCGCGGGCGATGGGAATATGTCAGCCGCGCCCGCAACATTCGCGCGGCGGTGATCCTGGCGATCGACGATGGCCATGTCCTGCTGGTCGAGCAGTTCCGCATGCCGCTGGGGCGGGTCTGCATCGAGCTGCCCGCCGGGCTGATCGGCGACGATGACGGCTCTGAACACGAACCTGCGGAAATCGCGGGCGGGCGCGAGCTTGAGGAAGAGACCGGCTACCGCGCCGCGCGGGTCGAGAACCTGGGCGAATTCTTCTCGTCGCCCGGCATGGTCACCGAAAGTTTTACCCTCCTGCGGGCGTCGGGCCTTCAGAAAGTCAGCGAAGGCGGGGGGCTGCCGAGTGAGGACATCACGGTTCACCGCGTGCCACTGGACGGGCTGGAGGCCTTCCTCGCGGGGCGGCGGGCGCGCGGCGATGCGATCGACGTGAGGATGCTTTTGCTGCTGGGGCCGGGGATACTGGCGGGCTGACCTCTTGCTGGTCCGCGCCCTTCCCTTTCTCGAATTGTTTTTGTGAAAAGCACCGTATTGCGTCATGCCGCTGTCCGACAACTGCGGCGTGAGCAAACCATCGGGATGAGGAACTACCACATGACAGGACGTGTCGCAGGCAAGCTCGCGCTGATTACCGGCGCGGCGCAGGGACTCGGCGCGGCGAGCGCCATGATGCTCGCCAGGGAGGGCGCGCGCGTTTTATGTACTGATGTCAACGCGACCGGAGCGGCCGCCACCGCCGCTGCGATCAATGCCGCGTATGGCGCTGATACCGCTTTTTCGTGCCAGCTCGACGTCACCAGTCCGGACCAGTGGAAGGCTGGCGTCGAAATGGCGCGTGACAAACTGGGCGGATTGTCGGTGCTGCTCAACAACGCCGGGATCGGGGTGCGCGGCAATATCGAGAACTGCACGTACGACGAATGGAAGCGCGGCTTTGCGGTCAATGTCGATTCGGTGTTTCTCGGCTGCCAGACCGCCATCCCCCTTTTAAAGGATCACCAGCCCGGCTCGATCATAAATATCAGCTCGATCGCCGGTCTGATAGCCTCGGATACGATGCCCGGCTACAATGCCAGCAAGGCGGCGGTGTGGATGCTGTCCAAATCGGTCGCCCTGCATTGCGCGAAGATGGGCTGGGACATCCGCAGCAACTCCATTCACCCGACCTTTATCGACACCCCGATACTTGATGGCATGGCCGCCAACACGGGCCGCGAAAAGTCGGTCATCATGGAAAAGCTGGCGCGGCAGATACCCCTGAAGCGCATCGGCGTGCCCGACGACGTGGCCAACGGCGTGCTTTATCTGGCTTCGGACGAAAGCCGCTTCATGACCGGAGCCGAGCTAAAACTCGACGGCGGCATTTCGGCAATGTGAGGTGACCGTTTGCCGTTCCGGACGAGCGATGCGGACAGCTATCCCAACCGATTGAAGCGCTTACGCCACGCGCCGCGCCGCGCCCGTCGGCCCGAGCTGAATGAATTGCGGCAGACTGAAGCTCTTGCTCTCGGACCCGCCGATCAGCGGATATTGCCCCGGTGGCAGCGCGGCCAGCGGCATTCCGGCGGCAGCGAGGACATAAGGCGAGACGCGGTGGCGGGTGCACAGCCCGTCAGAGCCGTCGCTGATCAGCGAATCTTCGAACTCGATCCCCTGACGCGGTCCGTTGCTGCGCCGGACCAGCGCCACCACCAACTGGCCTTCGCCGAAATCGACTACAAATCTGGTCCCTGGCGGAACGTCGAACAATCCTTCGATCATTGCCCCGCTTTTCGACAGGTTGCGCATGGTCACATCGTAGCGGTGATCCTCGTGGATCACCCCGATCGTGCGGAGCACGGTTTTGCGGCCCGAGCGATGGGTGTCGGGACCATTCGGGGTCATTGCCAGACCCCTCGTCCGTTCCATCAGGTCATCCGCGTCAACGGCTTCGAGCGGCTGGCTGAAGACGTAACCCTGGACGTGGCTTACCCCCAGGCTGCGCATGAGATCGAGCGTATCGAGCGCCTCTATCCCCTCGGCGGTCGTTTCCATACCGAGCGCGCCCGCCAGGCTGACAATCGCGGTAATGATCGCGGCGTTCCGGTTGCCGGGTTCGGTCGCCCCGCGCACGAAACTCTGATCGATCTTGATCTTGTCGAACGGTGCGTGCTGCAAATAGGAGAGCGACGAGAACCCGGTGCCAAAATCGTCGAGCGCGAGCCGCACGCCAAGCCGCTTGAGTGCCGCGAACATGGCTTGGGTATCAGAACCCTCGCCCAGAAATACGCTTTCGGTAATTTCCAGCTCAAGCCGCTCTGGCGCAAGCTGCGACGCGGCAAGCGCTGACGTGACCAGCGCTGGCAAGCCGGGATTGGCGAACTGGATCGGCGAAACGTTTACCGCCACCCGTGCCCCGCCTTCCCACTTGGCCGCCTCCATGCAGGCCTGCCGCAGGGCCCATTCGCCCAGCGCGGCGATCAGCCCGGCTTCTTCTGCAATCGGGATGAACAGCGAGGGCGAGATCGAGCCGCGTTCTGGATGCTCCCAGCGCAGCAGCGCCTCAAATCCGGAAATGTGGTTACAATCGAGCGCAACAATCGGCTGGAAGGCGAGGCGCATCTGGTCCTTGGCCAGCGCATCGCGCATGTCTTCCTCGAGCTGGCGGCGCTCTTCGGCCACCGAATGCAGATCGCTGGAGTAATAGCGATAGCGCCCGCGTCCGTCACCCTTGGCCGCATAAAGGGCAAGGTCGGCATTGCGGACCAGTTCCTCGCTTTCGAGCCCGTCGTAGGGGGCAATGGCGATACCCACCGAAGCGCCGATCACGCAGCGATCGCCATTGATCGAATAGGGTTGCGAGATCATCGTGATAAGCTTCTGGGCAATGTCGCCCAGTTGGCCGCGATCGTCGATGTCGGGCAGGATGACCTGGAATTCGTCACCGCCCAGCCGACCGATCTCCGCTTCGTTGCCGATGATCCGCGTAAGGCGCTGCGCGACCTGTTTGAGCAGCTCATCGCCGGCCTGGTGGCCAAGCGTGTCGTTGACCGCCTTGAAGCGGTCAAGGTCGATCATCATCAGCGCGCAGCTGCGCTTGGCTATCTGGTAGGCGGCCAGGGTGGAAGCCAGGCGGCGGCCCATCTTGTGCCGGTTGGCGAGCCCGGTCAGCGAATCGTATAGTGCCATCCGCGAGGCATCGCGGTGGCTCCGGCGATGCTCGGTGATGTCGCGGCCATGTCCATTGTAACCGCTGAACTCGCCATGCGCATCCTGATACGGGCGACCTGAAATGGCCCACCAGCAATCAGTCTCGCTCCCTTCAGTCGTGGCGCTGGCACTGACCGTCAATTCGACGAAACTGGTGTGCGTGCCGATCAGGAACGGGAGGGTCCGCTGGGTAGCATCGGTGTCCTCGCGGTCGAGCTCGAACAGGGCCGCGAAGCTTTGGCCGAGCAATTCGTCGCTGGGCCGTCCGAGCCGCCCGGCGACGTAGTCGGAGATATAGGTCAGGCGGCCGTCGCGGTCGGTAGCCCAGAACCACCCCAATCCCGATGCTTCGTAATCCAGCAGCAAGGCGTTGATCTGGCGGGTTTGGGCAACGGCGGGGGCCGCAGGCCTGGCGGCACCGCTCAGCGCGGGCAACGCCCCTTTCAAACGGGAAAAGCCGAACGGTCTGCTGCTCATCTCGCAGGACTTTCCTCAATCGGTAACGACGTGTTGCCGGACTAACGCCTATTGTGCGCGAGCGATTCCTAACTCATTTTTATTAAAAAATCGCAAAACTGCTCAGCCCGCCCGCCGCATCGAAGCGGCTTGGTAAGCGGGTTCCTCAGCACGGCCTGGCGCCGGTACGATCTGGCCGTCCTCGTCGAACCGCAGCGGCAGCACGATCCCTGCGCCATCGCAGCCACCCTGGCGGCCACTCCCGTGCTCGCAGATTCGTACCGTGCGATCAGCGGTGCGGCGGCGTGAAGCGGTCTCTGCCACGGTTCCGGTCATGGCAGCCGTTTGACCCTCCAGCTTTGAAAAACCGTTAAGCCGGCGCAGGTGTGAGCCGGGTTTCTCCCAATGTTGCATTGCAGCAAGAACCTGCTAGCCGGGCTGCGATGGCCAAGCTGACCGCTCAGACCAATTCGATCCTCGCGCTGGGGCGTCGCCTGCGCGTGGCGCGGTGGAATTTCAGCGATTCCGCAGGGTCTAAACGCCCGCTGCTGGTGTTCGGCGGTATCGGGCTCAATCTCGAACTGCTTGAGCCCGTTGCTGCCGCACTCGGCAACCGTCCAGTGGTGAGTTTTGACATGCCCGGCGTGGGTCAGTCGCCCGATCCGCTGGTGCCTTATACCGCCGCGACGATGGCGCTCACCGCGCAGGCGGTGCTCGACCGGATGGGGATCGACAAGGTCGATCTGCTCGGGATCAGCTGGGGCGGCGGGATCGCGCAGCAATTCGCGCTCCAGCACCGCAACCGGGTGGGCCGGCTGGTGCTGGCGGCGACCAGCGCGGGGATGGCGATGGCGCCGGGCGATCCGCGGATGCTCGCGCGGCTGGCCGATCCCGCCGAATATACCGTGCCCAAGGCGCTCCAGCGCAATCTGGCGATGCTTTATGCCGGTGGCGGTGAAACCCCGGTGTCACTCAATGCTGTCACCCCGCCCTCGCCTGCAGGCTTTGTCTACCAGCTCGGCGCCCTGGCCGGGTGGAGCAGCGTGGCGATGCTGCCGCTGCTCGATATGCCGACGCTGGTCATGGCGGGCGACGACGACCAGGTGGTGCCGCCGGTCAACGCACAGTTCCTCCATACCCTGATCCCCGGCAGCCGGCTCGAGATGTTCGCAGGCGGCGGCCACCTGTTCATGCTCAGCCACCTTGCTGAATTCGCTGCGACGCTGGAGGCATTCCTCGATGCGGACGGAGCGCCCGCCGCACCCGCCTGATACCGCTACTCGACCCCGCCGCTTGAATTGCTGCGGCGCGCCGTGCATGTTCGTTACATAAGGTTCGAGCGGGGCGAGGAAAAAATGGTTAAAAAGGGCGTGTCGCTCGAAAACGAGGCAGCGCAGTCTACCACGGCGCTAGGTCCGCTGGTTGGGCTGGCGCGCGAAGACTTTGTTGGCGCCATCGCGATGCTGCTGCGCGAGACGGCCAGCGATCCGGCCCGCTCGTTGCGCCACGCCCGCAGTTTCGGTGACGACGTGGTCAAGATCGTCACCGGCAAGTCCGATCTGGCCCCCAGTCCCAAAGACAAGCGCTTCATGGACCCGGCGTGGCGCTTCAATCCGTTCTACCGGGCGGGCGCGCAGTATTACCTCGCCGTGCAGAAGGGCATGAAAAGCTGGCTGGCCGATCTGGACCTCGATGACATCGAGCGCGATCGGGCCAATTTCATCTCCAATGTCATCATCGACAGTCTTGCCCCGACCAACACCCTGGCGGGCAATCCGATGGCGCAGAAGCGGGTGATCGACAGCGGCGGGCTGTCGCTGATCAAGGGTCTCAAGAACGCTTACAACGACATGGTCCACAACGACCAGATGGTCAGCCAGGTCGACAAGCGGCCGTTCATGCTGGGGGTCAATGTCGCCACGTCGAAGGGCAGCGTGGTCTATCGGAACGCGATGATGGAACTGATCCAGTATGCGCCAACCACCGACGAGGTCCACGCGATCCCCCAGCTGACGATCCCGCCGCAGATCAACAAGATGTACATCAACGACCTGTCGCCCGAGAAATCGGTGGTCAAATGGCAGGTCGACAACGGCATCCAGACCTTCGTCATCAGCTGGAAGAACCCGACCAAGGACGAGGGCCACTGGGACATGGCCGATTACATCGCCAGCTGCCGTGAGGCGATCGACGTGATCTGCAAGATCACCGGATCGGCCAAGGTCAATGTCTCGGGCGGTTGTTCGGGCGGTCAGACCACCGCGATGCTGGCCAGCGCGATGGCTGCCGACGGCGACGAGCGGATCGGCGCGATCACGCTGATGGTCTGCGTGCTGCATCCCAAGCAGAACGATATCGAGGCCGGCGCGCTGATGTCGAAGAACGGGATGGAACTGGCCAAGCGTCGCGCCGCGAAGAAAGGGATCATCGAGGGCAACAGCCTGGCGCGCGGGTTCGCCTGGCTGCGGCCCAACGACCTGATCTGGAACTACGTGATCAACAATTACCTGATGGGCGAGGATCCACCCGCGTTCGACGTGCTGTTCTGGAACGCCGATGCAACCAACCTCTCGGCCGCCTTGATGGGCGATTTCCTCGAGATTTTCGATACGCTGGTTTTCGCGCGGCCGGGCGAAGTCGAAATGGTCGGGCACAAGGTCGATCTGACCAGGGTAACCGGCGATCTGTTTATCCTGGGCGGGGTCACCGATCACATCACCCCGTGGCGGGCGTGCTATCGCTCGACCCAGCTGTTCGGGTCGAAGTCGGTCGAATTCGTGCTTAGCCAGTCGGGCCACATGCAGGCGATCCTCAACCCGCCGGGCAACCCCAAGGCGAAGTTCTTCAAGGCACAGAAGCCGGGCTTGCCGCCCGCCCAGGTCGAAGACTGGATGGCCGGAGCCGAGGAAGTCGCGGGGAGCTGGTGGCCTCACTGGATGCAGTGGGTTCAGGACCGCTCAGGCCCGAAGAAGCCCGCACCCAAGGCGCTGGGCAACAGAAAATACAAGGCGATGGAGCCCGCGCCGGGGCTATATGTGCTCGACAAGTGTTGAAGGCCCCGAAACCCAGGAAAAGGACCTTCGCTTGCCGCGTAATTTGACCGCAAATGGGATCACTGGCGACATCTCGCTCGAAAAGCTCGCCGGACGCACCCTGCGCGTCGCGCGATGGCGGATGGACGAACCGAGCGACCATCCGCCGCTGCTGTTCTTCAACGGCATCGGCGCGAACATCGAGGCGGTCGCCCCGCTCGCCGAGGCGCTGATCGAGCGACCTTTCATCATGTTCGACATGCCCGGCACCGGCGGTTCGCCCGATCCGGTGGTCCCCTATCATCCGGTCACGATGAGCCTGTGTGCCAACGAGCTGCTGAACCGCGACGGGATCGAACAGGTCGACGTCATGGGGGTCAGCTGGGGCGGCGCGATGGCGCAGCACTTCACGCTTCAGCACGGCGGAAAAGTGCGCCGCCTGATCCTCGCTGCGACCACGCCGGGAATCCTGATGGTCCCGGGCAAGCTCTCGGCGCTCAGCAAGATGGCTGACCCGCGCCGCTACGTCGATGCCGCCTTCATGGAGAAGCATTTCAAGACGCTTTACGGCGGTGCCGTGGGCGGCACTGATGAACTTGGGAGCGGCCACATCGGGCGGATCACCCCGCCATCCAAGCGCGGCTATCTCTATCAGTTGCTGGCGATGATCGGTTGGACCAGTCTGCCAGCCCTGCCCTTCCTGCGCCACGAGACCCTGATCATGATGGGCGAGGACGACGCGATCGTCCCGGTGCTGAACGGTAAGCTGTTGAAAGCGCTTATTCCCAACAGCCGTCTCGAAGTGTTCGAGGGCGGCGGCCATCTGTTCATGCTCAGCCACCGCGAACAGACCTTGTCGAGTTTGCGGGCATTTCTGGACGAGGCGGAAGCGGTGAGGAAAGCAGCCTGACTCTCAAACCGCTCGCCCTGAGCTTGTCGAAGGGCTGTTCTTTCTTGGCGCGGAGGAGAAAAGCAGTGCTTCGACAAGCTCCGCACGAGCGGTTTAGGGGTTAAAAATGCACCAAATCGCCATCATCGGCTCTGGCCCGGCCGGCTACTATACCGCCGAAGCGGCGCTCAAGAAGTGGGGCGAGGAGGTGCGGATCGACGTATTCGACCGGTTGCCGGTGCCCTATGGCCTGATCCGCACCGGGGTCGCGCCCGATCACCAGTCGATCAAGGCGGTGTCGGCGCGCTACGAGAAGGCTGCGCTTTCCCCCCAGGTGCGATTCGTCGGCAATGTGAACATCGGCAGCGACGTGACGATGGCCGAATTGCAGCGATTGTATCACGCGGTTGTGCTCGCCACCGGCGCGCCCAACGACCGCGCGCTCGACCTGCCCGGCGCGAGGCTTGCAAATGTGTTCGGCAGTGCGGCGTTCGTCGGCTGGTACAACGGCCATCCGCAGTTCGCCGCGCTCGACCCGGACCTGTCGGGCGAGACCGCCGTGGTGATCGGCATGGGCAATGTCGCGCTGGATGTCGCGCGGATCCTTGCCAAGACCCGCGCCGAATTCGCCGGTAGCGACATCGTCGGCCACGCGCTTGAGGCGCTGCAAACCTCGCGTATTCGCCGCATTGTGATCTTGGGGCGGCGCGGCCCGCACCAGATCATGATGACCCCCAAGGAGCTGGGCGAGCTGCTTCATCTCCATCGCGCCAGCCCGCGCGTCGAGGCTGCAGACCTGCCCGAGATCGGCGAGGATGCGCTGCTCGAACCGGGTATCCGCAAGTCGGTCACGCTCTTGCGCTCGATGGCAGCCATCCCCGAAGCGACCCGCGCCGATATGGCGCAGGAGATAGAGTTCGACTTCTTCGCCGCCCCCAAGGCGTTGCTTGGCGACGGGAGGGTAGCAGGGATCGAAGTCGAGCGGACCCGACTGGAAGCGGGCCGCGCGGTCGGCACTGGCGAAACCTACACGATCCCCTGCTCGCTGGTGGTCAGTTGCATCGGCTACAAGACCTCGCCGATCGCAGGCGTGCCATTCGACGAGCGCGAGGGCCGCTTCGCCAACCATGATGGATGCATCATGCCGGGCCTGTATTGCACCGGTTGGGCGCGGCGCGGGCCGTCGGGCACGATCGGCACCAACCGCCCCGACGCTGCCTCGGTGATCGAGCGGATCGTCGAGGATGACCACGGCGGTTCCCGGCCGGGCGGTGCGGGGTTCGACGCGCTGGCGGTCGAGCGCGGGCTCGATGTGGTGACGTTCGACGACTGGAAGCGGATCGAGGCCGCCGAGACCCAGGCCGCCCGCGAAGGCGCCCCGCGCGAGAAATTCGTCGATGTCGCGGCGATGATCGCGGCAAGGGGTACGATTTAAGCAGTCGATTAAACTCGACTTGCGCCCCCGCCGCTGACATTCTCCCGGCAATATTCCGGGAGAGACTCGCGTGGCGACTTATGATCTCATCATCCGCAACGGCACGATCGTCGATGGCAGCGGCGCAGCAGCCTTTACCGGAGATGTAGCAGTCAAGGATGGGCTGATCGCCGCCGTGGGAACCGTGCGCGGCAGTGCCACGGAGGAATTCGACGCCGACGGCCTTACCGTCACCCCCGGCTTCGTCGACATCCACACCCATTACGACGGCCAGGCGACCTGGGATCAGGAAATGGCCCCGTCATCATGGCACGGCGTCACCACGGTGGTCATGGGCAATTGCGGAGTCGGCTTCGCGCCCGCCGCGCCCGATCGCCACGACTGGCTGATAAGCCTGATGGAAGGGGTCGAGGACATCCCCGGCACCGCACTGGCCGAAGGAATGAAATGGAATTGGGAGACTTTTCCCGAATACCTCGATGCGCTGGATGCCCTGCCCCGCACCATCGACGTTGCCACCCATGTCCCCCACGGTGCAGTGCGCGCCTATGTGTTGGGCGACCGCGAGCAACCCGGCGCGGTCCCGACCGAAGCGGATATCGAGGCGATGTCGGCCATCGTCGAGGAGGGCCTGCGCGCCGGGGCGCTGGGCTTTTCGACCAGCCGCACGGTGCTCCACAAGTCCATCGACGGCGAGCTGGTCCCGGGCACCACGGCAACCGCCGATGAGCTGATCAAGATCGGCCGCGCGATGGGCCGGGTCGGCCACGGGGTGTTCGAGATGGCCAGCGACCTCAAGCGCGAGTGGAACGAATTCGAGTGGATGGGCGCGCTCAGCCGCGAGACCGGGCTACCGGTGACCTTTGCCGCGCTGCAATCGATCGCCAAGGAGTTGCCGCTCGACGAGCAGATCGCGCAGATGCGGGCAGAGAACGATAACGGCGCGAACATCGTCGCGCAGATCGCGCTGCGCGGCAACGGCATCGTCATGGCGTGGCGCGGCACGGTCCACCCGTTCCGGATGAAGCCCGCATGGCAGGAAATCGCCGACCTGCCCTGGATCGAACAGCTCCCCCGGCTGAAAGACCCAGCCTTCAAGGCGCGGATGCTGGCCGAGGACAGCGTGTTTCCCGAAAGTGACGTCGTCGAGGTGCTCAAGCTGGTCGCTGGCGGGTGGTTCATCCATTTCGAGATGGACGAGGACTTCGACTACGAACCCAGCCAGGCCGACACGGTCCTCGCCCGCGCGGCGGCGGCGGGGGTCGATCCGGCCGAGTATTCCTATGACCTTTTGATGCGCGACGAGGGCACCGGGTTCATTTATTTTCCGCTGCTCAACTATGCCGACGGCAATCTCGATTTCCTCGAGCCGCTGCAAGCCGCCGACGACACGGTCAATTCGCTGAGCGACGGCGGCGCGCATTGCGGGACGATCTGCGATGCGGCCAGCCCCACATTCATGCTCCAGCACTGGGTGCGTGATCGGAAAAGAGGCGGGCGCGTCAGGCTGGAACACGCGGTGAAACGCCAGTGCCTCGATACCGCGCGGCTCTATGGACTGGACGATCGCGGGCTGATCGCGCCGGGTTATCTCGCCGATCTCAACCTGATCGACCTTGCTCGGCTCAAGCTGGGCAAGCCGTGGCTGGCGTTCGACTTGCCCGCACAGGGCCGCCGCCTGCTGCAAAAAGCCGATGGTTATGTCGCGACGATCAAGAGCGGGACGGTGACGTTCCGCGACGGGAACTGGACCGGTGCCACGCCGGGCGGCCTGATCCGCGGCCCGCAGCGCGCGGAACTGCGCGAGGCGGCAGAGTAGGCCAGCCCGCGGCCCTCAGGGCCGAATCACGATCCCCACCGCCGGATCGGCCTCGCCCCTGACTGTGGCAGCAAAAGCGGCGGCGGCGGCCTCCAGCCCGGGGCGCCCGTCGACAGCGACCGACCCGGCGACCTCGCCGACGAATTGTTTCCAGCTTGCCCCAACTGCCTCGCCGAAGCCCCTGGGGCCAAGCTCGGCGATAGTTGCTACCGCGTGGTCGGGCGCGAAAAACAGGATGGGCGCGGGGCCAGGCAACGTCGCACCGCCAAACGCCCGGCCATCGACATGGGTCGCGCCGACCAGGCACGAATAGGCGAGGTTTTCGCCCAGAGTTTCGTGGACCGCGCGCAGCACCGAGGCGTTGCCCGCGAAATCGACCGAGACGCTGCGCTGCTGCGGCAGTTTGCCGATCGCATCGTAGGCCAGCACCCGGTCATACAGCGCAGTGCCTTCAACGAACGCGACATTTCCCGGAGAGGTCAGCCCGATCCGGGTCACGCCGGGTGACTTGGCGCGAGCCACGCTCGCCAGTGCCAGCGCGGTTTTGGACGAGGCACTGGTGAGGATGACCGTGTCCGCCCCAAACCAGCCCTCGCGGCGCATCATCGCTTCGATCAGGAAGCCGGTCTTGAACAGCGGGCCGAAAATCATCCGCTCGGCCTCGCGCGCCGGATCGTGTTCGGGATCGGCGGCAAGGCGC
>Ga0105050_10008378_pt1 | contig 11954 bp, 11 predicted proteins | sample FRY01_FD_78088 | JGI IMG/M metagenome (GOLD analysis project Ga0105050, IMG submission 78088) | Freshwater microbial communities from Lake Fryxell liftoff mats and glacier meltwater in Antarctica - FRY-01 | ecosystem: Environmental > Aquatic > Freshwater > Ice > Glacier meltwater ... | reverse complement strand
TCCACTAAAACACGCATGATCTTTTTGGAATAAAGGGCTTGAATTGGTTGTATATTGCCTAAAATCCCTATGAGGCGAATGACATAAGAAAGTACAAAAATACTTACCGATATGCGGTGAATGAGGAGCATGGTTGCGTGCATGGAGCAAAGAAACTACATTTTTGTTTTCACCACACAATAATTTTTTTATTTTTGCGACACCCTATCAGAAAATTGTATTTCTGGTAAAATGAGGGCCCCGATGAAGAAAGCTTCGCAATCGTATCGTGGGCTCGAAAAATTACGCAAATCTAAGATTTGCTATTTTTCGGGATGTAGCGCTTCGCCGCGGCGAACCGGTAGCGCACTTTGGTTTGTACAAATAATTTAAAATATGTTTTACGTATATGTTATTTATTCGGAAAAGGCCGGCAGAAAATACACTGGGTATACTACTGATATTGATAAAAGATTGGAAGAACACAATCACGATTTGTTGAGCAAATATACCAAAAAGAAAGGACCTTGGGTTCTAATTTATAAAGAGGAATTAGAAACAATAGGTGAAGCTTTGGCACGAGAAAAAATACTCAAATCTGGAGTAGGGCGTGATTTTCTCAAGAAAATTACAGGAAAGTAGAGTTTTATTCGTTTACCAAATTTAGTTTTGCTATTCTAAATCTGAAATTGTATTTCTGATAAAACGAGGGTATTGATTATAATAACTTCGAAATTGCATTGTTGGCTCGAATATGCATGCTTTCATTTTGCGAAATGTAACGCTGCGTCACTGCAGGCGCTGGTGCAGTGAACGTGCAATAAATTTTGCTAAAAATTTCTAGGTGTTATTTATTAATCTTCGAAAAACCCTATTTTTGCGACACCCTATCAGAAAATTGTATTTCTGATAAAATAAGGGCCCCGATGAAGAAAGCTTCGCAATCGTATCGTGGGCTCGAAAAATTACGCAAATCTAAGATTTGCTATTTTTCGGGATGTAGCGCAGCCCGGTAGCGCACTTGCATGGGGTGCAAGGGGTCGTGAGTTCGAATCTCGCCATCCCGACCAACGAAAAGCCTTTTTTGTCGAAGACAAAAAGGGCTTTTTTATTGCCTGCAAGTCAAAGCTGCGATGGCAGGCTTTAGTGCAGCAGCGAATAAAAAAGACCACATCGGTGCAGCAGATGAAGGCTTAAGTTGAGGCCACCCCCTCCGCCGCGGGGAGAGATTAGCGACTATAGGGAGCTACTCTGGCCTTTTAACAGGTGGCAGTTGGTATCACTCCACTCTGTTACGCAAAGACCAACCGCGGGGAAAGCCCACACCATCGCAGCAGATGCCGACTTTACGTTAAGGCCCCTCAGTGAGTAGTTTGTTTGCCATATTTCAACTGCCATTTCTTCGCAAGTACTATGCATCAAACCATCGTTCCTAAACTATTTTTGAACACCAAACAGAGGGGGTCTTCGCAGCGGCGAAGACCCATAAAGTTAAGTGGGCATTTTTAGTTAATGAGTGGATTGGATCCATTATTCAAATTCATACAAACTCCTCCTACATTTTGCATTTTCTCCCAAAAGCGTTACCTCTCATTTTAATTCACTGAAATTGCAATTCAGGCTTGCAAAGTAACGATTTGTTGCACAGAAGCGACTGGACAAAGCCCCCCCCAAAAACCTATGATTTATGCAATCTTTTGCCGCATTTGTATAACTTTTAGGCTTTTGGCTAGGTCTACCTTCGCCACCTACAAAATTTAAAAAATAAAATGAAAAGTTCTAAATTAATCCTTGCTATTTCAGTGGCTATTTTGACACTAAGTCCGGTTACAATGCGCGCTAACCAATCTGCGGGCGGTGCAAGTAAAACGGAGATCAACCACACACAAGCTGCGGCATCATTGTCTCGGTTGAAACAAATTCAGAAAATGGATATTGCAAACATGAATCGCACCCAGAAAAACAGCTTGCGTGCAGAAGTGTTGAATATTCGTGATGATATGAAAAATCAGAGTCCAGTAATCTACATTTCAGGTGGCGCTTTGATACTCATTATTATCTTGCTTATTTTATTGCTTTGATGCAAAAGGGTTGAAATGGGTTTTTGAATCTAGCAGAGCAGCTAAATCTAACTATGGTTGGCTTTTTCACCATGTTCCGCCTTTTTTGCCGTAATTTGCAATATGTTTTACATCATTCCCGGAATCATCATTTTCTTTGCCTCCGTTCTTTTTGCGCGATTTCAAAATGAGAAAGCTTTAAAGTCACTCACCACCGAGCAAAGCGGGGAATTGGTTCAATCCTTGTCCAAGACAAGGATGGCTTCCATGATGGTTTTGATGGCTATCATTGTTTCTTTTTTATTGGCTTCATATTTTCTTAAAATAGATAAAATGTATGCCATGATCGGGTATTTTGTGGCCATTCTGGGGTACTATACTTTTAGTGCTTTTTTGGCTTTGAAAAAGGTAAAAGAACTGCATTTTCCTGCGGAATATATTAAGTATTCATTGTATGCCACTTATTTAAGATTGGGTGGATTGATTGTGTTTGTGGTTTTGCTGGGATTCGGTTTTGCTCAAAATTTGGAACAATCTAATTTGTGAAAGGGCACACAGTTTTTTTAACGCTATTTATTTTGCTTGGCTTTTTTGGCTGCAAATCTCACAAGCCGGTTACCACTGTATTAAAATATGTAAAATTGGGCGAAGGCGGCGGATTTACGGGTGCTTGGGAGTATTGGTCTGTGAACCAAAATGGTAAGGTTTTTTATATAGGAACTGAAGGCAAAAGTGTAGAAAAGCAGTCTGTGGATATCAAAGCAATTAAACAAATATTTGCAGAAGTGGATGCGTTTTTTAAATCACAAAAGGAGGTTGTAAATAGACCAGGCAATATGAGCAGAACCTTGAATTTTGTAGACGGAGCCTCAGAAAGGCAAGCGACTTGGGCAGTGGAAGACCCGCAATATGTGCAACTGGATTCGATGTATATTTCTTGGCTAAGCCGGATAAAAGGGAAATAGGAGGGTTGATGCGCTTTCTTCCATGCCATTAAGTTCAGATTGAATAATTTTCATAGTCTAAATCATTTACCTAACATGTAATTTATTTCATACTTTTTTCCCTGACTTCCTGGGTCGGCAGGCAGGTTGAAAAAAAGGTTAGTAATTGCATGTGTTTACTGTCGCCCAATGGCTGTGAGGAGGAAGGCCGCCAGAAATAAATGAGCAATCCCAATACGATAAATTAGCACATTCATAACCGAAGTTTAGATCAAGTTATTGCAGCATTCGAAAACCTGCAATTTGGTTTTTTGATGTATTTATAATGATTGTTGTAAAACATACAAGTAATTGTCAATTTGCCGCCCCGCGGCGGGGCGAGGTGGAGGAGTCAAGCATTTTTAATAAAAGACTAAAACACAGAAACGGGTTTGGCGGTATTTTTGCCACTTTGCAATAATGATGAAAAACTCCCATATAAAAAGGTGAAATCAAACTCTAGGGTAAAAATGCTTTACAGTTTTAACTGGGTAAAATTGAGAATAACAACAAAAGTTTATATACGTTGGAACTAATTTTTTAATCAACCATATCCAAAGTTTGACTCCTTTGAATTTTTCCTGTTTCGGTATAAACAAAATCATTTTTATACACAATTTCCCAGGGTTTTGCGTAAGACATTTCGCCAAACAAATTGTCAATATCTGGCAAATGCGGGATGCGTTTTTTATTCACAGCCAATGCGGGTTTTTGCCCCAATCTTTCATCTTTTTTGCCAAAATAAAATATAGAACCTTCGGGCAAATTTAATTTTTCTGACAATAGTTTTTCTATAGCTTCTGCTTGTATTTTAATGCCACCAGAATTCACCACATTGTTGATTCTGCCATTGATTTTAAAATGTTGGTTGTGGATGGTGGCCAAATCTTTAGTTTCCAACCATTGGTTGTCTGTAATAAAATTTCGAATACACAAACAATTATCTGCATTTAATTGTATCTCATTGCCAGGAATCACTGTAAATTCCGATTCTAAATTCATACGTCGCATCGCTATGTGGGAGTATGTCTCCGTCATTCCATAGGTATGGTAAAAAATAGGCCCTAATCCTTGCAAATTGTGTTCTAAATGAATGTCAATATCGCCACCGCCAACCAGCACTATTCGGAATTTATTTAGCCTATTTTTGCTTTCTTGGTTTTGCAAAATATCAAACAATTGCATAGGAGTAAGCGAAACAATGCTGCAATTTTCATGGTAATTTAAAAAGGGATTTGAGGACGGTTCGTGCACTACAATAGGAATATTCCAAACCAATGCGCGTGCCACTTGCATCCAGCCTGAAATGCGGTTTACGGGCAAACAACAAAAAACAGAATCAGCACTTGAAATGCCCAAGAAATTTGCTGTTTTTTGGCAACTCCAAATCGCTTTTTCGCGTTCCAGCATCATGCTTTTGGGCAAATCTGTAGAGCCGGAGGTTTGGATAAAATAGCCCGTTTCGCCTTTGTTCCAGGCGCGCATTAAATTGTCAGCAAGTAGTTTGTTGCGGTTAACCAAGGGTGCTTTTTACTTCGTTAATTAATATGTCCAATTCCTCAAAACTGTTGTAATAATGGGTAGAAACGCGAATATTGTCGATGCCATTTTCGCCCACATAACGCAAAATAATGTTCTTTTTTGCACATTTGTTTACAAATTCGCTGTTGGGTTTTTCTTTGCCGTTGTTTATTCTAAAACCAATTTGGCAGGCCCGTGAAATGTCTTCTGTAGGTGTGAGCATCTCTATTTTATTGCCAAAATCCAACAAATGATCCTGTAAATATTTTGCCAATGATTTGCTCCGTTTTTCAATCTTTTCTGGGCCGATAGATTTGTAAATCTGCAATGCTTTGGTAGCGCCTTCGTGTATGGGTCCGCAAAAAGAACCATAGCTAAAACGATTGCCTGTATTTACCAAGTCTCCAAGCATGGGTGGTTTAGCCGACATGTTAAAGTCGTTTACCGCATACGCCGCAACGTGTATGGTGCGGGTTTTGAGAATCATTTCTTTCCGCACATAAATATATCCGACACCAATAGGTCCAAGAGCCCATTTGTGCACGCAACCGTAATAATAATCGCAACCAATATCTTTTACATTGAACCGAATCATTCCCAATGGGTGAGCTCCATCAATGCACGAAATGATATTTTTGGTTCGGGCAAATTCACAAATTTCTTTAACTGGCAAAACTTGACCAATGGTGCAAGGAATATGCGGCACGGCAATGACTTTGGTTTTTTTGGTAACTGCTTTTTTAATGTTGTCCAAGGTTTCAGCCGCGGTTTTCCCCAATTCAGCAGTTTTTACTTTGATTCCATCCAATTTGGCGCGGTGCAGCCAAGGGGCACAGCCACCAACATGCTCGTGCCGTGTCATGATCACTTCATCTCCTTTTTTAAGTGGAATTCCCCAGCAGGCTATGTTGTTGCCTTCACTCACATTTTTGGTGATGCCTATTTCTGTATAATCCGCCCCAATCAGTTCACCGATGATCTTTTGTAAATCGTCTTTGTGTCCTGGGTATTGGGCTTTGTTTGCAGTATCTCTAAATGCTTGCTCAACAGCCTGCTGCACAGGAATGGACATAATACCCATGGTGCCATTGTTTAAAAAAACTTTTTCTTTTTCCAAGGTAAACATGCCGCGAAGCTCTTTCCAGTAAGCTTCATTATCCTCGTCGTTTGACTCAAATACAGACGGAGTAAATAGACTTCCAGCTTTGCTAAAGTCGGGCTTAAATGCCAGTAAAGCGGCCGCTGATAAAAATTTTCGTCTTTGCAAAATGATTTTTTTACAAATTTATACAATGTTTAATATGTTTTAATTAATGTGGCAATTTATTTTTCGCTATGTTTGGCGACCCTGTTTCAACTTTTTAGTGACATATTGTAAAAAAGTTGGAATATTTTAGTGAAAATTAGTATTGATGTTTGCTTTAATGGATTTTGTTTTGTAATCTTGTATTATGAAGATATTTAAACGCCAAAACGCCAAAATAATTTATTTTATTTCTTAATCTGTAGCTTGGTTTTTACAATTTTAACCATAGCGTGTCATAAGAGTTCGCCAGTATTACACAAAATCGGAGATAATCAATTAAATAAAAAAGATATTGGTAGTGCTCCTCCTCCAACCCAACCAACATTTACAGGAAGTATTGAAAGTAATGTGGATCAATGGAAGAGATTAAGTATTGGGTATTCTATGCTTTTAAATGATCCAAGTTTATGCAATAATTACGATTTTAAAATTAAGATCAACAACTTGGTAGCAAGCAATGATGAAAGCCCGATTAGAAATTATGTATTGTATAACAATGTAAGTAGCACCAATTTTGTTTTCAATCAACCGACTGCCAATAATAATGACTTGTATGAAGCATTAAAAGACAGAATCAGCAATATGACACCACCTACAACTATAAATAATTGGGATAATTCTTTTTTTGGATCCTTCATATATAATAATACCACTAATTTAGAGCAATATTTTGTTACCATTACTATACCTCAGAGAGAATTTCAGGCAAGTAACGGGCATTGGGGTTTGTCAAGTTTAGTTTGTCCTGATCCTGAGAGTTTTGGGTATCCAATGACCGCATATAGTTATGATAACTCTGGAAGCGGCAGTGTAAAAGAGGTGTTAATTGCAGATAATGAAGCATTTGATGAAATTGTTGAAAATGGCACTTATATGGTGTTTACTTTACAATTTGATTATGAATTCATTGATGATAAGGAAATAAGCAATGGTTGCGAAGGCGGGTATACTGTTGGAGACAATATATGCGACGGAAATTGTGGTGAAAATACTAGCAATAGCCCTGGAGATTGCGGCGATCACGCTAAAAATAAGGTTCTATATTTGCAAAAAGTAAAAATAAATGAAGATTTAAAAGCACCTTGGGAAGCTGACAGAATGTACTGGGAAAAAGCTGCAGCCGGCAATTATGAACCGGGATTCTCATGCTGGACAGTGAATACCAATGGACGTTGGACTGTCATTAAAAAATGTCAATTAGACAAAATTCGTCATAAAAATGTTAAAAGAAATAGGAAACGGTGGGATAGAAGTTATGTTTCACGGGGTTCATCCATTTATGTTCAAGCCTCTGAAAAAAATGTAAATAATGATATTGAAAAAGTTGTTATTTCAAATCATTATAATCCCATATTGAGTAATATTTACATATTCTTCTATGAAAATGATCCTTTTAAAGGTCAAAAATTAAATTCATTTGTTCCATTGTCTATTGGCACAGCGAAAATTGATGATTTAATTTGGCGGGGTCAAAGAGGAAATATTACCGCCAGTAAACTTCAAAATGTACATGGGGACTAGGGGCATTTGTTACCCCTCCTCCCAACGCGAATAATTATCGAACTGAAATTCTGCCTAACACAATAGAATGGATCCCTGAAGTTATTCTTGGAAGAAATGCAATGGCCTATCACTATGATAAGGATGAAAGAAATCATGTTGATTTTATAATTTATTACTTAATAGATAGCCGTGAATTTTAAGCTATTTATACTTCTTTCATTCATGGTTTTTATGAATATAAAACCTTTGAATTCGCAATCCTTTGCGGTTGAACTGAAAAGTTATAAGTATTTTAATACCGATGTGTTCTTTAGAATACCAGAATACCATAATTTTAACTATAACTCTCAATATTTAAATAAATTAACTTTTAAATGGCAATTGGCGAATGCATTTGCCATTAAATATCATCCGCGAAAATCATTTATTAAATCGGTTGGATTGGAATATGGTAATTTGTCGTTTCGATACAAAGGGCCAACATCTGATATTCGCCAAGATTTTTATGTGTATGATATTTCCATTAATAAAATATGCGTTTCTGCGGAGATCCATAAATTTATCAACCCAAAGAGCAAATTGTTTATAGCATTAAAATATTCTGGATTTGTGTTTTTGAAAAACAGTGAAAATAAAATGAAATATGAAAGACATGGATCCTATATTTTGCAACCTGACAAAATTGAAATTGTAAGAGAATATAATTTGCCAGCTACAATAGAATTAGATTTTGGTTTATTTAAAATCAATAACGGAATGCTGAAAATTCGATTAGGGTCAAACATCTCGGTAAGAAACGCACTATTAGTTGGTGTTCTTTCATCAGGGCCAACATATTACGAAATAATACAATATCCAAAGAGTTTGTTTGTCGGATTTCAGTATCCTATTTGTTAAAATATTAAAATTAAACCTAAAAAATGAAATTAAACAAAATTGTTTTTATATTTATTATATTTTCAATAAATAATCACTTAAGGGCACAAAAATTGTCTTTGAGATTGGGTTTGTCAAATTCTTACTGGGGCGTTTCTAAGTTCTTTTGGGACACTGCAAAATTAAGTAAATTAACCAATTCTCAGGAAAAAATATTTGACTATAACTTTGGAATTATTTATGCCAGAAAGTATAATAAATATCAAATTGATGCTAAAATACTATATGAGTTGAATAGCATTAAATCAATTGCTCTGAATTTTAATACGGATGGCGAATTAATTAGACTCACTAATTTGCATTTTTTGGGCACACAATTTCAAATAGCACGTGTTTTTGAACTTAAGCATCGCTGTCTTATTGTTGGCTTGGGCTTGGATTTGGATTTTCGTATTTTTAACAAATGGACTGAAAAAAATGCAAGGCTTATTTATATTCCCAGTAGACGCTATAATTCGGATTTTGCCAGGGATGTGAATTTTAAAATGGTAACAAAAGAGTTTCCATTGCAAAAACAAATTCTTTTTCCAGGTTTTCATTTTGAGTCGAAATATGAAATTGGTGAGTTAGGGAAGCATAAAGTATATCTATTTTCTAATATTTCGATGTCTTTAAAGCCAATTTTAAATTACAATTGGAGGTTTTTAAATGAAGGGTTTGCCTATTTTCGTGGATATCGAATTTGTGGCAGAATTGGATGCGACATATCTATTTTTTAGAAAGTTAAATTTTTGTCCTAATTTATTATAGAACATGCGGTGCATGAGGATTTATATATTCGAATAATTCCCAATCAGATAATGCATTAATACAATGGGATTTAGCTGAATCACACTTACAACTTTGTCATTTTACAATAAAAACCATAAGCTTGTGTTATTTTCCTATGGCAATCGTATTTTTGCGCCCTTAAAACCAAAATAGGATGAATGTAGTTGGAATTATGAGTGGAACCAGTATGGACGGGGTAGACCTTTGTTTGTGCGACATTCAACAAAATGGAAATTCCTGGAACTATCGGATTATTGCCAGTGAAACAGTTCCTTATGAAGAGAAATGGAGGGTAAGACTTTCTCAATTGCGATACCAAAACAGCGAAGTTTTTGTTAAAACAGATATCTTTTATGCCAAATACTTGGGTGAAAAAGTAAATGAATTTTTGAAAAAAACAGGCCAATCGGCAGATTTGGTTTCAAGCCATGGGCACACTGTGTTTCATGATCCTTCGGGTTGGGTTACCAGCCAAGTGGGAGATGGAGCAACTTTGTCAGCGGTTTGTGGTTTGCCCGTTGTAAGCAATTTTAGACGTGCCGATGTTGCTTTAGGTGGCCAAGGTGCACCTTTGGTAGGCATTGGTGATGAAATCTTGTTTTCAGAGTATGACATCTGCTTAAACTTAGGTGGGTTTTGCAATCTTTCTGCTATTCAAAATGGCAATCGCATTGCTTTTGATGTTTCTCCTTGCAACATTATTTTAAACCGCTTGGCCCGCGAAAAGGGGCTAAAGTACGATGAAGGCGGTGCGATTGCGGAATCTGGAGAAGTGATTTTGCCTTTGTTAACCGCCTTAAACAATGTAGAATATTATAGCCGCAACTACCCTAAAAGTTTGGGTAGAGAGTGGATAAACAAAGAATTCTGGCATGTAGTGCGTGATTATGACAAGGAACCCGTTGAAAACAGAATGAAAACCTTGGTAAGACACATTGCCCAGCAAATTGCCTTTTCCATTAACGTTTTAAAAGGGGATAACGGGCATGGCAACAAAATATTGGTAACTGGCGGTGGGGCGCACAACCATTGTTTGATGGACTATTTACAATCTGAAACTGACGGTGATGTAATCGTACCGGATGCCGCGCTGGTTGATTATAAAGAAGCCATGGTTTTTGCTTTGTTGGGTACTATGCGCATTAAAAATTTAAAAAACACATTGCCTTCTGCTACTGGGGCTTTACATGCAATTGCAGCAGGAAGTTTAGATGGAGATTTTAGCAAACTGATATAAAAATTAGAATGAATACCAAATTAGCACAATTAATAGAAAAGTTTGAACACAAACGTCCAGAAATTGTTTTTGAGTGGAAAGATTCCGAAACGGACGCTGAGGGTTGGGTGGTAATTAATAGCCTTAGAAATGGTTCCGCAGGCGGCGGTACACGCATGCGCAAAGGATTAGACAAACGTGAAGTAGAGAGCCTTGCCAAAACAATGGAAGTGAAGTTTACGGTTGCAGGCCCACCTATTGGGGGTGCAAAATCGGGTATCAATTTTGATCCTTCAGATCCACGCAAAAAGGGTGTTTTGGAACGTTGGTATAAAGCAGTAAATCCATTGTTGAAAAACTATTATGGCACGGGTGGCGATTTAAATGTGGATGAAATTCATGAAGTAATTCCTATGACCGCAGCGAATGGTTTATTGCATCCGCAAGAAGGAACCGTAAATGGGCATTTAAAGGAGTATACACCAGAAGAAAAATTAAAGGCCATTGGTCGGTTGCAACAAGGTGTGGTTTTGCCAATTACTGACGAAAGACTAAGCCCTGACGTGAGCATGGGATATACCATAGCGGATATGATTACGGGTTGGGGTGTTGCAGAAGCTGTCCGTCATTATTATGAAATTTACGGTGGGTTTATGAACAACAAACTTGCTATTATACAAGGTTGGGGCAATGTAGCTGCCGCAGCCGCCTTTTATTTAACCAAATACGGAGTGCGAATTGCAGGGATTATTGACCGCGATGGAGGATTGATTCACCCTCAAGGTTTTGGCCACGATGAGGTGGTGGAATTGTTTAAAACCCGCCAAGGAAATAAATTGCACGCCCCCAATATGTTGTCTTTTGAGGAAGTACACGAAAGAATTTGGGACATTCCTGCAGAAATATTTATTCCCGGTGCTGCATCTCGTTTGATCACGGAAGAGCAAGTGCATCGCCTAATAAAATCAGGGATTGAAGTAGTTTCTTGCGGTGCCAATGTGCCTTTTGCTGACAAAGAAATATTTATGGGTCCAATTTCACAACAAGCCGATAATGCGATGGCCGTCATTCCAGACTTTATTGCAAATTGCGGTATGGCCAGGGTATTTGCCTACCTTATGAAAAAAGATGCAGTGGTTACAGATGTTGAAATATTTAAAGATGTGAGCAATATCATTCGTTTAAGCATGATGCGTTTGCACCAATTTAATCCCAAAACCACAGGCATCAGCGCCAAAGGTTTGGAATTGAGTTTGACTGATTTGGTATAATTCTTTTTTGCATAAATTCCTTTCAGGGATTTATATATCTTTGTTTTATGGGAAATAGAATTTTACAGGCACTATCGGCATTTCTGGTGATGTCTTTTTGGAAATTTGAAACAAATCTTATTAGATGATTTAAATATGATTTTCACCCTAGAGTTTGCGAAAAAAATAGGTTTTAATCTCAAATCTTGCAGCAGATATTGGATTTTTTTAATCCTTTTTTCACTTGTTATTCATGGAGGCCAACTTTTCGGTCAGTCTCCTGTTTTTTACGAGTATGCCCATTATACGAGCAACAATGGTTTGCCTCAAAATCAAATTGCGGGAATTGTAGAAGACCCAAATCATTTTATTTGGTTTGGTACACAAAATGGGCTTTGCCGTTTTGATGGAAAACGTTTTTTAAATATT
>Ga0105050_10008368_pt1 | contig 11965 bp, 11 predicted proteins | sample FRY01_FD_78088 | JGI IMG/M metagenome (GOLD analysis project Ga0105050, IMG submission 78088) | Freshwater microbial communities from Lake Fryxell liftoff mats and glacier meltwater in Antarctica - FRY-01 | ecosystem: Environmental > Aquatic > Freshwater > Ice > Glacier meltwater ... | reverse complement strand
TGCGCTTCAACTAAAATACACAGCCCTTGATTTTTTTGTTTCGTTTGAACTTGTGCTGAGCCTGTCGAAGCATCAAGAAAAAAATGAAAGGCTCGAATTTTTGTATTTGAATTTTTAATCGGATAATAATGAAAAAAAATAAGTATTTCTAAGAATTTAGTATTTAATTCATTCACCTTTTATTGAATAATCTTCCCATCTTCCATCATAATGATTCGATCAGTTCTTTTCGCAAAATCTTCATCGTGTGTTACGACTAACAACGACAAGCCTTGTTCTTCCGATAATTCTTGAAAAATTGAGAAAACAATATTTGCATTCTTAGAGTCCAAATTCCCTGTTGGTTCATCTCCCATAATAATTAAAGGATTATTTATCAAGGCTCTTGCAATTGCCACACGTTGCTTTTGTCCACCCGAAATACGACTTGACAATTTCAAGGCTTGATCCTCAATGCCCAGTAACATAAGCTTTTCGTATGCGTCGTGTTCAATTTCTTTATACGATTTTCGACCAAGTTTTTTTGCTGGTAACATAACATTTTCTAGCACACTAAATTCTGCTAATAAATAATGAAACTGAAAAACAAAACCTATTTCTTCGTTTCGAATACGTGCCAATTCATCCGCTTTATGAGTCGACAAAAGTTCATTATTGATAAATAATTCACCTTCATAATCAGTATCCATTGTAGATAAAATATACAGCAAGGTTGATTTTCCGCAACCCGATTTACCCATAATAGACACAAATTCTCCTTTGGTGACCGAAAGCGAAACATCCTTCAGTACCTGAAATTTATCAGGAAGAAGAAAATATTTATTGATGTTTTTTGCTTCAAGAATTTTTTCCATCCTACTGCCCTCTGATTATATCCACTGGATCAATTTTTTTCGCTTTTCTAGAAGGGAAATATCCTGCAAAAAATGTTGAAATCATAGCGAAAATTATCCCGATGACGTAATACTTCACATCGAAATTCACAGGAAACGTCTTGATTGTAGGTAAAGCCTCTGTTTCAAAAGGAGCGTTATCAATAATCACTGAAACCGAATAACCGAGAACCAAGCCAACTAAACCACCGATAAATCCAATAATTATTGCTTGACTCAAAAATATGAGCATTACATCTTTGCCCGAAAAACCGGTTGCTTTTAATATGGCGATGTCATTCATCTTTTCATAAATTAACATGTTTAGAATGTTGTAAATACCAAAGCCCGCCACTACAAGTAAAGCAATCGAAACAGCATACGAAATCATTGTTCTTACTGAAGAACCTGTTTCAAATTGTGCGTTTGCTTCCTGAATATCTTTCGCATTAACGTCGTACTTCAATTCCATTTCATCAGCAAATCGCGGTGCTAATGTCATATCGAACAATTTGATATTTATGTCCGTTATAAAGTTTTTTGACTCGCCCATCAAACGCTGCGCAGTTTTAATATTGACATAACTTTGAATATTATCAATATCCGCTAATCCACTTTGGTAAAAACCAACAATTTTCAGTGGATATATATCTCCAGACACCGTGCTTATTTGAACAGCATCTCCAACCCTTAAGGAAAGTTTCTTTGCTACACCTTTTCCTAATAAAATTCCATTTTCATTTACTGCTAAGTTATTAACTGTTCCTTCAATGATATAATCATTCAAATTATAATGAGCCGCTTCTTCGATCACCTCCACTCCCATTAATGCTCCATTTAATCGGGTCGATCCTGCTAAATAAAAAGCCTGTGCCTTTACCATCGGCGTTACTCCTTTCACTAGCTTGTTCGTTTTTAAATAATTCATCAATGGTAAAGCATTGTGAATTCTCGATTGGCGTTTCTTTGGTTTTATTGAATAAACGAAATTAGATGTCGCTTTAAATTCTGGCAAATAATCAATTGGTTGTTTTGCACTAGGACTTTCTTCGTTGTAAATGTGCACATGTGGTGTGCGATTCAATATTAAACCATCCAACAATCCATTCAATCCTGTCATAAAGCTCATCATAATTATATATGCGCCAATTCCAAAAGTAACGCCCAAGGCAGCGACCGCAGTTTGCTTTTTTCGGGAAAGCAAGTGGGTTTTTGATATAGAAAGAATGATTGACCAATTCATTATAAAGGTTTATAAATTAAGTCACCCGCTTTAAGTCCATCAACAATTTCAACATAGCCTAAACTTTTAGCGCCTGTTTTTACTTTTATAAAACCATCTGGAGTTTCTACTTTGTCGCCTTCCTGTAAGTATTCTAATGGAATAACAATGGTATTCTCTATTCTATTGATAATAATATTTCCTTCGCCTGTCAAACCCATATACAAGGATTCAGGAGCATTAACGAATTCACCATAAACAGTAAACGTTTGATTTCTCGCATCCATTTTAGGCGTTATTCTCTTTACACGGGCATTAAATACCTTATTCGGGTATGCTTCTAAACTTACAGCAATTCGTTGCCCAATTTTCACCCTTGTGATGTCCTTCTCATCAATCAATAGTTGAATAGAGAAGCGATCGTAAGAACCAACCACAGCAACAGGTTCCTGCATCGAAACTAATTCTCCTTTCTCTTTATAAATGTCATAAACAATTCCATAGACTTTACTTCGAATCGTTGATTCTTCTGAATGCGCTGAACTTGAATTGAAATTATTTTTTGCCTGTTCCATAGACGTTCTCAGTTCACGTTCTGTGCGTCGAATTCTATTCTGCAGCGCTGAAAAACTATTCTTAGATGCCGAATAAACCAATTCACTTTGTTCTAATTCAAACTTAGTTACCATATCTTTCGCTTGCAAAGACTTAATTCGCTGATATTGAATTGAATCATTTCGCTTCCTTAATTCCGCATTTTTCAACTCTAAACGCAAATCGTCTAAAATAGTTTGATCACCAAAATAATTTTTTTGTGCTAATTCATAAGACAATAAAGCATTACTTGCAGTGTTCTTTGCTGCAATATCTCGAATTAAAAACAAGATATCATTCGGTTTTACCGTATCGCCAATTTTAGCCGTCAAGCCATCTAAATAACCAGGAATTGACGCATTTACATTATACATTTCATAAGGTTCAACTACAACACTTGAATAAACAGCTTCTACGATTTGCGACTTTTTAACAGTAAACGTGACTCTTTCGTCAGCACAAGCGCTGATTAAAACCATTATTGAAATCAATAAAACACTGAAATATAATCGACTGTATTTTTTCATATACAAATGTATCAAATCAATGAGAACAGAATTATGATAATTATCAGGAATGTTTGTAATTTTTTGTAGAAATCAAAATGATAGTAAACTTAAATTGAAAGCTACTGTTTATTAATTATAAGTATTTTTGTATGATATTAAATCCAACTATGGAATCGAAATTAAACACCATTGCAGAAGCGATTGAGGACATCAAACAAGGCCGAATAGTTATTGTTGTAGATGATGAAGACAGAGAAAACGAAGGTGACTTTTTAACAGCAGCACGAAATGTTACGCCAGAAATTATTAATTTTATGGCAACCCATGGACGAGGCTTAATTTGCGCGCCACTTGTAGAAGATAGATGCGACGAATTAGGCTTGGAATTAATGGTTAAATCCAATTCCGCTGCTTACGAAACTCCTTTCACAGTTTCAGTTGATCTAATAGGTCATGGTTGTACAACTGGCATTTCGGCGAGTGACCGTTATATGACAGTTAAAGCATTAATCGATCCAGCAACAAATCCAAATGAATTAGGAAAACCAGGGCACATCTTCCCCCTTCGCGCCAAAAAAGGTGGTGTTTTGAGAAGAGCTGGTCACACTGAAGCAGCAATCGATTTAGCGCGTCTAGCAGGGTTTGAGCCAGCTGGATTAATCGTAGAAATTTTAAATGAAGATGGAACGATGGCACGTTTGCCCGAACTGTTAGAAATTGCTAAAAAATTCGATTTAAAAATAGTTTCGATTGAAGACTTAATTAAATACAGGATTTCAAACGAATCGCTTATTGATCGCGTTGTAGAAGTGAAAATGCCCACTCAATATGGAGATTTTCAATTGATAGCATTTAAAGAAAAAAATACTGACCAAGAACATTTGGCCTTAATCAAAGGTACTTGGGAAGAAAATGAACCTGTTTATGTTCGGGTTCACTCTTCCTGCATCACTGGTGATATTTTTGGTTCTTGTCGTTGCGACTGTGGACCTCAATTACATAAAGCAATGGAAATGATTGAAGCTGAAGGAAAAGGTGCGATCATTTATATGAATCAAGAAGGTCGAGGGATCGGAATGATGAACAAATTAAAAGCGTATAAATTACAGGAAGAAGGATATGATACGCTTGAAGCGAATATCAAACTTGGATTCAAAGGTGATGAGCGTGATTACGGTATTGGTGCACAAATCATTCGTAGTTTAGGAATTAAAAAAATGCGCTTGATGTCAAACAACCCAACAAAGAGAACTGGTCTTGTTGGTTATGGTTTAGAAATCATTGAAAATGTTCCCTTAGAAATTGAAAGCAACGAACACAATGAATTGTACTTGCAGACGAAAAGAGATAAAATGGGTCATTCACTTAAAATGAAAAAATAATGCTTGTTGCAAAAGGTTTAACAAAAGCATATGGTTCTCTTGAAATTCTGAAAGGGATTGACTTGGAAATTAAGCAAGCTGAAGTTATATCAATTGTTGGTTCATCTGGAGCAGGTAAAACGACTCTTTTACAAATACTTGGCACCTTAGATAAACCAGATAAAGGAGAACTTTTAATCGATGGAGTAAACCCCTTCACACTTTCCTCGAATAAATTATCTGCATTTAGAAATACGTCAATTGGTTTTATATTTCAATTTCATCAGCTATTACCAGAGTTCACTGCTTTGGAAAATGTGATTATGCCCGCATTAATTAAAGGTGATAATATGATTGATGCAAAAAAGAAAGGCTTAATTTTATTGGAGCGTTTAGGTGTAAACGAACGTGCTGAGCACAAACCAGCTGAATTATCAGGTGGCGAACAACAACGAGTTGCCGTATGCAGAGCCTTAATGAATGATCCTAAAGTCATCTTTGCAGATGAACCTTCTGGAAATTTGGATTCAGCAAATTCAAAAGAATTGCATCAATTGTTTTTTGATTTAAGAGATGAATTCAAGCAAACGTTTGTCATCGTTACACACAATGAACAATTGGCTGAAATGGCTGACCGGAAATTGGTCATGAAAGATGGAATTATCGTCTCTCACTAGTTATGACGCAAGTAGAACTCAAAGAATTTCTTGATTATAAAGCGGAACAATACGAAAGACCCGTTTTCTTAGAAAGCGATCCTATTCAAATTCCACATCGATTTTCGCGCAAAGAAGACATTGAAATTATTGGATTTTTAATGGCCACTATTGCCTGGGGAAATCGTGTTTCAATTTTAAAAAGTGGTGAAAAACTGCTAGAAATCATGGAACAACAGCCATTTGAATTCATAAATGAATATAAACAATCACCCGATTTACTCTATCCTTTCGTTCATCGGACATTCAATGCTGGCGATTTAGATTTCTTTTTCAGAAGTCTTCACGAAATATATGAAACCAGTAATTTAGAAGCTTGCTTTATCGATCCCTTAAAAAGTGGTAACGTTAAATCGAGAATCATTCATTTTCGTGAAAAATTTTTAAACACAGCACACGAAACACGATCTACCAAACACCTTTCTGATCCTGCACGTAACTCAGCGGCCAAGCGACTCAACATGTATCTTCGATGGATGATTCGTTCGAATGATAAAGGGGTTGATTTTGGCATTTGGAAAACGATCAAACCAGCAGAATTAAATATTCCCTTAGATGTACACACAAGTAAATATGCCCGTCAGCTTGGCTTATTAAGCAGAAAACAGGATGATTGGAAAGCATTGGAAGAATTGATGATAAATTTGCGTCAATTTGATTCGAAAGATCCCGTGAAATATGACTTTGCACTCTTCGGACTAGGAGCTTTTGAAAAGTTTTAAACACTGCCTTTAACTCGAGCTCAAACACATTTATTATCATTATATTTGAAACATGAAATTTGTACACCCTGAATTTCTATGGGCCTTTGCCGTATTGGCAATTCCGGTGATTATTCACTTATTTAATTTCCGAAAATATAAGGTTCTTTATTTTCCAAGTCTTTCGTTTCTAAAGTTTGTAGATCAACAAACGAGGTCTACCCAAAAATTAAAGCACTATCTGGTACTTGCATTGCGTCTATTGGCAATTTCATTACTGATTTTTGCCTTCGCTCAACCATTTATACCAGCAGAATCATCAAACAAAGGAGGAAAACCTGTCATTGCTATGTATCTTGATAATTCCTTTTCAATGACAGCAAAAGGAACGGAAGGCGAATTAATTTCTGAAGCACGCGAATTAGCACGAAAAATAATCAATGATGCTCCTTTATCAACAGGAATCTTGTTGCACACCAATCAATTAAACGGAATTGAAAAAAGAATCTTAACAAAAATAGAAGCGCTTGATTATTTAGATAAAATTGTTCCAGGTCCTATGGTAAGGCAGTTGGAAGATATCATTTCTTGGCAACAAGGAGTATTGGACAAAGAAAATGAAACAGGACGAAAAATTGGAACTCGTCAGTATATTTACTTGTCTGACTTCCAAAAAAACACAGCTAAAGCCAACACATTCAAAGCTGACCCTTCCAATTTTTATTACCCAATTAAACTTACACCACAAGAGCAATCCAATTTATATATTGATTCTATTTGGTTTTCATCACCTGTTCATAAAGTCGGTTCATCAAAAGAACTTTCTATTCGATTGAGAAATGAAAGTAATAGTGATTTAACGAATGTAGAAGTGAAATTTGCTTTGGACAATGTTCAACGAGATGTATTTGTTGATATTCCAGCGAATGACAAGGCAATTACCACCATTAATTACACTGAAAAAAGCAAGGGGTATAAAAATGGAAAAATTACCGTTAATGATAAACAGTTGTTTTGGGATGATGATTATTACTTCTCTTATTTTGTCGATCAAAAACTCGATATCTTAGTCATCAATGGCGAAGATGCTACGCCAACAGTTGAGCAAATCTATTCACTCGAAGCATTTTACACCGTTAAAACAATTGCTCAAGGCTCCTTCACTATGGATGCATTAAATGGTGTCGAATTGGTTGTGCTGAACGGGGTGAATGAAATTCCTTCTGGATTATCTGAAAACTTGGTCTCATTTGCTGAATCAAGCGGCTCAATTGCCATTTTTCCAGGTAAGAAAATAGACAATCAATCTGCCAATTCTTTTTTATCGAAAATTCAACTCCCAGCAATTGGTCGTACAATTGGCCAAGGAACGAAGATTCGAAAAGTTATTTATGAAGATCCCTTTTTCCTCGGAATGTTTGACAAAGAAAAAGAAGAATTGAATTTGCCTGCAATTAGTCAAGCATATAGTATCATTAATTCCAGCTCTACTAAGTCGTTGGATTTAATTACCATGCAGAATGGTCAGCCTCTCTTTATTCGCTCTAACAATGCTTTCAATGCCTATCTATTTGCGAGTTCGCTCGATCAATCCTTCGGGAATTTCACCTCAGAATCATTATATCCTGCTATTTTGCTCCGTATGGCTGAATTAAGTCAACGCAGCGGACCAATAGCTTTGACCATTGGAAAGGATGCTTTTTACCCACTATTTGAAAAACCAGCTTCTGAGAATCCAATTCATTTAAAGAACAAGAAAATCGATTTTATTCCGCGGACTGAAAAGCGTGGTTTAATTTCTTATCTCATTTTGAATGGTGCCGAAGCAATTGAGAATTTACCCGCAGGGAATTATGATTTAGTAGATGAAGATAAACAGGGACTTGTATCATTGAATTACAATCGCTCTGAATCATCTGTTGAATATGCTAGCACAAGTGAAATTGAAGCAAGTATGAAAGAAGCTGGAATTCAAAATATTGCGACGAAAGAAATATCGCAGGGACAAAGTTTAGCAAAAATAGATATTGAAAAGCCTTTTGAATACTGGAGACTATGTGTGATTTTCGCACTCGTTTTTCTCCTTGGTGAAATGGTAGTTTTAAAGTTTTTGAAATAATACATGGTACCGAATGAAGATACTAATTAAGAAAGCGACAGTAATTGACACAAGTTCTGATTTTAACGGAAACGTAGTTGATATTCTAATTAATGACGGAGTGTTTGAATCGATTGGGACGGACCTGAATGATGATGAAGCGCAACGAATCGAAGGTGAAGATCTTTATGTTTCTCAAGGTTGGGTCGATTTGAAAGCAAATTTTTGCGATCCAGGAGAAGAGCACAAAGAAACGATTGAATCTGGATTGGATGCCGCAGCTTTTGGCGGATATACACATGTTGCAGTATTACCTTCGACAAATCCTGTAGTTGATGGGAAAACAGAAATTGAATACATGCTTCGAAAGGCAGAAAACCACGTAACAGCCATTCATCCAATTGGTGCAATTACTGAACGCATGGCAGGTGAAAACTTAGCAGAAATGTATGATATGCACACTTCGGGTGTGCAATTGTTTTCTGATGATATGGTTCCAGTAAATGCGGGCATCATGTATCGAGCGTTGTTGTATTCAAAGAATTTTAATGGAAAGATTATCGCCTTTTCGCGTGATTACTCACTAGCTGGTAAAGGAATGGTGAATGAAGGAGAAGCATCAACACGCACAGGATTAAAAGCTGACCCTACAATTGCTGAAATTATCCAAGTGGACCGCAATTTACGCTTACTAGAATACACTGGAGGAAACATACACTTAACAGGGATTTCGTGCGGTGAAAGTGTGGAATTAGTTCGAAATGCGAAAAAGAAAGGTTTAAACGTGACAGCAGATGTTCACCTCATGAATTTACTTTTTAATGAAACGGCTGTTCTTGGGTTTGATTCAAATTACAAGGTAATGCCTCCGTTGAGAAGAGAACACGATCGTATTGCTCTTTGGGATGGAATCAATGACGGAACAATTGATACAATTGTTTCAGATCATCGACCGTATGATAAAGAAGAAAAAGACGTAGAATTTGATAATGCATCTTTTGGCTGTATTCAATTACAAACGGTATTTGCAAGTTTGATGACTGATTCAAAAGCAGACTTAAAAACGATTATCAAGGTACTTTCTCTTAACGCACGAGGAATTGCAGAAATTGAAACACATTCAATCCAGCGTGGGAATAAAGCAGATATCACTATTTTTTCTCCGAATACTAAGTGGCAGTTTACCAAGGACTTAATTATCAGTCAAACGAACAACTCACCATTTATTGATAAAGAATTACTCGGAGTTGTTTGTGCAGTAGTGAATAATGGTAAATTAGCAATCCGAGAATAAGCGTAAATGAAAAAGAAAAGTTCGTTCCTACAACAGTTTTGGAAACAAAAGAAGATGGTCGGTGCAATGGCGCCAAGTTCACGTTTTCTCGCTAATCTAATGATGAAAAATATTGACTTCACGAAAGCAGATGTCATTATTGAATTAGGTCCTGGAACAGGTGTTTTCACTAAGAAAATACTTGAGAAAATGCATCCAACTGCTGTTATTCTTGTTTTTGAATTGAATGATGAATTCTTTTATAGTTTAACGCACAACTTTAAAGACCCACGTGTTCATTTAATCCACGATTCAGCTGAAAAGATTGAACATTACTTGAACAAATTGAATTTAAAAGAAGCTGATATCGTTGTTTCCTCGCTACCTCTGGCTGTATTTCCACCGAAGCTAAGAGATGCCGTTTTAGATGCGTCTTATAAGTCACTACGCTCAAAAGGAAATTATGTGCAATTTCAATATTCATTGACTTCTAAGAAACACATTCAGCGTGTTTTTGAAAAAGTTTCTATTGATTTTACACCCTTCAACTTTCCTCCAGCATTCGTTTACACTTGTAGCAAAGAAAATTGAGTCTTCACTATTACTTACTGAACAAACCGTACGGTTATTTATCCCAATTCACGGGTGAAACTGGTGATTTACTCTTAGGAAGTTTATATGATTTTCCTAAAGATGTTTATTCGGTTGGGCGCTTAGATAAAGATAGCGAAGGACTTTTATTACTTACAAACGATAATCGTTTGAAAACTCGATTATTGGATCCAAGATCATCACACACGAAGACGTATTCGGTTCAAGTAGAAGGAGAAATTACCGAAGAAGCTATTTTATTATTGGAAAGTGGAACAATTACACTAAGTCACAATGGTAAAAAGCACCTTGTTGATCCTGCAATTTGCAAAAAAATAGCAACACCTTCTTTTCCAGGACGCGTCCCTCCTATTCGATTTCGTGCAGAAATACCTACATCGTGGATTGAATTAACATTAACAGAAGGAAAGAATAGACAAGTTCGCAAAATGACCGCAGCAACAGGCTATCCAACCTTGCGATTGATTCGTTCTTCGATTGGAAAAATTCATTTAGGAGATCTAGGAGTTGGTCAAGTAATTGAATTATCAGAAGAAAAGGCGATTTCCGTTTTTAAGTAAAATCAAACCGTTCAATCAGCCAACTTGTGCCTTAAATCAATCGTCATAACAATGGTACAATAATTGGCTACCTTTTCAAAACAATTAAAAATATCCGCTATGAAAACAAAATTGGACATCCGCAAAATCCTTTCTACTGGAAAGAATTTACGATCTAAGAAAATAGGATCAATAGATAAAGCTTTACTTGGTCTAGGTGCAAAAACAAACTACCAAAAAGCATAATTACATATCAAATCCACCTTCTCCACCACCTGCTTGGTTCTTCTTGGAAATCTCTAATTTTCCAAACTTATAGGTAAAGGTGATGAAATACTTTCTTGTCAACCACTTATATTCGGCGTGCTGACTAATTGATGGTTGATTGACTTCCATTTCAAAGCCTTGTCTGTTAAAGACATCTGAAACACGGAAACCAACACTAAACATTCCTTCCTTAAATTTCTTTTCTCCTGACACGTCAATTGATCCGCGTCGTTGTGCCGTGCCTTGAACAGTAATTCTCGGGGCATTATATGTACCATTAATTTGAATCGATGCTGTTTTTTTCCAGAAATCAACCGTTCCTGAATACTTTAAATTCCAATTGAATCCACTTCGATTAAAACTCGTTGTATTATCCGAATATTGAATATAGTTCGCATTCCCAGATATTGAATTTCTCCACCAAGTTGTTGGTTTTACAATGAAAATCATTTCCGTTCCGAAACTGTAGCTTTTATCAATGTTTGCATACGTAACTGCTGAAGAGTTATCGGAATAGAATTCCTTAATACGTGTGATGACCCCCGTTGTATAACGATAAAAAATACTGGTCGTCATTGTAAATTTCTTCCGCTCATTCGTGTAACCCAAATCATATGAATCAATATATTCAGGCTTTAAATTCGGATTTCCACGTTGTAAATTGTAGGGATCTGAATAGTTGGTGAATGGATTCAAATTACTTGATCCAGCTCGGTTTATCCTTCGGCTATAACTCAATGATATTTCACTTTTCGGTGTAAACCCATAACGAATGTGTGCTGAAGGAAAGAAATTAAAGAAATCGTTTACAATTCGAATAGAATCCGAAATCAGATTAGGAATTTGATATGATTGTTCCAAACGAAGGCCTCCTTGATACTTAAACTTTCCTAATTCCTGACCAAAAATTCCATAAGCACTATAAATCTGCTCATCGTATTGATAAATAAAATTTGCTAAGGTATCTTCATAATATACACTTGAGGATAGATTGCGCGATTCAGAATATGTATCAACACCTTGTTTGCGCACAATCGCTTTTAAACCAGTTTCTATTCGTGCTTTTTTCTTAGGAAGTAAATAGGTAAAATCCGATTGAATGGTTGTTACATTGTTCTTCTCTGTATTGAATAATTGTTGATCTAATAAATAACTGCCAATCAAGGTAGAGTCTAAATTGTAATCGGATTGCATATAATAT
>Ga0105050_10008367_pt1 | contig 11966 bp, 12 predicted proteins | sample FRY01_FD_78088 | JGI IMG/M metagenome (GOLD analysis project Ga0105050, IMG submission 78088) | Freshwater microbial communities from Lake Fryxell liftoff mats and glacier meltwater in Antarctica - FRY-01 | ecosystem: Environmental > Aquatic > Freshwater > Ice > Glacier meltwater ... | reverse complement strand
GACAGTTTTTCACGATTTCGAGGCGCATGGTGGAACCATGCAACGAGAAATCGGGGAAAAATGGACCGCTCTTCCCACCGGCGCAGTAGATCAGTCTCAAGTCCGACAGGCTCCTAGCCCGGACTAATCATGAAGGTTCGTCGCCAGTGACGAGATGCGCGAAAAGACAGTGTGGCGCGCACTGGAAGGCGCGCAGTCGTACTAACAGTACGGCGAGCAGTACGGCGAGCACCTGGAAGGAGCACGCACTGTGTTTTCCCGTAGATCGGCAACCGCAGCAGAAGATTCATGAATAGACCGGGCTCGCGTCCGGGTCGATGATTTCCTGGCGCGGCGAAGAAAGTGAATAACCAGACCATCAACACCCGGAGACAGATGTCATGAACAGATTCCTTGCCCCCGTAATGTTTGCAGTTACCCTGAGCATCCTTGGCGGTTGTGCCACCGTGTCCAAGGCAGAGTTCGAGGCCGTTCGTGCAACCGCCGATCGCGCAGCTGCCGACGCGGCCGCCGCCAGAAGCGCGGCTGACAATGCTGCGACTGTTGCCGCAACGGCTCGGTCCACGGCCGATGCTGCCAAGTCCTCGGCGGATTCAGCCAAGGCTTCGGCAGAAGAAGCCAACGCCTGCTGCCGTGATACGCAGACCAAGATTGACCGCATGTTCAAGAAGTCGATGTACAAGTAAGCGGCGAGTCATCGGTCCCGGGAACGTTGCAGCACCCACACGGCGTTGCGGCGCTTACTGCAATGGGTCCCGCTCCACGCGGGTAATCCGTTGCGGTAGCCCGGATTTTTCGATGACCGTCGTTGCGACCAGGCTTTCATCCAATGCCAGATCGGGTCGGTCGGCGAGCCGCAGCCTGACCTTGGCAAGAGTTTCGGCAATCTCCAGCTCAAAGGGCCGGATATCCTCTTCCAGCGGTGGATGCGCTTCGAGGTAAAGCCCGTCCACTCCCCAACCCAGCTTGATGGGTTCATTCATCAGTCGTACCGGCGTGCCGACCGAAACCAGCTGGAAAAGCGCCTCGATGTGTTCCGGCAGAAGTCGCATACACCCATGCGTGACTTGCATCCCGACACCGAACAGCTTGTCGGTACCGTGGATCAGGTAACCTGGAATGCCCAGCCGCAACGCGTAACCGCCGAGCGGATTACCCGGACCCGGCGGCACTACCCGTGGCAGGATATCGCCATCTGCTTCATGTTCCGCGCGAATCGACTCTGGCGGTATCCAGGCAGGATCTTTCTGCCTGGCCACAATGCGCGTCTGGCCGATGGGTGTTTTCCAGTCCATGCGGCCTACTGAGATCGGCGCCGTGATGACTTCACGGGGGTCGGATGCATTTGCGGGCTTCGGGAAATAGTAGAGTCTGAACTCCGGCAGATTGATGACAATACCCGTTTGCTCTACCTCCGGCAGCAGCCTGCGGCCGAAGATGATCACCGTACTCCCAGGCGTGGGTAGCCACCGGTCAACCGCTGGATTGGCGTTCAGGATTTCTTCCTGACCGATACCTTGCTGACGGGCAACATCCAGCAGCGTCTGTTCATCATCCACCGCCGTGATGCGCATTCTGCCAAGGAGATCCAGATTATCTTCCGCGAGCACGTGTCGCTCCAACGGCGCCGGTTCGCCATGGACACAGGGCAATGCACTCACGAGCATCATGGCGACAAGAACAACGGTCTCGTAACGGAGTCGGCGCAGAATCATCCCGATCAAGTAACTACTGATCCTGTCTTCAGCATGCATCTTTCCTGCTCGAACCCCAACCGATTCTCCAACCAATTTTTGGACCGGTGTCTGGAGGGCGTGGTCGTGAGGAATTCCTCGGTCCTGGCCTACCAATGACAATGAAGAAACTCGCCCATCAACCCGAACGATGCTCCCAACCCTTCCGTGGAAAGCCTGACAGATCAGATTCAGTTCATTCACCCACCTCTGCCAGACCGGATCAATGCGGCGTAATCCGGGCGTCAGGGCTCACGTCCTGCAGGAGTTCTGAGAAACTCCGGGTGTTTCGGGTGAGCCTTGATCTGCAGCAGCGGCGACAGAACATTCATGACAGGCTCGGTCCAGACTCAACCCATTCGTGGGTAGACCCCCGGCCGTCCAGGTGTCGATAGTACCCACTGCCACAACTGGATATCCCGGGACCGGAATCCACCGGCACACATGTTCAGGTAGTAACGCCACAGGCGATGGAACCTCTCTCCCAGTTGGTCGGCAAAACGCGGCCATGCGGCTTCGAAATTTGCATACCAGCTCATCAGCGTACGGTCATAGTCACTGCCAAAGTTGTGCAAGTCCTCAACGATGAAGTGCGATTCGCAGGCAAGACCGATTTGCGACACCGAGGGCAGTTCGCCATTCGGAAAGACATACTGGTGGATGAAGGGGTCGGTTCCATGACCCGTGTCATTGCGGCCGATCGTGTGCAGCAGAAACAACCCGCTGTCGCTCAGGCATCGTCTGGCAACAGACATGTAGGCGTCATGGTTTTTTTGTCCGACATGTTCGAACATTCCCAGGCTGACGACACGGTCGAAGGGTTCATTGAGGCTGCGGTAGTCCGCAAGCCGGAAATCTACTGGCAGCCCTGCACATAGTTCGCGGCCAAGTGCTGCCTGCTCCGCTGATATCGTGACGCCTACACACTGCACACCATAACGCTCTGCGGCAAACCGCATGAAACTGCCCCAGCCACACCCTATGTCGAGCACCCGCATTCCCTTTTCGAGCAAAAGCTTCTGGCAGACCAGATCCAGCTTGTGTTCCTGTGCTTCGTCCAGTGTTGTTGCGCCACGGTGCCAGTATGCGCAGGTGTAAGTCATCCGGCGGTCCAGCATGGCACGGAAAAAATCATTGCCAAGATCATAGTGGGCGACACCGACCTGCCATGCACGCCGCTCATTCTGCAGATTGAACCAGCGGGCCCTCAGGTGATGCCAGAGCAAGGCTGGGTTGTGCAAACGATTGCCCAGTCCCACTCGTGTCAAACGATGGAACAACTCATCCAGCTGATCGCATTCCCACATCCCCTCGACATAGGCCTCGCCGAAACCGAGTGTACCTTTCGCCAACACACGTTCGGGCATCGCAGGATCAATGAGTCGGATATCCCACGGACGCGGGCCATCGAGTTGGACATCCGCATCGAGCAGCAGATCCTGCAGGACTCGTCGTGCGGTCCCATGATGGCGTCCAGGAACGGGCCGGCGTCCAGAGGGCTGGTGCGATAACGACGATGAGGCAGAAGAACCCGCCACGCGGCACCTCCACTATCTAAGGCTGGCAACTCGTGTAAATCGTAGCGGCCGTGGCTCCACACGGTCAATCTTCATCGACTGCGGACTTGACCTACCCCGGATTATCCACGAACCGTCTGCAGTGGCTGTTGATATCCCTGTCAACCGTCGCAGATCAGCGCCAGGTCGGCCATACTTCGAATCACCAGTCGATCCTTGCCCGCTGCTACGATGCCGGCTTTGACCATTCGGCTGACGACGCGGGAAAGGCTTTCGAGCGTCATGCCGAGGTGATTGGCGAGATCTGTTCGACTGACCGGCAGGTAGATGTCATCGGCTACCTGTCCCATCTCGCTCTGTCGGCGTGAGCGATCCAGCAGGAAAGCAGCCAGACGCGAGGTTGCCTTCTGTGCACTGAGCCGAATGTGATGGCGTGTGGCTGCACTCTCGCGTTCGCCCACCAGTTTCAGAAAGGCGCGATCGCAGCCAAGGGACCACAGGTCTGGCAGATCGTGTCGATGCACATGGCAGACTGTGCTGGTGTCCAGCGCCATGGCACTGTCTTCGTGGACACCTCGGGTCAAACCCGCCATGCCAAAGATCTCACCGGCAAAATGCAGTGCGGTGACGTGTTCTTCACCCGTGCTGGATGTAGTCAGCGTCTTGAACGCGCCGGAGCGCACGATGTGGAGCACCAGACTCGCATCGCCCATGCGGTACAGGAATTCACCGCGCTTCAGGACCATCGGCTGCGCAAGGCGGGTTTCCAGACGCGCAAGCGCTGCTGCACTCAGATCCTGCGCGAGACAGTGCTGCCGGGTGGGACAGCTTGAACAACGACCGGGATGGGTACGCATGGCTCCACTCTGACGAGCCCCGGACCGTTCTGAAATACGCGGTTCCACGACGCAGTCGCAGCGGACGACGAACCTTGCTTCTCACACTGCTCACCCGGGCCGCGCAGGCTCACCCGATCAATACTGGCGAGCAGGCATCAGGATGCGCACTCCTTCCATGGCGGCAGTTGCCTTGATCTGGCAACTGAGACGGCTGCAAGGCTTCGTATCAAAGGCAAACGCGAGCATGCCACTTTCCAGTTCATCGGCGACACCGGTCAACTCGACAAATTCGCCGGGAACATACACATGACAGGTACCACAGGCGCACAACCCGCCACAGTCACCTTCTATGCCCGGGATGGCATGGTTCACCGCAGCCTGCATGAGGCTGATACCCACTGGCACGTCGATGACGTGTTCCGTCGCGTTGTGTTCAACATAGGTGATTTTCACCATCAGCGGACAGTTCCTGCATCATCCGGTCCGGATCGTGGCGAACGCAGGTGCGCGCTCATGATCAGGCCGCTACCGGTGGTGATCTTGGCGATGGATGCCTCAAGTGGAATTTCCCGACCCGTTGCCGTAAGTCCCACGATCGTCGCGCGTTCACCCATCAATCGGGCCGGTCGTGTATCGCCTGCGAATGCTGTCATGAACTTGTGGTGCCCTGAGCGAAAGCGCTCCGGCAGCAGGTGTTCCAACGGCTGGTTCTGCAGTTGCCCGGCGGCCGCTTCAAACAACCGATCTGCGGCCGGGTTGGCGTACACAATCGTCAATGACTCATCGACCGCGATGATGGCGTCCGCCGAGATCGCCAGCATGCGCGCTGCCAGACGATGCGCTTCACGGGTCTGCTGCACCCGCGCCTGAACTTCCCGGATATCCTGCAACATGACCACATAACGATGTGGGTCATCCAGCAGGCGACCCACACGAACCTGCACCGGGATCTGCATGCCGGTCGCGGTTTTACAGTTCAGATGGACGTGACGCAGTTCTGGCGCGGTGGGTGAATCCGCCCACCGTTTCAGCCACACCAGCGGTTGCAGGCGGGATCGCTCATCCTCGGGGATGTAGGCATCGATCGATTCACCGGCTGCAAAGCCCTCCTTGCCGAAGAGAATCGCCGCGGCCGGGTTCCCGTACTCGATGATCCCCTCTGCGTCCATCACGAGCGTGGGCTCGGGAAACCCGTCCAGCAGCGAAACCGCGCTTATACTGTCGAGCGGTCGACTCACTCAGTACGCCGCCTGCTCGGCATTGAGAACATTCAAGCCCGACTTCCGGTCTTCCATCGCGTGCAGGACCGTGAGATCCGCGTTCACGGGAATTCCAGCCTGTTCAAACATTGCCTTGGTGCGCACGGTCACGAGACCGGCACGAATCAGGGCCGGCATCATCAGGTCTTTCACCGAATGGATCTGCCCGGGTGGCAGTTCGCGCAGGATGCCCAGTTGTTCAGCCTCTGCCATCCCCTTCCCGAAATCGTCTGGATCAATGCGACTGACTTCGAGAACCTTGAGGAACCCGACATCCATCGGTGCGGCCTGCCCTTCCATCAGGAGCTTCACCGCTGCAAACGCAAACTGCGCGAGGTCTTCCCGATCATCCACATGCATCGCGGCGATGGTAGGGGTCAGATAGACGTGACCAAATGATACGTGCCGGGATTCGTCTCGCATGACATTGAAGGTGATGGATTTCAGCAGCGGTTCCTCCGTCTGCCTGTACATGTTGTTGAAGGCACCCAATGCAAGGCCTTCAATAATCATGTTCATGCCGATCATCACCTTGCAGAAGTTGTTGGTGGAGAGGGTGACGTCGATGAGCTGCTTCAGCCATGGCACCATCGGATAGTGGATGGCGATCTTGTTGACGTAGCGATCATAGGCTTCGACGTGCCGAGCTTCATCCATCGTCTGGGTGGCCGCGTAGTACTTGGCTTTCATGTCCGGCACACCGTGCGCGATGGTGGATGCCGTGAGCAGCGCGCCTTGTTCCCCGTGCAGGAACTGCGACAGCAACTGAGCGGTTGAGTGCGCCATGAACGTCTCCTGCTGGGCACGGGACAGGCGCTGAAAAAACGGCATCCGACTGTACTGGCTGTGGTTGGCCGCGATGATCGGGTTCGACGGGTCGATGGTCGTCTCCCACGCGAGATCCGAGACATTCCACTGATTTTCCTTGGCCCTTTCGTAGAGGTCTCCCAGTTTGGCGATCGGGCTTTCGTAGTCAAAATTCCACGACACCTTCATCGGTGTGTCGTAGGTATGCTGGCGACCTGGCAAAGTGGTTTCCTGAGCGGTCATGGCGGCTTCTCCTCGTTGATGGGAGAAGAGTCTGCCCGTTTCGGCAGAGCGTCTTGATCAGGATCAAATCGTTGGCATTTTCTCTCGCCGTCGGGGTGTTTCGTGGTCAGTCCAACCACTCTGCGGTCCGGCGACTACCCTCCAGGTAACTGAGCGCGATCCCTGGACGCCATAACGTGCTGCAAACCGTGGCGTGGAGAGTGGATTTGGGCCTCTTTAGAATACTGCTGATCATGATCTTCATCGCCGTCGCGGGTTACACCGCCGTCGTGGTGAATGCCCACGGGATGACTGTCTTTCCGGTCTTTTTTGGCGACATGACCAGGCTGGGCTGGCCTGACCAGTTCAACCTCGACTTCATCTGCATGCTGGCACTGTCCGGTTTGTGGGTGGCCTGGCGACATGCATTTTCCGGTGCCGGCTTGCTGCTCGGAGTGCTGGCATTGACCGGCGGCGCACTGTTCCTGAGCGAGTACCTGCTGGTGGTGACCGGGCAGGCCAATGGCGACATTCGCGAAGTGCTGCTCGGCAAAGGTCGCGTCGCCGGCTGAACTGAACTGAACTGAACTGAACTGAACTGAACTGAACTGAACTACAGGGCACCGTCGGCACTCCCGCTTACCACGGCGTTTCGTTCCAGTCTGAACACCGTGACCTGCGAGCGGGCTTCTTCAATCGTTGGGAAGCCGGCAATGATGTCCGGATAATCCTGCCGGTATTTGTCCACATACGCCGTCAAACCAGCCTCCCAACCTTCGCGCACGGCCACTGCGTGCAGCCGATACGTCGACTCGCCCAATCGCATTTCGACCGCTGCGCCCTCCCCCAGCATGGAGACCCAGCCGCTGTCCCGCGCACCCACGACGTACAACTCGCCCGCGCTTTCGACCACCCAGATGATGACCACCCGCGGCAGGAACCCTGGCACCCGCAGGCGAATCTCATCAACCTCGTGTGTAGCTGGCCATTGCGCTGGCACGTCGACCGGCTTGCCGCCGATGAAAAAACCGGGAAGAGGACCGACCGGCGCAATTGCGATGCCGATCAAAACCACCATGCCAAGGACAACCAGCCCGATTTTCAGCGCTTTCATCATGTTTTTCACCTCCTGGCCAGTACTGCGGGATGGAGATCACCAGATGAGAGTCTCGTCGCAGCGGTGCTGATGTGTCACGCTTTCTTTCTTCGTCTCCGGGAGCCTGCGTGGCAGAAGCCCGAAGGGGTCCGACGGTGCAACGATGGCCCCCATGACCCGCCGACGTGACACACGTCCAACTGCCTCAAGGAATAGCCAATGAAACGCTGGATTGTCTCGATACTCATGGTCCTGCCCATGACGCTGCTTGCAGCGTGTGGGCAGCCTTCAACACCCAATGAGCCTGCGGCTGCTTCTGAAACTGCCGAAGTGACGGCGACCCAGGCGGATACTGCCGCGCCAGTGGACGAGCAAACACCAGCACCAATCGGTCCAGCCGGTCCGGCTCTCAAGCCTGGCGGCGGCCTGGTTGCGGAAGAATCCGGTGTCGAAGGTAACCTCGCGATCAACATCCGCTGGTCGGCGGAGATGGTGACCGGTATTCCAGCTGAAGGGCTGACCACGACGGTCTATGATCGCTCCGCGCAACTGTTGTGCCCGGTAACCTCGAGCGGTGAGTCCGCAGCCTCGTACTTCGCAGCGTTCGATAACCCGGACGGCGACCCGTTCGCTGCAACCGGCGCCTACCAACCCTGGTGGAACGAAGACTGCACCGGCACCCTGACCATCAACGATACCTACCATGCGGACGATCCAACGATTGCCGGCCCCGAACCCGTCGTACACACCGCAGGAACGCGACCGCTCAGCACAGCCGCCACCCCGCTTACCGTTGAAACGGATTTGAACGGGGCACGCACACGCTACCTGTTCATCACACCCAGCACCGATGGCTTTGCGCAGGAAGCCGTTGAAGGCTACGAAGCGGCCAAATTCGTAGCGGCTTCTGCCACGCCGATGGCGACAATGGATATCACGCGCGAAGGGCCGATTGGCGATGGCAGGGAGGAGATCGCCGTTCATGGGGGCACTGTCCAGGTCGACTGGACATTCACACGCGGGCGCACAAATCCCTGACGATCAGCCTGCGGCGCGGACCCGCCGTTCATGCCGTCAGCCGACCGCATTGCGGGCGCGCAACACGGCAATGTCTGCATCGCTGTAACCCAGCTCGCGAAGCACCACGTCGGTATGCTGACCAAGCGCCGGCGCCGCGCCTGCGACACGTTGTTCAGCAAAACCAAGACGCACGGGACCAGACAGACTACGGGGCACATCCGGGGAATTTGTCTCGATGATGATGCCGGCGTGCCTCGCCTGCTCATCATCAACGATGTCGACGGTCAGGGAGATTGGTGCGATGGCAGCACCCACCGCAGCCAGGTGTTCTCGCCAGTGTGGCCAATCCTGCAAGGCAAAAGCAGCGTCGAGTTCAGCCACCAGTTCGATAACATGACGCAACCTCAGCGCACCACTCGTGAAGCGAGGATCACTGACCAGATCATCTCGTGCGATGGTCGCGCAGAAGGATGGCCAGCGTTTTTCTTCCTGTGAGAGCAGCAACGTGAACCAGCGACCATCACGCGCCACGTACTGATTCTGGAAGGCACTGCGTGGCCGCTCACGAGGTGGCCGCGGAGTCTGTGTGGCGCCAACCAGCGCTGCCGCAGCCAGGGTTGCGTTTGACCACACGCCATTGGCATACAGCGAAGTACCCACCCAGCCACCACGGCCCGTTCGCTCGCGCCGATACAGACCCATCATGATCGCCGCGAGCAGGGTCATCGCACTGGGCCGGTCGCCCTGTGCAGATAGCGAAAATGCTGGCGGCTGGCCTTCGTAACGCAAGGCATCCAGCAGACCCGAACGGGCAAAAAATGCATTCACATCAAAACCCGGTATGTCTGCATCCGGCCCGCTCTCACCATAACCGGTCAATGATGCGTAGATGAGCCGCGGATTACCGCCCTTCACGTCCTCCCAGCGCAGCTTCAGCCGCTCACGCACAGGCGAGGGAAAGTTCACCACCAGCACATCGGCCCGGGCGATCAACTGATCCATGACCTGGCGACCATCCACGTGCTTCAGATCCAGTGCTATGGAGCGCTTGTTACGACCCTCGAGCTGCCAGGGATAGTTGCCCGATGCCCTGGGGTAGTTGGCGCCTTTCCAGCCGTTGCGGTGAGGGTCGCCTATCCCCGGCGCCTCGATCTTGATGACATCGGCGCCCCAATCGCCGAGCGCCGTGGCCGCTGCGGGGCCGGCGATGTAGGTGCTGACATCGAGCACGGTGAGGCCGGCGAGGGGAAGTTCGGCGTCGAGTTCATCTCTGGGTTGCACGGTTGTCTCTAGCCCGGACCATTCATGAAACTTCGTCGCGAGGGTGACGAGATGCGCGAAAAAAACAGTGTGGCGCTGACTGGAAGGCGCGCAGTCGTACTGTACAGTACGGCGAGCACCTGGAGGGAGCACGCACCGTGTTTTCACTTATATCGGCAGCTGCAGTAGAAGATTCATGATTAGGCCGGGCCGGGAATCAGGTCTGCGTGTCATGGTGCCCGGTCTCGAACGAGCGTGAGCCCCTCTCTCGCTGCAACCGTAAACGTACGGTTGCTGAACGGTTTCCTGGCCATACGCGCCGCGACCGTTGAAAAAGCGCGCTGAATTACCTAACGTCATGCCCGGCCAGCCAGCACCTCCATTTTTACTATGGCAACTTCCATGTCCACTCAGAGCATCGCACTCTCCCCGCTCACCAGGCTTCCAACGGTGGAAGAACTCGGCTTCGACCCTGACGCGCTGCGTGACCAGTACCGCACCGAACGCGACAAGCGCCTGCACGCGGACGGCAACGCGCAATACCAGGAAGTGGTTGGCGACTTCTCACATTACATCGATGATCCCTACGCCGAAGCCCTACAGCCCCGGGCAGCATTGAATGACGAGGTCGACGTCATCATCGTGGGTGGCGGTTTCGGCGGCCTGATCTGCGGCGCACGTCTGCGGGAGGCGGGTGTCGAGCGCATCCGCATCATCGAAAAAGCCAGTGACGTCGGCGGTACCTGGTACTGGAACCGCTATCCAGGCGCGGCTTGCGACACCGAGGCTTACATCTACCTGCCGCTGTGCGAGGAACTCGGCTACGTACCGCGCTCGAAGTATGCGTTTGCACCGGAAATCTTCGAACACGCGCGCAGGCTCGCGCGCCACTATCGCCTGTACGATGACATCTGCCTGCAGACGCAGGTGCAGGGCATGGATTGGGATGACACGAATCAACGCTGGTGTATCCGCACCGATCGTGGCGATGCCATGCACGCGCGTTTTGTGATCATGTCCAACGGCCCGCTCAACCGTCCGAAACTGCCGGGCATTGCCGGTATCCGTGACTTTCGCGGGCACACCTTCCACACCAGCCGTTGGGATTACAACTACACCGGTGGCAGCCCGGACGGTGGCCTCCACAAGCTTGCGGACAAGCGCGTGGGCATCATCGGCACGGGCGCACCGCCGTGCAGTGCGTGCCGCACCTCGGCGCCAGCGCACAGTCGTTGTACGTTTTCCAACGTACGCCGTCATCCGTGGACGTGCGCGACAACCGCCTCACTGATCCCGCCTGGGCGGCAAGTCTGCATTCCGGATGGCAGCGTGAACGTATGGAAAACTTCAACACGCTGACGTCCGGCGGCGTGGTCGAGCAAGACCTGATAAAGGACGGCTGGACCGAGATCATCCGCAATCTCGTTTCCATGGCGAAGTTCCGGGGCACGGGCGTGGACTGGAGTGAAGTACCGAAGCTCATGGAAATCGCCGACTTCCAGAAGATGAACCAGATTCGCGCCCGCGTGGACGCGGTAGTCAAGGACCAGCCGACGGCGGATGCGCTCAAGCCCTGGTATCGGCAGTTCTGCAAGCGCCCGTGTTTCCACGACGACTATCTGCCGACGTTCAATCGCGAGAACGTGCACCTGATCGACACCGATGGCCGCGGCGTTGCACGCATCACCGAAACGGGGGTGGTTGCCAACGGGGTGGAGTACACGGTGGACTGCATCGTCTTCGCCACCGGTTTCGAGGTCGGCACGGAATACACACGGCGCGCGGGATATGACGTGGTAGGGCGTGCCGGGCTCAGCCTGAGCGCGAAGTGGGCCGACGGCATACGCACGTTGCACGGCTACACCACACACGGCTTTCCCAATCTCTTCATGATCGGAAACTCACAATCCGCAGCAACAACAAATTTCCCGCACGCGATGGACGAATCCGCACGGCATTTTCAGTACCTGATTCGCAAGTGCATGGACGAGGGCATCGGCAGCATCGAGCCGAGCAAGACGGCGGAAGATGCGTGGGTGGATCACATCATCGACATATCACGCTTCAACGCGGATTTTCTTGCGGCGTGTACGCCGGGTTACTACAACAACGAGGGGATGCCGAGCCGGCGCAGTATCCAGAATGGCGCGTACGGGAAAGGCCCGAATCCGTTTTTCAGGATCACCAAGGCGTGGCGGGAGGCGGGTGAAATG
>Ga0105050_10008361_pt1 | contig 11972 bp, 9 predicted proteins | sample FRY01_FD_78088 | JGI IMG/M metagenome (GOLD analysis project Ga0105050, IMG submission 78088) | Freshwater microbial communities from Lake Fryxell liftoff mats and glacier meltwater in Antarctica - FRY-01 | ecosystem: Environmental > Aquatic > Freshwater > Ice > Glacier meltwater ... | reverse complement strand
TGCAAAAGATCCTGACATGTCTCAATCATGAAACAATCCGCGCCGCCATCGATCAATCCGCGCGCTTGCTCACGGTATGAATCCAACATGCTGGCCCAAGTCGCCTGACCGAGCGTGATAAGTTTGGTGCCCGGGCCCATTGAGCCCGCTACGAATCGAGGTCGACCGGGCTGGGCATATTTTTCGCATGCGGCCCGCGCGATCTGCGCCGCTTCCACATTGAGGTCATACACCCACCCCACCATCTCGGCGTCAAAATCTGCCGCGACAAGTTGGTTCGTTCCAAAGGTATCGGTCTCGACGACATCTGCTCCGGCGGCCAGAAAGCTCTCGTGGATGCGCCCGATGATGTCGGGCCGTGAACGCACGAGAATGTCCGTGCAGTTGTCGCGGCCGATGTAATCCGCCACGGTGCAATCGGTGCATGCATGAATCGAAGTGCCCATCGCGCCATCGAAGACCAGAATTCGCCGATCGAGTTGTGCCAGAAATGACGCCATGGTTGCAAGCGTAGCGGTGATTGCAGACAATTGCCACCATCTATCCGGATGGATGGATGGATTCCCATGGATCGGGGTTTTCCCGCAAAGATTTGCCATACTGCGAAGCATGCAACTCCGCCTTATGCGCTCGCTGCCCGCCGTGGCCATCCTCGGTCTGATGGTCGCTTGCCACGGGCCAAGCACGACCGCTTCGGTCACGCCGCCGACAGCAGCAACGCCCGCAATACCGCCCGCAATACCGCCCGCGACCCTGCCAGACCCGGAATCACAGGCATATCTCAACGGTTTAGTCTTCGATCAAGTCTGGGGAATCATCCGCGACACACATCCAGATCCGTCGATCAATCAAGGTCAATGGAATGACGCGCGAATTCAATTTCGAGATCGCGCGGTCAACGCGATCGACCCCGATAGTTTTCGCACCACGCTACGCGACATGCTTGAGACTCTCGGCGAGAGCCACTTCGCCATCATTCCAAATTCTGTCTCTGGCTCTCCCGGCGCAGTCGGCGGTTGGTCAGGGATCACTTTGCAAGTGATCGGCACCGATGTGATCGTGACGCAAGTTGCACCGAAGAGCCCGGGCGAAAGCGCTGGTGTCAAATTGGGATGGGCGCTCATCTCATCGGACGGAGATTCGATCGCACCACTCATCCAGGAATTTGGACCACCGCGCACATCGCTCGAGCGACTGGCGCGCGATCATGCGATCGGCGGCTTCATCGGCGGTCGCGCTGGCATGAGCCCCATCTATGTTTTCGCAGATGAACAATCGATCGAGCACACCATCAACATCACCTTCGACGATCCACCCGGCGAAGTGATCACGATGGGAAATCTCCCGCCTTTTGCGGCGGAATTTGAGTCAAATTGGCTGACGCCGCAGCAAATCGAAAGTCTTGGCGCGAACGCGACCACGACTGGTCGCATTGGATATCTGCGCTTCAATGTTTGGTTGCCGGCTCTCTCGCCGCAGATCGACGATGCGCTGACAAACTTTCGAACCGCCGATGGAGTCATCATTGATCTTCGCGGAAACCCCGGCGGACTGGGTCTGATGGCAACGGGAGTCGCCGGACACTTTCTCGCCGAACCAACATCACTTGGCATCATGCGCGGACGCGGAATGAAACTCGACTTTCGCACCAACCCTCGAACCGTTGATCGCGATGGACAATCGATTGGAACATTCAATGGACCGCTGGCGATCTTGATCGATGGGCATACCGGCAGCACATCCGAAATATTCGCGGCAGGATTGATCGACGCACAGCGCGCGCAACCCTTCGGTCAAACTACTGCTGGCGCCGCGTTGCCCGCAACAACGCACACTCTCAAGAATGGCGATGTGCTCTTGCATGCCATTGGCGACTTCCGGACACCTTCCGGCAAGGTCATCGAAGGCCACGGTGTGGTGCAAAGTCTGGGCACGGCTCCGTCGCGGCACGACTACACTTCCTCCCCCGATCCGGAACTGCGCGATGCACTTCAGTGGATCGCCAAGTTACGAACTGCGCCTCTTTCCCCGTAAGAAATCACGAACAACCAAACAACAATCATGCTCCACAACCAATCAGCCCGCCAAATCCACACCATCACTTCAATCGCCGCCATTGCATGCATGGTCTTCACCTCGACGACCTTTGGACAAGGCGCCGCACCAACTGCCAAGTCAGCTGCGAGTGCGCCAGCGCCGACACCAACGCCAGTCTCCACACCCGCCGTTGCGCTGCCAACCGCACAAGAAATTTTCGCCAAGGCGGTGACTGCGGCTGGCGGAGCCGATCTCATTCGCATGCAAACCTCTCGAACACTAACTGGAGCGATTGAAATGAAAGCTCAGTCGCTGAAGACAACCATGGTTGTTCGATCGGTCGCGCCAGACATGCTCTTGTCCGAAATAGACATTCCTGGAATTGGAAAGATTCTTCAAGGTGTCAATGGCACTGTTGGATGGTCGATCAATCCGATGCGCGGTGCAAGCCTCATGGACAAAGACGAACTCGCGCGGGTCTTACGCGAAAGCAGTATCGAGGTCGAGTTGAATCCCCAAACTGGATGCGATGCTGCACAAGTGCTCGAACAGACAAACTTTGCTGGCAGCCCCTGCTATAAGGTTAATCTGAAGTGTGCGGGCGATGACACCAATCGCTACTACAGTGTCGATTCGGGCCACCTCGTTGGAACGACTGCCCTGGTGAAATCACAAATGGGCGAAATGGAAGTCACCACAACTTATAGCGATTTTGCCGCATTTTCAGGTCGAACCCTCGCCAAAGTTCAGAACATCGCGATGATGGGTCAGACTCAGACCATGACCATCAGCGCCGTCGCCTTCGATCCAATTGATGCCGCTGTCTTCGCGCTGCCAAAGGAAATCCAGGGGTTGATCAGTGCGACCAACAATCCGGCGAGCACAACTCCCGCAGTGCCAACAACTCCTACAACTCCACCCGCACCAGCGAAGCCAACGAAGAAGTGAGTCAAGTCAGTTCGTCGAGTCTCCCCGAGCCAGCAGTCCATCTGCGAGGCGTGAACAAACGCTTCGGCGCAACGGCGGCCGTTGTGAATCTCGACCTCTGTGTGCCGCGCGGCGCGCTCGTCGGATTGCTCGGCCCAAACGGCGCGGGCAAGAGCACAGCGATCCGCATGATCATGTCGCTCATTCGCCAAGACAGTGGCGAACTTCGCGTGCTCGGCGGCGATGCACTCGACATGAAAGATCGCATTGGCTATTTGCCCGAAGAACGAGGCGTGTATCGACGGATGCGCGTCGGCGAATTTCTCATGTATCTCGGTCGACTCAAAGGACTCCCCCGCCAAGGTCTCGCCAACTGCGTTGAACGATGGCTCGAGCGCATCGAACTTCCCGGCGTCTTTCGCTCGCGTTGCCAAGAATTGAGCAAGGGAATGCAGCAGAAAGTTCAGTTCATCGGAGCCGTGTTGCATGAGCCAGACCTCATCGTGCTCGACGAGCCATTCTCTGGTCTTGATCCACTGAACGCCCGCGTGCTCATCTCCGTTGTGCAAGAACTGCACCGCGAAGGACGGACGATTTTTCTCTCGACCCACCAAATGTCGCAAGCCGAACAACTCTGCCAGCAAGTCATCCTGATCAATCGCGGCGAGAAAATCCTCGATTCCACAATCCGCGAAGTGACGCAGCGCTTCTCGCCGTGGGCGATTGAAGTCGAACCCTTGGCGAGCCTTCCCGCGACGCACGATGTCCTCGCAGCAATCGACGGAGTTGAAAGCACCCACGCCAGCGACGATGGCCATTCGCTCACTTTGAACATCGACTCGACCCATGACCTGCAGGTGGTCATGAATCGCGCCGTCGCACTCGTTCCATGCAGGCGGATCGAAATCACCCGAGTCTCGCTCGATGATGTGTTCGTGCGGCTCGTCACCGAACACGGCGGCCACGCGCGACAACCCGCACGAGGTGCGGCGTGATGTTGCCGCAATCCAATCAATCCGCAAGCAAACGACCCGACAGCGGATTTCGCTGGAGCCGCATCGCCACCATCGCCACTCGCGAATTCCGCCAAACCGTCTTCACCAAAGGATTTATTTTCGGCGCTGTTCTTTTTCCACTGGTGATGTTTGCCGTCATTGGCGTGATGCCGTTTCTGATGTCGTCGTCGCCAGTCCCAGTGAGTGGCACGCTCGTCGTCGCAGACGAAGATGGCTCCGTCGCGCGCGCAATGCAAAAATTATTCGATCAATACAAGACCGGCAACAACGCCAACTCGGCGCAAGCTATTCAAGATGCGTTTGCCGCTGGACAAGCGGGCGATGTGAGTTCGCTGCAATCACTGGTTGATCTTCCACGGTCGATTGATGTCATCGTGCGGCGCGTGGCACTCGACACCGACCTCGCCGCTGTGCGTGAAGAGGTGCAGCGAGGCGAACTCCTCGCGCTCATCGAAATTCCAGCGAGCCTGCTTGGTGCAAATCCATCAACCGTAACCGACATCGTTCTGCTTGTGCCAACGACTTCTCCAGCAAAGACCACTGCGCTTTTCTCGCGCGTTTCCCGCGAAGCGACCGTGATTGCACGAGTTGAACGCACTGGCATGGACCTCGCCCAAGCGCGTGCGCTCGTGCGCGAGCCAAAGGCCGATACCGCGCGCCTGACCAAGGAAGGCGCGCAAGCAAAAGAGCACACAGAAATGCGCTTCCTGATCCCCGCCGGATTCATGATGCTGATGTGGATCGCCACATTTACCAGCGCCAATCAACTGCTCACCACCACGATCGAGGAAAAATCAAGCAAGGTGATCGAGGTTCTGCTTTCAGCCGTAAGTCCACTCGAACTCCTCAGCGGAAAAATCGTTGGTCAGAGTCTCGTCAGCCTCTTGATGCTGTCAACTTATGGCGCGGCCGGCATCGCAGGCTTGGCGTTCATGACCATGCTCGACATCCTGCCGCTCTCAACTCTCGTTCTCTTCCTCGTCTGGTTCCTGCTGGCATACTTCATGGTCGCATCGATCATGGCCGCAGTGGGCAGCGCGGTGAGCGACTTGCGCGAAGCTCAATCGCTCGTTCAACTGCCGATGATTATCATGATAATTCCACTGCTGCTGTGGATGCCGATCACTGAAAATCCAACGGGATGGCCCGCCACGATTGCGAGTTTCATCCCACTTGCTGGACCTTTCGTGATGGTCCTGCGCACGACTGCGGCCGTTGAACCGATTAGCACTTGGCAGATCGCCATCGCGCTCATCGTCAACGCTGGCACCACCATCGCGCTGGTCTGGATCGCATCCCGAATCTTCAGAGTCGGCGTTCTGATGCAGGGAAAACCGCCGACTCCGCGCGAATTGCTGCGATGGGCCCGCACGCGCTGAGTGCGGCGGCATCAAACCACTCTCGCCCGCTCGCTTCTACCATCGCAAATCATGACGAATCAAGACTTGTGGGCGCCGTGGCGCATGGCATATCTGCGCGAGCTCGAGGCCAATGAAGCCGATGTTCGCGCATCGGGACTTACTAAGACAAATAATTTCGTGATCGCCGCGTGGAATGACTTGGGCAACGAGCAGGCGCACCATGTGGTCTTTCGCAATGAGCACGGGCTCATCATGCTCAACCGATATCCATATTCCAATGGACATTTGCTCATAGCACTGGCAGACCCACGCCCTGCACTGATGGACTATTCAGCCCAGCAACGCGCTCAACTGTGGGAGCTCGTCGACATTGGCGTGGATCTAGTCGAACGCGCCCTCCATCCACAAGGTGTCAATGTCGGACTGAATCAAGGTCGCGCTGCTGGCGCGGGATTGCCGGAACATTTGCATGTTCATGTCGTTGCGCGATGGGGCGGCGACACGAATTTCATGGCGACCATTGGATCCGTTCGAGTCGTGCCCGATTCACTCGAGCAGAGTTGGAAAATTCTGCGATCTGCTGTGAGGTGAACGATGCGTCGTCGGGTCCCGCCGGACAGTCCGAGCGAACTCGCGCTGGGGATCCGAAGATTCGCAGCTGAAATTGGCCGATGAGCTCGAACCCAACTTGCAAGTGGGTTCGCAGTCCGTCGATCCCGATCTTCCACTCGGCGCACTGCCGGAGGCTTGATCTTCGTCGCAGATCCGCGATCCCGTGGGTTCGCGCAAGGTTCGAGCGCTTGTGAGCCAATCGCCGCCGGCGGGACCGGACAACGCACAAATACTCTAGTGCTTTCAACTCCCATGCGCACATTGTTCCTAACCTTGCTCGCTTCGTAGCCCTTTCCACGGCCCAGTGATTGATCGAGTGCAGATACCAGGAACCCAGTTCTTCTTCAACAGACTCAACGCCTTCGTGGCGGAGTTTCATCCACGCTCGCTGCCGCCAATGTTGCGCGCAAATTACGCGCGTGAACTTTTCTCGTGGTTTCTTCTGCCGCTCATGCTCGGGGCGCTTGAAGGTGGCACGATGGCGATCATTGTGAAGAAAATGTTTGCGGGTGCGCCCGGCATCAGTCCTGCCGAACTCGACTTCGCCGTCGCAGCGGTCGCCGCAGCGCCGAACATCGCCAATCTCAGCAGTTTCATCTGGGCCGGACTCGCCCACGGTCGCCCCAAAGTGCGCTTCATCTCCATGTTGCAACTGGCAACTTGCGCATGCGTTCTGCTCGTTGCGTTCATCCCGATCAATTCGCTTGGATTGACGATGCTCACCGTACTGATCTTCCTCTCGCGCACCGCGTGGACTGGTGTCATCACGATTCGCACCGCGGTCTGGCGCAATAATTATCCGCGCGCAAATCGCGCCCTCATCGCAGGCAAGATGGCGATGGTGCAAGCAGTCGTTCTCGCCTTCGCTGGATTGGTCATCGGCGAATCGCTGGATATCGCCCCCGAAAGTTTTCGATATCTCTACCCAGTTCTTGCACTCGCTGGCGTTGGCGGCAACGCGATCTATCGCAAAGTACGGCTGCGCGGACAACGACGACTGCAGCGCGCAGAGCAAGACGGCCGTGCGCGCGGCGAGACGCAACTCGATCCGCGACGACTCATTTCATTGCTGCGAGAAGATCGTTTCTATGCGCGCTTCATGTGGTGGATGACGGTGTTTGGACTTGGCAATCTGATGCTGCTCGCCCCGCAAGTCTTGGTGCTCAATGATCAATTCCACACGAGCTATCTGCAAGGCATTCTCATCACAACAGTCATCCCGCTGCTGGTGATGCCACTGGCAGTTCCAGCATGGTCGCGCTTTCTTTCACGAACCCATGTCGTCGCATTCCGCGCCGTCCACGGCTGGACATTCGTGCTGGCGGCGCTGGCGATTTGGCTCGCGACACTCCTGCATTCGCTAGAGCTGATGTATTTCTCAAGCGTTCTGCTTGGACTGGGATTCGCTGGCGGATCGCTTGCTTGGAATCTGGGCCATCACGACTTCGCGCCAGCCCACCGAGACAGCGAATACATGGCACTTCATGTCACACTCAACGGTCTTCGCGGTGCAATCGCGCCATTTCTCGCCGTCGCACTCTATTACCCGATGGCCCGAGCGGACTGGGGCGCATGGTTTTTCTTCATTTGCTTCCTGATCAATTTGGTTGGGCTTTGGGGGTTCCGATCCATGCGACGAGACATACCAGAGCGAAAAACCGCCGAAATCTGATACATTCGGCGACCCGCCTCTGAGATCGTCTTGGGGGCTTCGCCTTGCGGTCGAGCACTGTGCTCGGTCGCGCATTTTGGAACGCACTCTCACCATGGTTGATTACAACTTAATTGAAGACATCGGACTCGACACAAACGCCACCGCAAATCTGCTTCGTGAAGCATTCGGCGATCTGCCACTCGACGAAAACTTAACGGCCATCATGACCAAAGCGGGCGCCTCGATTGGCTCGCCCAACAGCGTCATCAAAGGACGCGTCGTATCCATCAGCGGTGACTATGTCATCGTCGATGTCGGACTCAAGAGCGAAGGACAAATCCTCAAGGAAGAATTCGATGACGCTGGCGGCGTATCGCCTGGCGACGATGTCGATGTTCTGCTCGAAGAAATCGAAGACGCCGATGGCAACATCGTGCTCTCCAAGCGCAAGGCCGACCGCATTCGTGGTTGGGAACTGTTGCTGCAATCCAAGAAGGAAGGCGATGTTGTTGAAGGCAAGGTCTTGCGAAAGATCAAGGGCGGACTGCTCGTCGACATCGGCGTACCTGTCTTCTTGCCCGCATCGCAGATCGATGTTCGCCGTCCGGGTGAAGTCGGCGACTTCGTTGGTCGCACGATTCGCGCGGCTGTGCTGAAGATTGATCTCGAACGCCGCAATATCGTCATCAGCCGTCGCAAGTTGATTGAAGTGGAACGCGAGGATGCTCGCCGCAACCTGCTCACCCGCGTCAAGGAAGGCGACACCATCAAGGGAACCGTCACAAATATCGCGGAGTTCGGCGCATTCATCGATCTCGGCGGCATCGACGGACTTCTGCATATCACCGACATGTCGTGGGGTCGCGTGAATCATCCATCCGAAATCGTTCGCATCGGCCAAGAAATTGAAGTGAAGGTTCTCAATATCGACCGCGAACGCGAGAAGGTTGCACTGGGCCTGAAGCAGCGCGAACCAAGTCCGTGGGAAGAGATTGAGAAGAAGTATCCCGTCGGTGCGCGCGTGCGCGGTACCGTCGTCAGCCTGATGTCATACGGCGCATTCGTGCGACTCGAAGATGGCATCGAAGGACTTGTGCATGTGAGCGAAATGTCGTGGACACGGCGCGTCAATCATCCGAGCGAGATCGTGCAACCCGCTCAAGAAATTGATGTGGTCGTGCTCGACTTCAACAAGGACAAGCTAGAAATTTCCCTCGGCATGAAGCAGTGCGAGGTGAACCCATGGGATCTCGTCTCCGAGCATTACCCGCTAGGAACCGTCATCACTGGCAAGGTTCGCAATCTGGCCAATTACGGCGCGTTCATCGAGATCGAAGCTGGCATCGATGGTCTGTTGCACATCTCCGATGTGTCGTGGACCAAGAAGATTGCGCACCCCAACGAAGCCTTCAAGAAGGGCGACGAGATCAAGTGCGTGGTTATCGAAGTCGATCAAGAGAAGCAGCGCGTCGGACTGGGCGTGAAGCAACTCACGGAAGATCCGTGGGTCGAAGCGATTCCGAGCGCATATCGCCCTGGAATGATCGTCAAGGGAACCATCACCAAGATCACCAACTTTGGCGTCTTTGTCGAACTCGAAGATGGTCTTGAAGGCCTGCTACACATATCCGAACTGAGCGATCAGAAAGTTGATAATCCGATGGACATCGTCAAGGCCGGTCAAGAAGTCGATGTGAAAATTCTTCGCGTGGATACCGAGGATCGCAAGATTGGTCTCAGCCTCAAGCGTGCGCAGTGGACCGCCGGTGAAGGAGGCGGTCGCGGCGAAACGCCGGTGGCTGAAGACGACGCATTCATTCTTCCAAAGAAGGCCAAGCCAACTCGTGGTGGAATGGATGATCACGGTGCCCTGGGAACGGACAAGATTAAACTGGACTAATCACAGTTCACTAATCACTGGACTCATCACAGTTCAGCGAATCAAACGCCACATTCGAGAAACACGGATCTGCGACTTGCCATCGAGACAATCGAATGCGCAAGAACATGCGCAAGAAAGTAAGCGCAAAAGCAACGACGGCCTGCGAAATTTCGCAGGCCGTCGCGCTTTCCGGCACCCGTAGCACTTGCGTGCTCGGGCGTGTCTCCCCATCCGCCCCGCCGCCCCCCAAAGGGGGGTTGGCTGTGCCGAAAAAGGCGCTCAATATCAGAGGATTGCCAAGAATGACAAAATCGTTAACAACGCAAGTCGTTGTCGGGTTACCTCGTATGGAATGATTCGGTGTATGAACATCTTACAACTCGCCGCTCAAGCCCAGCTGTACGGCAGAACGCTCCGTACACTGTGATAATGCCCCCAATTTGGCGCTGTGCCAAAATAAATGTTCTTTTTCCTGTAATTTCTTTTGCCGCGATTGCCTTGGCTCCGCCACCAGCCCCCGCCAGTCTTGAGAGCTGGGCCATCTGCCGGAATTGCGTGAATGCTGGGAAAATAGCCGCAGAATCGACCATTGTGACCCCGCCAGAGACTTGGTCTGCGGTCGTCATTCTGCGCAAGGACGGACGAGTGGTCGGTATTGGAAGTGCGCATGAGAAAAACCCTCTCTTGGAGGCCCTCCAGATTGCTATTGACGATGCCAACCGTCGAATGACCACGCTTGGCGCCACGCCTGTTGCGATCCCGTGGGAGCAGATCACACTGGAAATCGAGCTGGGATCCAAGCCCGAACCAGTCATTGGCGCAACATATTTGCAAGCAGCGCGTGAGATTCAGCCAGCACTCGATGGAATCGCCGTCAGGCGCGGCAACGAGTGGGCGCTTGCGCATCCCGCAGTGTTGCAATCGCTCAATGTTGCAGGTGCACCCGACCAGACATTTCTCTCGCTTGTCATGCAATTGGGATTGCCCGCTCGCGACTTCGACAAAATTCCCGCGAGTGAACGAGTCGCACTCTATCGCTTCGAGACCACTCGCATCGTCCAGCCCACGCCGACGATGCCACCAACGGTCGTCTATCGCGGTAGTCGCATTGAGCCATCGCGCAATCCTGTTGAGAGTGTGGATGCGGCGCACGCTGCGGTCGAAGGAATCGTCCAGTGGTTTGAGCGTGCGATGATTCGCAGCACTCCGACAACCGATGCGCAACCCGCAGGTCAGCGCCGCGCACTCGATGCACTGGGTCTGCGTGGTGATTACCTCCCCGCCGATGGCACTGATGAATCAATCAACGCTGCGCCGGCTGAGCAGGCCCTCGCGGCGTACGCGCTCGCGCGTTGCGCCACACTCAATCGTGCAGATGAAGCGTTGGCTCGTCGCAGTCGCGATCTTTCGCTGGCGATACTTGCGGCATTGCAAGATGTCGCTGATATTGAACGAGATCCGCTGGCAAACCCTAAATCGATCGCGTGGATTGTGCTGGCGAGTGTGGAACTTGGAAATCATTTGCACAAATCTCCAGCGGCGATCACATTGAATGCCAACGCCAAGGGATTGCTCGCCAAGATGGTCGCTACTGCGGCGAATGCGCCCGCACAGCAGCCCGCTTCCCCGCCGCAAATTTCTCTGGTCTTTCAAGGTGATCCGCTGGAGCAATCACTTCAAGCCGCGGCACTCGCGGCACTTGATCATGCTGGAAATCCCATCGTCGATCGCGCAGCTCTCGTGACGGCAATCGATCGATGCTGGACCACCACATCACGCAGTCAAATCATCGGCGTCTTTGGATGGCTCTTGCTAGCAGATCGCTTGATGGGAGATTTTCCGTCGACGCACATCGACATCGCACGCGCAGCGCGAGCCGCGTTGGCAATTGTGCAGATTGGAATGAACGAGAATGCCATCGACACGACCAACGGTCCAGTGCCGCCCGATCTCGTCGGTGCATTTGCATTGACGGGCATCGCAAGCAAGGGAGCCACCGCGCAGACAGCTCGACCTGGCTATGGACTGGCGTTGATGTTGGATGACCCCACGCTGACACCAGTCGGGGAGCAATTTCGCGCGCGCGCCATGCAGATGGGCGTCATTCGATTTCTGCGTCAATTGAGCTATGACGACGCGGCTTCATACTTGTCCCGCGATCGAGAGCGCACCATTGGCGGGATAAAAAATGCGCCGTGGGACAGTCGTGTGGCGATTGCGGGCAATGCAATGGCTCTCTTGTGCCTAGAAGAATCTGCTTTTTCGTTGAAATCGCTCAATTCGACGCTAGAATCTGGCAAGTAAGTTTGTTCGGCCACGGAGACTCTCGAATGACAAACACGCGATATTTACAAACTTTGGTTGCGATTGCTTGTGCAGTGATCAATGCGCCGGTTTTTGCGCAGAGTCCACCAGCGACAAAGGCGACGGCAACCGGGACGGCTAAGACCGCGCCAACATTGCCCGCGCCGACATCGCCCGCG
>Ga0105050_10008357_pt1 | contig 11974 bp, 3 predicted proteins | sample FRY01_FD_78088 | JGI IMG/M metagenome (GOLD analysis project Ga0105050, IMG submission 78088) | Freshwater microbial communities from Lake Fryxell liftoff mats and glacier meltwater in Antarctica - FRY-01 | ecosystem: Environmental > Aquatic > Freshwater > Ice > Glacier meltwater ... | reverse complement strand
GAGTGCTGGCGCCTTCGGCGGTGGACGACAGGCGATTATGAACGCTGAGACGCAGCGCAACCTCGGGACCAACCTGGCCAACATCACTGGCCAAGGGTACAACACGGCGTTCACCAACGCGATGGGCCAGTTCAACGCTGACCAAGGCCGGAACATGCAGGCACAGCAAGGCACAGAAGCATCGAGGCAGTTCGGCGCGCAGCAAGGTCTTGCGAATATTGGCACGCAGGCACAGATGGGCGCTGTGGAGCAGGGCATTACGCAAGCAGGCGTCGCGGCAGATCAGGCGGCATTCAATCAGGAGCGGGATTACCCTTACAAGATGCTGCAGCAGCAGCAGGCACTGCTAAAGGACCTTCCTATATCCGCACAGCAGTACAACCGATCGACGCCGAGCATGTACGATTCTATTGCAGGTGGCGCCCTAGGGGGTATCACTTTGGAAAACTTACTTAGTGGCAAGAATGCTGACGGAACCCCTAGGACATAAATATGAACGCACTACCAAGCCCTTCTCCCGGCGGTATCGCCTCCGCTGGTCAACCCCAAACAGGGGGCGTCGCTTCGGCCATGCAGGGTACGTCCATGCCTATGAAGCAGCCACAGCAAGCGCAGCCAAATCCGCAGGGAAAGCTGCCGAAGGACTTGCTGGAGCTGTTGGAGGCCGCGCGGCTGATGAAGCTGCAAGAAGCCAGCGCCAGACAGCAGGCCTTGCAGAACGCACCACAAGGCGAGCCCAAATCCATCACTGAGCAGCTGCTCGAAGCAGTGCGTGCCGGACAACAACCACGGCCTCAGATGCCGCCAGGTATGCAGATGGCGCAGGCGCCACAGGAGCAGGGTATTCCCGGAGCTCCGTCTGGCATGCCCCAGCAGTTCGCTGGCGGGGGGATTATTGGGTTTCAATCGGGTGGCAGTGCCACTCCCGTACCCGCCGAGTTCGAGAAGTTTCTGCGTGCTCGTAACATGACAAGTCGTACTTACAGGCTAGAGCACCCTATCGTGCAAGACATAATTAAAAAGGCTTTTACTGCAGAAAACGCTAAAATGGGGCCTCCGAGGCCGCCTGCTCCTGCCGCTGCTGCTCCTGCCGCTGCTGCTCCTGCCGCTGCTGCTCCTGCCGCTGCTGCTCCTGCCGCTGCTGCTCCTGCCGCTGCTGCTCCTGCCGCTGCTGCTCCTCCTCGTGCAGGTGGTATTTTAGATGCAAATGTGGGTGACGCTGCGAAGAAGACCGCGCGGGGCGCGGGGAAAGCGGCAATGGGCGTGGGGCGCTCTCTAGCTAGCGGTGCGGGGCGTGTTGTACTGCCACTAGGCGCAGCGATGACGGCTGCCCAAATATATGGCACCCCCACAGAAGAGTACGCCAAACGGATGGGGGCTACAGCGGGAGAGGGCTTCTGGAGCGACGTGGGCATACGTGGTATGGGAGCGCTTGGTGATATTGGTGACTTTGCTACATTCGGTCAAGCAACAAGGCTGGGTAATTTACTGGCAGGCAACGGTTATAGCAGTCGTGAAGAGATAGAACAGGAGCAGGGACAAGCCCAAGCCCAAGCCCAAGCCAAAGTCACTCCTATCGACGTTTCTGAAAAGGTACCCGCAGCTACCCTGCCCCCGCAACGCAAACCACCGCCACCAGGATCAACTCCCGGAATAAAACCAGCTCCCGCTGCCCCATCGGCTGTGCAAGCTCAAGGCCCGGTTGCCTCCGGCGGTATCGCTGACGCGCAAGTAAGCCCGTTGCAGGCGTCTACTGAAGCAGGCCTACTGATGCGCATGGGTGCGGACACCAAGCAGAAAGGTGTTGACGCCCGGAATGAGTACGACGCGTATATGGGGCTGCAGGCAGCCATGGACCAGAAGGAAAAGCGGCTTGGCGCAAGAGAAGAAATGCTGGCAGCGCATGCCAAGACGCGGGGCGCACAGCGTGGGGCACGCAACCCCTGGGTAGAAGCCTTGCGGGGCTCAATGGGCAAGCAAGGTCTTGGCGGGATAGGTGCGGGGGCTTCAGCCGGGATGAGCAACGCGCAAAAAGACTGGGACGCACAAGATGCCAGTTGGAACAAGGAAGACTTGGTCAATGCAGATTTCAGCGACGTCGAGCGCGACAAGATGCTGGCTACCATACTCAAAGGCAAAGAGAGCGCTTACGGAGCTGGCACAGCAGCGGAGACCCGCGAAGCCACCAGCCGTGACAATGCGCTGCAGGTAGGGGCAACATCGGTTACGGCAAGCAAAAACGCAGCGGCGCTTATCAAAGCTGCTGAGCTTGAAGCGAATGCAAAAGTCAAAGCGGCAGGAAAGTTGGCCGCTGCTCAGGTGGGGAATGAGAAACGTGTATTTGTGCAAGGGATGTCTGCCTTGCTACGTGAAAAACAAGCAGAAGCGAAGCTGTTGGCGGAGCAGATGAAAGACCCGATGGCATTCGCGCAGCTACCAGCCATGAGAGAACAGCTGGCCGCCATCCATAGACAGAGCGCGATATATGAGAAAGCAGTTGGCGATGCCGTGGGCTTAAAAACACCCGAGGCCGGGGCAGCAGACGCTGCTGCTCCAAAAACAGTAAAGAAATATAACCCCACAACTGGCAAACTGGAGTAGACCATGTCGTATCTCATAGACCTTCCTGACGGTTCTCAGGGGGAATTCCCTGACTCGATGTCAGAAGCTGATGCGATAAAGGTTATTCAGAAGCAGTTCGGAGCGCCCACAAAGACTAAAACAGGTCTGCTGGCGGGTGTGCAGCGCAGTCTGGAGACCTATGGGTCGCAGGCCCGTACCGCCTTGGGCGGAGCATCGACTAAATCCGCAGAAGAAGGTATCGCGCGGATGAAAGAAATCAACGCGCGGATTCCAAGCCAGGTCGACTTCACTGAAGCGGGTAGCGAGTGGGACAAAGGCAACTACCTCACTGCCGCAGGCAAATATCTAAAGCAATCCCCGGCTGCAATAGCTGAGAACGCATCAAGCCTGGCTGCAATGGGCTTGGGCGCCCGAATTGGAGGCGTACTTGGCGTTCCGTTAGGCCCACTGGGAATAGCAGGCGGTGCCTCACTCGGGGCACTTGGAGGCCGCTTCGTGAGCTCATACCTGCCGCAAGCAGGCGGTAACATTGAGGCACAGGCTGAGGCGCAGAAGGCGCGTGGAGAGCCTGTCAACATAAGTGGAACCAAGGCGTATGGGACAGCGGTGGGGCAGGCGGCGATTGATACGGCCCTGATGGGGTTTGTCGTGGGTAAGACGGGGCCAATAGCCAAGCTGCTTGGCATGGATGAGAAGGCAGTAGCCAAAAAATCGTTAGCTGAAGTAACGCAGATGGCACAAGAGAAGCTGCTGCCATCTATAGCCCGAGGAGCAGGCAGGTTTCTCGCCGTGGAGCCGCCCGGAGAGATCACGCAGGATGTAATGCAACGCGCGCAAGCAGGGCAAGACCTGACCAGCGCAGAGGCAATAGAAGGCTACAAAGACACACTCGGCACCACGGTGTTAATGGCCCCCATAGGCGGCGCGGCGCGTGTCAGTGGGCGGTCGGGCGCGAGAGAGCAGCTCGAAAAACTACAAAAGGCGCAGGCCGCTGCAAAATCAGCAGAGGAGGATAGAGTTGCCGCCGCCGCCGAAGCTACCAAGCAGGCCAACATGCAGAAGCCAGAGTACCTGGCTGATGTGGCGCAGCGGTACGCTGTACTACAGAAGCAGTACGAGGACCTGAACGAAAAGGCTAGGCGCAAGGTGCCTGCTACCGACTTCGCAGGTAAGGCAGCACAGAAAGAAGCGGGCATTGCATTGTCAGTGTTGAAGAAAGATCCAGAGACGCGCGCGCTGGTTGAAGAGTACCGGGCAGCGTTGCCGAGGATACAGGCCCTGGGCGGAGCGTCTGCGGCGCCTGGGCTGCCCGCTGGGGAGCAGGGGGCCTTGTTCGAGGGCGTCGTAGCACCAACAGGCCCGGTCCAAGAGGTGGAGCAGGACCTCGACCCGCGCCGGACGCTGCGTAATTTGGAAGAGGCTTTGGCCGCTGTGCAGGCTGCTGCGCAGGAGGCAGGCTCCGCTGCGCCCTACGTCAACCAGTTCAATCAGTTGCGCGCAGCTATTGAGCAGACTACAGCGGCGGTGGCCAAGCTGCCAAAGGACCCGAGCACGCAGATAAAGAAAACGCGCGCGGCGCTGGCGGTAGCGCTAGAGAACGGCGACCTCGAAACGGCTGCTCGCATAGAAAAGAAATTGGAAGAGCTGCTGGCGCTGCAACCAGCACCGGACGAGTTCGCGCCTGACACCCCGGTAGGTGGGGTAAGCCAGAGCAAGACAGACTGGCGCGATGAGAAAACGATGCGCAGGCTGCTCGACTTTGAGGCAGAAGCTGATGCCCAGGACCTACAAGACACGCAGCAGGGCACCGTGGCCGCCGAGCGCGCGGCGCTGCAACGCATCCAGCAAGCACCAGCCGGACTAACAGGCGACCAGTTCAACATTTTCGGCACGGAACAGACACCGTCCAGCGCGCCGCTGGGACAGATGCGGCAGATATTGTCGGGCCAGGACGTTACAGCTACGGCGGAGGAGACGGAGGGCCAGGGAGTCCCACGCCAAAAAGGCCCGGGAAGAGGCGACTTCCGCCTCTATAACCCCATTGACAGCACGCCGGGGCCCGTTACGGAAGCTGGTCTGTCGGAGCGGATACAGCAGCTGCGCAACGCGGAAGACATCAGTGACGCGGCGCGCGCCCTCGTTGCACGGTTCGACAAAGCCTTGGGCGCTGGCAACCGCAGCCCTGAGTTCATGGCGCTGGTGGACGAGCAGTTGAGCAAGATTGAGCGCAGCGTGCCTGGCGGCCCGCGCATACAGGACACGGCGGCAGATGTCCGCGCTTTACTTGCGACAGGGAAGCGCGCGCCTGGATTTAACCAGCCCATGGAGCAGGGCGAAGGGCGTGTCTCCACGACCGAAGGCCGTCAGCGGACGCAGCAGGACAGGCCGGGTGTTATCCGGGCGGGCGCTGCGGCTACAGCACCACTTGCACCTGCGAGCACACGGGAAGCCGTAGACCTTGCCAGCTCCGACGCGGCGCGCGCGCTGAACGTGGAGCGTAAAGAGAAGTACCAGCAGCTTGTGGCCGAGGGTGTGTCACCCAAGGAAGCGGCGCGCCGTGTGCGCGACCTGGCGCAGCCAGAAGGCGATATGACGCAGCGTCGTAAACAGCCCGCTGAAGTCACTCGCAGCCGGAGTGTCACCGGGCCAGACACCCTACGTGGGCCAGGAACGCGCACCGAGACCGCAGATATGGACGTGCCCGATGCGCTGGAGCAGCAGCTTCGCCTGTCTGAGGGTGCCAGCACACAAGACAATCAACAACAGAACCTGTTCGCGGATGACGCGGTAGGCAGCGACAGCACCTCACGCGCAACGTGGGCGAAACTTGAGAACTATCTGTCCAGCGAGAAGTTCCTGCAGATGCTGGTCGAGCAGCGCATGGCCGAGACAGAAGTGAAGAAGGCCAACCCCGTAGCCGTCGGCAAGTGGGAAAAAACAGTCACGGCGCTGACCGACAAGCTGAACAAAATGCTGGGGGTTCTGAATAATCAGCGCCTAGCAGACGCCACCGTCAAGGCCAATAAAGGCAAGTTCGCTGCGGTCGAGGCGCACATTCCCAAGATGCAGGCCAGGTTGGGCGAGCTTTTCGTGGCGCGTACCACGCTGACGGCGGCGATCGACAAGGCGGACGCACGGGTTGCACTGCTTACCAAAGACCATGCCGCGTTCACAGCGCAGCAGCTGGCGCTGCCACGGCGCTCAGTAGCCATCAATCGGCGCATCAAAGACCTGTTGGAGGTGTCCAGAATCAGCGCCATCGAGCTGCGCGACATGCGGGCAGAGGCAGACCGTCTTAATGCCACTGCTGAAAACCTGAGAGTCTCCATCGAGGTTGGCCGCGCTCGCTTGGAAGCCGCTGACCTGCGCCAAGAGGTGCCATTCGGTACTGAGGTTGACGCGGTTAAAGGTGAGTTGGCAGCCGCCACCGCAGCCTTGGGCGCGGAGCGTGCAGCAGTAGAGAAGGCGAAACCAGCAGCGAAACCGCGTGGCGTGAGCGCCGAAGGCCGGGAACGCATGGAGCGCAGCGCGCTTGCAGACAAGCTATCCAAAGACCGCCTGGAGTTGTGGCAGGCAGCCTGGGAAGGTAAGGGCACCGACAGACGCATCATCATCCGGCTGAACCGCCGCGAGCAGCGCATGCTGGACGAGCAGGCCTTGGAAGATGCAGGCAAGAACATGTCCTACGGGGAACGGGCCTCCTTGCAGACCGAGGTCTGGCTTCGTCTTGAGATTGGTAAGCTGGACAAACAGGCACGGGCGCTTACCGCAAAGGTCGTTGCGGCAAAGGCGAAGTCTGCTAGTTACTCGGACCTAGCCAAGCCCGGGGTTGCACCTTCCCAGAAAGCATTTGGCTCCATGCGCCTTGGGGAGTATGACGCTAGCGACGCGGATATTACTGGCACGCAGCCCGTGGCTGGGTACTCCTCCATATTCAAAGGTATGGGGAATGCACTGCGCCAGCAAGCGCTACTCAACGACAAGCGGGAGATACTGAACGAGGCGCTGGAGCGCAGGCAGGCACTGAACGACAAAATGTCTCCCCTGTTGGAGCAGGAGGCCGCGCAGCTACGCGAGACCAACGAGGCGACCCGGGACTACGGGGTTGAGGAAGCGGATCGCGTAGCGTCGCTGGCGCGCGCACGAGCTGATCTGGTGGATTACCAGACGCGGCTGACCGAAGCAAGCCCGGCAGACCGTAAGTTCCTGGAGGGTCGGATAAGGCAGGTTAAGGCTGAGATAAGCAGTCTGCGTCCGATAGTAGGGAAAATATCCGCTGGGTATAGGGAGACCTCATCCGCTCCAGCCAAACTACGCACAGGAACCGCAGAAAGCCGCACCAGTCGCGGACACACTGCACAGCCCATCAAGGCAGTTAGAACGCAGAAAGGCGAGCCCGCCGCTGCAGCAACTGAAGCCAGCAACGCCATGAGCGCAGAGCGCGCCGCCGGGGCCAAACGCCTGACCAAGAAGGACAAGCGGGTAGCGGCGCTGGAGAATGAGCAGAAGATTCTGGATGCTATGAAAAGCAACCGCGACTCCCGGCAAACCGCGCTTGAGAAGGCGCGCTTGGACATAGCGGCGAAGTCTACCCGAGGCCGCACAGAGCCCTTGGATCTGCAAGATTTGATCGACCATCAGCGCTCGCTAGAGGCGCAGGTGGCTACACTGGACGCCCGTATTGACACGCAAGAAGGCAACGTGCAGGCGGCGGAAATTAAAGCCTTGACCCCTACGGAGCGCGCGGAGCGTAAAGCGACTAGCGTAGCAGGCGATGCGTTCGAGGGCTTGGCTGACAACAAGATCGGGGACCAAGACTTCAACGCGAATGATGACAATATCGACGCTGCCAGCAAGTTCACGGAGGATCGCGTCAGTACACCTGTGTCTGCCGAGGCCGTGGAAGCCGCCAATGACGGGCGCTTGCTGAACGTCCTGGATGACCTGATTGCGAACGGCTCTACGCCAGAGATAAAGGCAGAGGCTGCCAAGCTGAAGCCGCTGTTGCTGCGCACAAAAATAAGCGTTGAACCCGACGTAGCCTTCGAGGGTGAGTCCGTGGCGGGACTATACAAACCAGACAGCAATGAGATCGTCATGCACCCGGATGGGCTCACGGAGCAGGACTTGCTGCATGAGATGGCGCACGCGGCCACGGATACCGTACTGCTTGCTGATCCCAAAGAGCTCAATGCGAATCAGGCAGAGGCTCGAAAAGGTCTGGAAAATATGCTGAAGGCGCTCAAGGTGCGCGGAGACTTCAAGGGCCTACATGCGGTGAGCAACGTGCGCGAGTTCGTGGCTGAAGTCCGTTCCAACGCGGAGCTGCGCGCAAAGCTGGACGCTACTGGCGGAGAGGTATCCTTGCTGCAGCGGTTTAGGAATTGGGTTGCGAAGATGCTCTTCGGGGACGTGCGGAGTGCTGCGGCCCTGGCCATGACGGATCGGATATTACTGCCATCACGGAAAATAATGGGCGCGACCGCCACAGCTGCACCTAGCAAGCGCCGCGCAGCACCCTCCCTACTGGAGCATTTCGGCGAGCAGTTGAGTGCCGAGCCTACCCTGCTGGAGCAGGCAAAAGATGCCAAGGGCTACGCAGTCCTTGCTGGTAGGCAGGCTGCAGCCGACGGGCGTGCATCGCTGCGCGCCGTTATGGAAACAGGAAACAAGGACAGGTCGGAAGCTGCAGCGCTCGCGCTTGACTCAGCGGACTCAGCCATTGTCATGGCGCAGGCAGTAGCCGAGACAGGAGCCCCAGCGCTTGTCAAAGTGGCAGAGGGGCTTTACCGTACTGAAGCAGGGCACAGCAAGTCTTTGTCCGATGCACTTGCGCCACTGGATGCCATACCTGGTGGGCATGAAGGAAAGCTCCACATGCTGCACGCAGTGCTCACCATTGACCGCGCGAACCAAGAAGGCTGGAACATGCTGGGGCGTGAGACGGGTGCTGCCATGGAGGAAGCGGGCCGCGCGGCCATCGCTGAAGCCAAGCAAGATACAGTTGTGTGGAGCGCGCTACAGAAAGCAAAAGCTGCATACCACGACCTCACATATGGTCTTGTGAAATACCTAGACCAGACGCACGCCCTTCCGCGTGATGTGCTGGACAAGATGCTAGCGGACAAAAACTACGTGCCATTCTTTCGCTCCAATGGGGACACCGTTGAGATGATGATGCCTGATGGGCACCCCCGGGCCATTGGAGACTTGCGCACGCAGCCGTGGCTGGCAGCACTTAAAGGCGATGACTCTAAGTTGATGTCATTCCCGGAAGCGGCCATGAAAAACATCATCATGTTGACACAGCTTGGGCTGCAGAATCACGCCATGACAGAGGTTGCTTACCAGTTGCAGGACATAGGGCGTGCGGCCAAGGGCGACAAAAAACCAATGCAGATACACAGCGGCCAGGGGCCGGACAAAGCGACAGTACTACGCTTCATGGGTAAGCCGCAGCCGGGCGACCCCGCAGACAAGGGGCATCGTTGGTTGGAGCTGGATACCACAGGCACGGCGGCAGCTGGCGTTCCCACGCAGCTGCTAGCACAGTCTGTTGCTGGCTCCTACGTTACTATGCCTGAGCTGCTTAAAGTGGCCCAGTCTTTCAGCGGGGTGTTGCGCTCTGCTGTGACGCGGTTCCCAACCTACGTGCCTAGGCAGCTATATAAAGATGCCTTCAGTGCTTCTGTACAAGGCCTGCTAAAAGACAGCCCACTGACCGCTATCGCCAAGGTAGTGAAAAACTTTGGTACTATCGTCAGCGGCAACAGCAAGGAGTACGAGGTACTCAAGAAAGCGGGCGTACTGCACAGCCAAATCTACACAGGCAGCGCTAAGGCTGACACGCACAAAGCCATGCTGCAGGTGATGGGTAAAAACCAAAATCCCCTGGCACAAGTAGCTGCGTTCATGGACCGCATGGCGCTCGCTGCGGATGCGGCTGCACGGGTGCAGGCGTATAAAGAAATCATCGAAGCCGGGGGCTCACAAATAACTGCGATCAAAAAAGCGCGAGATATTCAAAACTTCAACCGTCGCGGGACATCCAGCAGCGTGCAGCTTTTCGTACACGCCATTCCTTTCTTCAACGCCAGCATACAGAGTTTAGATACCATGTATCGCGCGGCCAAAGGGAACATACCAGGGAATGAACTGACACAAGGTAAGCAGAAGTTCTTCACCCGGGCAGTCAGTATGGCCGTCATGGCAGGCGTGTATGCGGCGATGATGGAGGATGATGAAGACTGGCAAAAGATGAAGCTACGTGACAAACTTGCTTACATCCATTTGCCTAAGTGGATGAGCCCTAGTGATGAGCCGATGCGTCTGCCCGGCCCCTTCGAGGTCGGTCTGTTGTTCTATTCTATGCCTGTCATGCTGGTGGAGAGCATGCGCTCGCAGTTCAGCTCAAAAGACTGGGGCACAGTAATAGATGTCATTGCCAATCATCTACCCGGCAGCGGTAGTTTGATGCCACAGATAGCCAAGGGTGTGTACGATGTTTCGCGCAACTACAACAGCGGCACGGGGCGTCCCATAGAGTCGATCAGCATGGAGCGGCTAGACCCGACGCTGCGGTTCACGCCGAGTACGTCAGAGGTGGCCAAACGGTTTAGCGATCTGCTGACTGCTGCCAAGGTGCCGCTGTCCCCCATACAGATCGAGTACCTGGCCAATGCTTACTTTGCGCAGATACCGCGTGCTGTGGCGTCCATGACGGACAGCCTCTTCGAGAAAGCCAGCCAAGAAGGCATCGACAAGCCCACGAAACACATGTCAGAAAGCCCCTGGGTTGGCACCTTCTTCCAGAACCAGCGTGGCGAAGAGGACATGCAGGATGTGTTGGAGATTGGCAAGCGCGCAGAGATGTCAAAAGCATCTTTTGAAAAATTGGCCAAGGCGGGCAACTCACAAGATGCGCAGGCCTACTTAGATGCGCATCGCGCAGAGATCATGCAGGCGCCCGTAGCACGTAAGTTCGGCACTGCAATGCAAAACCTACGGGAGAGTGAAGATTCCATACGAAATTTACCGCAGTCCTCCGGCGTATCCGCAGACGAGAAGCAGAAGCGCATCACGCAGATAACAAAGATCAAACAGCAGATTGCAGCTAGCTATCTGCAGGCAATGAAGCGGATCGAGTCGAGCGTGGCCGCACAGTAAACAGCACGCCGAGCATGGCACCATGGACCCCCACTCGATAAGAGATGGGGGTCTTCTTCCCGAGCTCCAGCTTGCCTACGCGCATACCATCTATAGCGACGACCCAGGGGTCTAGCGTCGGCACGAAAAACGACTCGCCAGGCCGACAGCGCAGCCACGGGTAGTCATAAATCTTCTGCATTGACGTCCTCTATGGGACGAGATATTTTCAAGCATCTGACGCGCATGGCAGGCCCCTTGGTTCCGGCCAGCAAGTCCCTGCGCCCCTCAACCACCAGCATCCCCGGCGACTTAGCCAGCTCCTTGGCGAAGTCCAGATAGCTGCGCCCGACACTGGCGCAATGCACCTGTAACATCTTGATCTCGATGTAGTAGTCCACGTAACCCGGCACCACCTCGTACTCGACACGCCCTCGCACAGCAGTCTTGCTTGCACTGCTCGACGTGACCAAATGTGACAGCATGTTCTGCATCGTGCCGTCGATCTTCACGAAGTTGCCGATGTACTCGCGGGTGTAGGCGTTCAGGATATCCACAGCCGAGGTCTTGTTGGCATTGATCACTCTGCGCATCAGGTTGACCACGCGTAGCCAGAAGGCTTCGATGTTGGAGTATGGCAGCGGCATGAGGTTAGAGTACTTGGGGCCCAGCAGCACCACCGCCGTCAGGCTGGCAACCACAGCGCCCGTCCAGAACCGCTCCGTGTCCGTTGCGCCTGACACTTCACGCCACTTCGCCGCCACCTTCTTGTACATCTTCTCAGCAACTTCTATGTTCGGCAGCAACCACTCGATCCAGCGCCTGCCAACTACGCCGTGGTTGCCTTCCATGAGTTTCAGAGTCTCGCGCTCTTCTGGTGTCCACTCTAGCGTCCAGTCCGCTGGTAGCCGCCACTCAAGAAAACGTCTGACCTCGCCGAACGAGGTGTGTGAGCGTGCGCCCATCAGGCCCTCCAGCGCCGGGTCATTTGAGGATATGAGGCTGAGCGAGTTCCAGATTAAGTTCTGCTGTATCTCAGCGTTACCAAGCGCGGAGCCCTTGACCTTATGGGCTGCGTTGGAGAAGTCGTACAGGTAGTTGGGCAGCCACTCGCCGTTGGACTTGCGGTTGCGGTCTGTCACCTCGTCCACGTGCATGTGAAGGCTGCCCAGCATGCCAGCGCGCTGCATCATCGTGGTCTCTGAGGTCTTGTTGGACACCATCAGCCCGGTGGGCTCACCCCAAG
>Ga0105050_10008355_pt1 | contig 11981 bp, 11 predicted proteins | sample FRY01_FD_78088 | JGI IMG/M metagenome (GOLD analysis project Ga0105050, IMG submission 78088) | Freshwater microbial communities from Lake Fryxell liftoff mats and glacier meltwater in Antarctica - FRY-01 | ecosystem: Environmental > Aquatic > Freshwater > Ice > Glacier meltwater ... | reverse complement strand
GCCGCAACCCCCTCCTTGAGGTCGTTGCTCGCCCGCACTGCGCCGAGCTGCTGGCTCACCGCCACCATCCGCTCCACCGGCCCGGCCGGCATGATGATATCGTTCACGAAATGCTTCAACGTCGCGATCACCAGCGGGGCGGAGCCCACCAGCTCCTCCGCCATCGCGATCGCCTCCTTCTCGTGCCCGCCATTCTCGGTGATGCGGTTGATGAAGCCCACGTCATAGGCCCGCTGCGACCCCACCTTGGTGCCCAGCAGCATCACCTCCATCGCCAGCTTGTGCGGCATCCGCGTCACCAGCGAGGAGATCATCCCCCCCGTCAGCCCCAGCTTGGCCTCCGGATAGTAGAAAATCGTGTCCTGCGTGCTCACGATCAGGTCGCACATCATCGCCATCACGATCGCCCCGCCCACGCACCAGCCGCTGGTCGCCGCGATGATCGGCTTCTGCGTCTTGAACCCAACGTTCGGAATGCACCGCCACAGCTCCGGCAAATCCGTCACGTCCGCCCCCGAGGAGAAGCTCTTGGTCCCCACCGCCGACAGCACCGCCACCCGCTGGTCGCTCGCGTCGAACGCCTGGAACGCCTGCTGGATGCCCTCGGCCACCCCCTTGCTGATGGCGTTCATCTTGTCCGGCCGGTTGATCCGGATCACCGAAACCTTGCCGACCTGCTCCGTCGTCACCACAGACATTCGGGTTTCCTTATATTCCTGGCCCCCGCGCAAACGCCGCGCGCGGCAAAGGTTGCCACCCTATCCGCCCCGCCGCCAATGTCGAGTGCCGGTTGCCCGCCGCCCGCGCCTTCCACCCCGACTTCACCGACCAGGCCCAGGTCGTCGCCCGCTCCGCCGCCATCGACCCGTAAAGCCCCGCAGGTCGGACAAGCGAAGCGCAGTCCGACTCTCATGCGAGACGACAACGCAAGCAGGATTCTTCTTTTTGTGAACAAAAAGAAGCAAAAAAACTTTATCCATTTGCGCTGAGCTTATGCCACGGCGCGAAGCGCAAACGGATAGAAGTTTTTTGGTTCTTTTTTTTAAAAAAGAACATTCTTCCCTGCCTGCCCTGAAAATCACCCCCCCCGTAAAAAACCCCTTGCACCGCCGGAGAAAGTTAGATAAAACACCTGTGTGTTAATTCATCAACCCTCCCTGGCCGAGCATCTCGCCAGCCTGCGCCACGCCGTCGAATCCGACGAAGCGAGCGCCTGGCTGCCAGCGGCGATTCACGCCCTCATCGTGGCCTGCCTCCTCCGCGTGTTCGCGCGCCTGGAGGATATGGTCCGACTCTGGTCCCAGGGCCTTCTCCCCCCACCCCCCACCCAAGCGCCGCGAACCCGCACGCCCTCCCCTCGCAGCATCTCCGCGTGCCGCGCCCACCCGCGCGCCCGCCACCCCCGCGCCGTTCTGTCACCCGTCGATGCGTCCGCGGCACCGATGCAGCACCCCCGCGCGCGACCGTGCCATGCGAAACACATCATCGTCCCCGTCACGTATCCCGTCCTCAGCCAAGCCCGCGCCCCGCCCCAGCGCGCGCCTCCCGCGCCGCGCCCCCCCTGCACAGGGGGGCGCCGACGCACGTCCCAAATATTACGATATCAAAACAATAACCGACCCTACGCCATCACCAGCGCGTCATGAGCCATTGCGGTTGCCTTCGGCCGGGCTTCAATGCACTTCCTGCCGCGCAGGCGGCCCTTTAGAGAGAGGCAGACATGAGCGATCGCATCGGCTTCATCGGGCTCGGCAACATGGGGCGCCCCATGGCCGGCCAGCTCATCGCCAAGGGCTACGACACCACGGTCTTCGACCTCGCCGAGGCCCCCATGGAAATCCTCCGCCAAGCAGGGGCCAAGCGCGCCGACAGCATCCCCGACCTGGTCGCCGCCTGCGACATCGTCGTCACCATGCTGCCCAACACGCCCGATGTGCAGGCCGTGGTCCTCGGCGAAGGCGGACTGCTGGCCACCGGCCGCCCGGGCATGATGCACATCGACATGAGCACGATCGACCCGCTGGCCAGCAAGGCGATGGCCGCCGCCCTGGCGGCCAAGGGCATCGGCTGGGTCGATGCCGGCGTCGGCCGCTCCCCCGCCCATGCCGACCGCGGCGACAGCAGCTTCATGGTCGGCGCCACCGACGTCGACTACTCCCGTGCCAAACCGGTGCTGGAGGCGATGGGCACCACCATCGTGCATTGCGGCGGCCCGGGTGCCGGCATCTCGATGAAGATCGTGCTGAACTTCATGTCGATGGCCACCTGCCAGATCACCGCCGAGACGCTGGCGCTGGGCACCAAGCTCGGCCTCAAGATGACCGACATGCACACCATCATCATCAGCGGCCTGGCCTGCAACGAGCATTTCCGCCAGTACTGGCCGGGCAAGGTCCTGGCCGGCGACACCACCCCGGGCTTCGCCATCGACCTCGCCTTCAAGGACCTCTCGATCGCGGTCGCCACCGCGGCGGCCGCCGGCGTGCCCGTCATCACCGGCAGCGCGGCGCGCGAGGCCATGGGCATCGCCCGCTCGGTCCACGGCCTCGGCAAGGAGGACATCACCGCCGTGCTGATCGCCGCATCGCGCAACGCGGGCGTGGAAACCCCGCGCCTTTGAGCATCAGGTTCCGCGGCGGCCGATGATCGCGAAGCGCAGCCGGGTGGAGACCAGGTCGATCAGCGCCACCGTGACCAGGATCATCACGATCAGGAACGACACGTTCTGCCACTCGTTCAGGCGGATCGTGTCCGACAAGTGCAACCCGATGCCGCCGGCGCCCACGATGCCGATGATGGTGGCCGAGCGGGTGTTCGATTCGATGTAGTAGAGCACCTGGCTGATCATGATCGGAAATACCTGCGGCAGGATGCCGAAGCGGATGCCATGCGGCGCCCCGCCGCCGGCCGCCACCACACCCTCGATCGGCTTGCGATCGGCGGCCTCGATCGCTTCGGAGAACAGCTTGGCGAACCCGCCGATGTCCGACATCGCGATCGCCAGGATGCCGGCAAAGGGGCCGAGGCCAACCACGTTGATCCAGATGAGCGCCCAGATCAGCACGTCGATGGCCCGGAAGAAGTCGAGCCCCCGGCGCCAGCCGAAATGGAACAGCCGGTTGGGGATGATGTTCTTGGCCGCCAGCAGCGCGAGCGGAAACGCAATCAGTGCACCGAGCAGCGTGCCGAGCAAGGCAATCGCCACCGTCTCGCCGAGGGCGTGGAAGTATTTCCAGAAATGCTTGCCGGGATCGGGCGGCAGCATGTAGCCGAGGATGTAGCCGAGCCGCTCGAGCCCGTTCCAGACCCGCTCGAACGTAAAGCCGAGCGCCACCATGCTGTAGACAAACAGCCCAAGCACCAGGGCCACCACCGCCGGGCCGAGCAGGCGGTTGGCGAGCGGCGGGCTGAACACCAGGGCGTGGCGGGCAGCGATGCCGGCGGCATCGGCCAGGGCCGCGTGGCGCAGCGCGCCGCCGGAATTGACGCTCATGGGCGCGTGTCCATTCCGATGAGGGCGTGGCGAAGCCGCTCGGTGGCAATGTCGATCACCGCCACCGTGGCCACGATCATCAGCAGGATGGCGCTGACATCGGGAAGGTAGAACTGGCGGATGGCGCTGAGCAGTTCCTGGCCGATGCCGCCAGCGCCGACGAAGCCCAGCACGGCGGCCCCGCGCACATTGATCTCGAAGCGCAGCAGCGCGTAGCTGACATAGTTGGAAAGCACCTGGGGCAGCACGGCGAAGCGCATCGCCTGGGACCACGACGCACCGCTGGCATACATGCCGTCGACCGGCTTGAGGTCGATGTTCTCGTTCACCTCGGCGAACAGCTTGCCGAGCGCGCCGGTGGTGTGGATGGCAATCGCCAGCATGCCGGGGAAAGGCCCGAGGCCAAAGGCCACGACGAAGATCAGCGCATAGACCAACTCGGGCACGCTGCGCTGAATTTCCAGCAGGCGCCGCGCGAAGAGCACCAGCCAGCGGCGCGCGGTGAGGTTGGACGAGGCGGTGAAGCACAGCATGAGCCCGCCGACGAAGCCGAGCAGGGTGCCGGCATAGGCGATCAGCACGGTATCTATCAGCAGTCGGCCCCACCGTTTCCAGCCCCAGTACCACTCGGCGAAGTCCTCGCCCAGGGTGGCCCAGCGCAGCTGCGGGGTGATCGACAGGATGTAGTTGGGGAATTTGTGGAAGTTCTCGACGAATTTCGCCAGATCGACCTCGCCCATCCAGGCCGCGAGCAGGCTGGCAACCAGCGTCGCCGCCGCGAACACCAGGGTTCGCAACCGCTTTGCCGCCTGTTCGGCGCGGTAGGCATCGAAGCGCTGAAGTGTGGCGGGCGCGGTGGTCGGGAGGGGCAAGACGGACATGCTGTGCGGACCGCGGCAGCTCCCAGGATAGGAAGCCACCGCAGCACTTCAGTCGATCAGGAGGACTTGCGACGCAGCGCGTCGATGAACTTCAGCATGTTGGCGGTATCGAGGTAGTCGGCGTGGGTCACCTTCACCCAGGCTGCGGTCTGGCCGTCCTCCATCTTGTCCATCATCACCTTGTCGTTGATGTGCATGTTGTAGAACGCGTCCTCGATCTTCTTCTTGAGCTCGGCCGGCAGGTTCGAGAGGTAGGCGTAGGGCGAACCGGCCAGCAGGTCGGATTTCCAGGCGATGCGCACGTCGGACTTCTTGGCCATGCCCTTGCCGACCATGCGGTCGAAATTGGAATCGCCATCGGCGTTCCACCAGTTCATGGCGATGTCGACCGTGCCGTTCATCAGCGCGATCACCGCGTTCTCATGGCTGCCGGTGAAGGCGACGTTGGAGAAGAAGGTGTCCGGGTTGATGCCGACCTTGTCGAGGAAGAAGCGCGGGGCGAAGTTGCCCGACGTGGAGTTCGGGTCGACAAGGCCGAGCTTCTTGCCCTTGAGGTCCTGGATGGTCTTGAAGGGGCTGTCGGCCTTCGCATAGCCGACGGAATAGTAACCGACCGCGCCGGCGTTGCTCTTGGTGGTGGTGAAGGCCAGGACGTTGCCGTTCGACTGCTGGTGCGCGCGCACGTAGCTGCCGGGACCGTAGCCGCCGATGTGGATGTTGCCGGCCTTCTGGCCCTCGATCACCGCGGCATAGTCGCTGGCGACGCGCAGGATGGTCTTCACCCCGGTCTGCTTGGTCAGATAGGCGGCCAGAGGGGTCACGCGGTCGATGACGCCCGAGGAGTTCTCGGACGGCACGACGACGATCACGAGTTCGGTGGGCATCGCCTGGGCGCGCGCGGCCAGGGGCATGGCGGCGGGAAGGGCTGCGCCAGCGGCGACCGTCAACAGGGTGCGGCGGTTGATCACGTCAGGATACTCCGGGATTTGGGGGGGAGTGGCGAAGGGGCAGGGGTCAGGCGGCCGCGGATTGCAAGGCGTCGGCCGGTGTGCCGACGCTGTGGGCGAGGCCGGCCTGCGCGGGTGCGGCCTCCAGGCCGTAGAGTTGCTGCGAGATTTCCGGCGTCAGCATGGCGGGATGGCCGTCGAACACCACGCGCCCGGCCTTCATGCCGATCAGCCGGCCGCAATATTCGGTGGCGATGTCCAGGTCGTGCAGGTTGCACAGCACGGTGATGCCGTAGTCGCGGTTGATGCGCGCCAGCGCATCCATCACCACCGCGGTGTTGCGCGGGTCGAGCGAGGCGATCGGCTCATCAGCCAGGATGATGTCGGGCTCCTGCACCAGGGCGCGGCAGATCGCCACGCGCTGCTGCTGCCCGCCGGACAGGGTTTCAGCGCGCTGGGCCAGGTAGTCGCCCATGTCCAGCTGCTCCAGCGCCGCGATGGCCATCATCCGGTCCTCGCGGCTGAACAGCTTCATCAGGGTCGCGACGGTGTTGCGCTGGTTCAGCCGGCCCATCAGCACGTTGGTCAGCACGTCGAGCCGGCCAACCAGGTTGAACTGCTGGAAGATCATCGCGCAGCGCTGGCGCCAGTTGCGCAGCGCCTGGCCGCGCAGTTCGGTGACATCGCTGCCGTCCCAGCTGATGCGGCCGGAACTGGGGTCGTTCAGCCGGTTGACCATGCGCAGCAGGGTGGACTTGCCGGCGCCGGAGCGGCCGATGATGCCGACGAACTGCCCGCGTGCAATGCGCAGCGACACGTTGTCCACGGCGCGCACCGCGCCGAACCGTTTCGTAACACCTTCCAGCAGCAGCATCCGCTCATCCCTCGTTCATCCAACGAGGGGCTTATGGCAAACGGTCGGCGTCAGAACGTTGAAGCTAAGATGACGAATTGATGACGCTTTTGTTGCCGCCCCGCAACAGGCTTCGCGCGCCCGAAGCTAGGCCGGCAGCGTGATCCTGGCGCGGGCCTGCAGCGCCGCGTCGCGGATGTTGCATTCGCCCTGCGGATAGTCCGCCGCCTCGGCGCGGCACAGCCAGGCGATCACCTGCGCCGGCAGTTCCGGTGGCAGGTGGTCCTCGGGCAGGATCAGGCTCACAGGGTTCAGGCGCGACGCCCTGATCTTCTCCTGCATCGCGGTCCGCACGCCGCCCGGCGCGAAGCCGTAGACGCGAAGCCCGTGCGGACCGTATTCCAGCATCAGCGACCGACCCAGCATCGCCAGCCCCGCCTTGGAGGCGCAATAGCTGCCCCAGCCTTCCAGCGGCCGGTGCGCGGCCCCGGAGCTGACGTTCACGATCACGCCCTTGCTCGCGACCAGGTGAGGCAGGGTGGCGTGGATGGCGTGGTAGGCACCGACCAGGTTGATCTGGATCGCCCGCGCCCATTCCGCCGGATCGGTGTCGCCGACGCGGCCGATCGGTTCGATCACGCCGGCATTGTTCACCAGGTGGTCCAGCCGGCCGAAATGCGCCACCGCCTTGTCGACGGCCGCCTTCACCGCTTCATGGTCGGCCGCGTCGCACGCCAGCGGCAGCACCTTGGGCCCCAGCCGGGCCGCCAGCGCCCGCAATTCATCCCCACGCCGGGCGGCAATGGCGATCGAGGCGCCTTGCGCCACCAGGATCTCGGCAACCGAGGCCCCGATGCCCACGCTGGCGCCCATGACGAAGCTGACGGTTCCGGCAAGCGGTGCGGCGGCCATGGTCGAACTCCGTGGTCTGTTGGCTGCGGGTTGCGCAAGAGCGCAACCGTGTTCTTGGCCCAGCGCGCCGGTTCCGGCAACCTCCGAGCGGGCAGGGGAGAATACGGATGAGCGATCCGGTCGCGGCGATCACCGAGGCGGAGGCACGCGGCGAGACCGCCGCGCTGTTCGCCGACATCCGCGCCGTTTATGGCGTCAGCGTGGTGAACCTGGTCTGGCGCCACCTGGCCATCATCCCCGGCGCGCTGCCGCATGTGTGGGGGGCGCTGCGCCCGCTGTATGTCGACGGCACCATCGCGCGCGGTGCGGCGTCGCTGCGCGCGGGGCTCGATGTGCCCGCCGCGCCGACGGTGCCCGGCTTCGTCCTGGCCGCCGCGGGGCTCGACGGCGCGGCGATGGCGGGGGTGCGTGCGGTGATGGAGGCGTATGACCGCACCAACGCCATGGCGCTGCTGGCACTGTCCGCGGCGCGCGCGCGGCTGGCGGGGCAGGGCGGGCCGGCCTGGCAGGCGGGTGCCGCGCCGCCGGCCCCGGAAGCGGCCATCGCGCTGCCGCCGCTGCTGGACCTCGCTGCCATGGCGCCGGCGACCGCCGACTTGGTTCGCGCCCTCAACCGCATGGGCAGCGACCGGGCGGACCCGGTGCTGGCGAGCATGTGGCGCAACCTCGCGCACTGGCCGGCCTTCCTGTCGATCGCCTGGGGCACGCTCGCGCCGCTGCACGCGGATGGCCGCCTGCCACGCGCCGTCGCCACAGGCCTCGCCCTTGCCGCCACGCAGGCCGCGACCCTGCCGCGCGTGCCCGACGCCCCGGCGCTGGACCCGGGGCTGGTAGCGCGCGTGGATGCGGCGCTGGCGTTGTTCACCGGGGACGCCATCGCGCGGATGCTGGTCGTCACCCGCGTTCTGCGCAGCGCCATCGGGTAGCGGCCGGGGTGCGGCCGCTTCATACTGCGCGTTCTTGCCGTCCTTCCGGAGCCCGCCATGTCCAGCCGCGACCACGCCATTTCCTCTGCCCTGGCCTTCTTCGACGCGGGCGGCTTCCGCGACCGGCTGGCGGAGCTGGTCGCCATTCCCAGCACCCTGCAGGACCCGGCCTTCGAGAAGGATGTCTGGCGCTACCTGCGCGAGGCGATCGAGCCGTGGGTCACGCGCATGGGATTCACGGCCACCATCCACGAGAACCCCCGCGCGGGCTTCGGCCCGATCATGGTCGCCGAGCGGATCGAGAACCCGTCGTACCGCACCGTGCTGACCTATGGCCACGGCGACACCGTGCGCGGGCTCGACGACCAGTGGGACGACGGGCTGAAGCCGTGGGAGTTGAAGGAGGTGGGCGACCGCTGGTACGGCCGTGGCACCGCGGACAACAAGGGGCAGCACGCCGCCCACCTCACCGCGCTGGAGCATGTGCTGGTGGCGCGCGCCGGCAAGCTCGGCTTCAACCTGAAGCTGGTGCTGGAGATGAGCGAGGAGCGCGGCTCGACCGGGCTGCGCGAGTTCGTGGCGGCGCACGCGACGGAGCTGGCGGCCGACGTGCTGATCGCCAGCGACGGCCCGCGCGTGGCCGCCGCGATCCCGACCGTTACCACCGGCACGCGCGGCTCCTGGGGCTGCGACCTCAGCGTGCGGCTGCGGCCGGGCGGGGTGCATTCGGGGAACTGGGGCGGGATGATCGTCGATCCCGTCGTGGTGCTGTGCCACGCGCTGGCCGCCATCTCCGACCGCCATGGAAAAATCCTGGTGCGCGACTGGCTGCCGCGCAACGGCCTGCCGGCGCAGGTGCGCGGCGCGCTGTCCGGGCTCGAACTGCCCAGCGAGGAGGCCGCGACCATCGACCCGAACTGGGGCGAGCCGGGGTTCACCTCGGCCGAGAAGGTGTTCGGCTGGACCAGCTTCATCGTGCTGGCGATGATCGCCGGACGGCCGGAGGCGCCGGTGAACGCCGTCGCCCCCTGGGCCAGCGCCAACATCCAGCTGCGCTACACCGTGGACAGCGACGTGGCCGGCTTCGAGGCCGCGCTGCGCTGCCACCTCGATGCGAGCGGCTTCCCGGAAGTGGCGATCGAGAACCCCAAGATCGGCATGCCGGCCAGCCGCACCGACCTCGACAACCCCTGGGTGTCCTGGACCGTGCGCAGCATGGAGCAATCGCTGGGCAAGCGGGTGCAGGTGATTCCGAACGGCGGCGGCGGGCTGCCGGGCGATGTGTTCGTGGACCATCTCGGCGTGCCGCTGGTGTGGATTCCGCTGTCGTACAACGGCTGCAAGCAGCATGGCCCGAACGAGCATTTCCTGATTGCCCCGGCGCGTGAGGGCCTGGCGGCCTATGCCGGACTGTGGTGGGACCTCGGCGAGCCGGGCGTTCCCTGACGGGGGTATTCCCTGACCGGGGCGCGCGCGCCCGCCTTTCCCCTTGTCATGGCGCGGCACGCGGTGATAGGCGGCCGGTCCCCTCGTATCGCGGAGAATACCCATGGCCGGTCACGCCCATGTCGACCACGGCGCCGACAAGCGCATCGCGCTGCTGATCGCCATCCTGGCGCTGTTCCTCGCCGTGGTGGAGACGGGTGCCAAAAGCGCGCAGACCGAGGCGCTCACCCGCAATGTGGAGGCGGCGAACCTCTGGTCCTTCTTCCAGGCCCGGACGATCCGCCAGACCACCCTGCGCACCGCCGCCGAGGAGGCGGAGCTTGCCAGGGTCGCCGCCGCGGATGAACTCAAAGAGGCCATCGTAGCCCAGCAGAAGCGCTGGCGCGACACCATCGCCCGCTGGGAAAGTGAGCCCGACACCGGCGAGGGCCGCAAGGAACTAGCCGAACGCGCCAGGAAGGCCGAGGCGGTGCGCGACCGCTCGATGTCTGCCTACCACCTGCTCGAATACGCCGCCGCGGCCTTCCAGGTGGCGATCGTCGTTGCCTCCGCCTCCATCATCACCGGCGTGTCGCTGCTGGCGATGGGGGGCATGGTGCTGGGTTTGATCGGCGCCGTTCTCGGGGCCTTCGGCTGGCTCGCGCCGGCCGCACTGCATTTCTGATCGGGTCCCGTGCCGGATTGCCTGCCGCAAATCCTTCACTTGACCCCCGAGGCCCGCGCGCTACAGCGGAACACGGTATGACAGGTGCGTTACGACCTCGCTTGCGATCTAATGCCGCCGATGGCGGCAACGGCGCGGGCGCGGGAGTGGTGGATGAGCGATTGGAACGACGGAACCGAGACCGAGCGCACGATGATGAGCCGCGCAGCCGTGCCCGACGGGCCGGTGGATGGCACCGTGGTCCATGCCCTGGTCGTGGAAGCCTACAACACCGAGCTGCGGCGCGTGCCGGTGGGCGCGGCCCCGCTGATCATCGGCCGGGTCGCGCCGGCCGCCATCGTGCTGGAAGGCGGCGCCGTCTCCCGCCGCCACTGCCTGATCGACCGGGCTGGCGACCAGGTGCGGGTGATGGACCTCGGCTCCACCAACGGCACCTACGTGGATGGCATCCGCGTGGCCGAGCCGGTGCTGCTGGCCGATGGCCCGCGCATCCAGGTCGGCCCGCACACGCTGCGCTACGAGCGCCGCCGCCGTGGCGAGGCGTTGGCGGCGGCGAGCCTAGCCAGCGACATCGCCCGCGCGCGCGACTACGTCAACGCCCTGCTGCCGCCGCCGGTGGCCGACGGGCCGGTGCGGGTGGCCTGGACCTTCCAGCCCTGTGCCACGCTCGGCGGCGACGCGCTCGGCTACCATCGCGATGGCGACTGGTTCCACGCCTATATCCTCGACGTCTCGGGCCATGGCGTCGGGGCTGCGATGCACTCCGTCAGCATCATGAACGTGATGCGCCAGCAGGCGCTGCCGGGCATCGACACGCGCAACCCCGCCGCCGTGCTCACCGCGCTGAACGATATGTTCGACATGGAGAAGCACCACGGCATGTATTTCACGATGTGGTACGGCGTGCTGCATCTGCCGACCCGCCGCCTGGACTATGCCGCCGGCGGGCACCATCCGGCGCTGCTGCACCATCCCGACACCGCCGAGGTGCGCCCGTTGCCGGGGCGCGGCGCCGGGATCGGCACGATGCCCGGATACGCCTACCGCACCGCCACCGCCGAGTTGGCGCCCGGCACGCGGCTGCACCTGTTCAGCGACGGCGCGGTTGAACTGGCCGACGGCATCGCCGAGCCCTGGGGCATGGCGCAGGTGAGTGCCACGCTGTGCGCGCCCGGCGACTGGAGCGAGGCGCCCGACCGCCTGTACCGCCGCGTCCGCACCCTGTCCGGCATGCGGCCGCTCGACGACGACTTTTCCGTGCTGACCCTGCAACTGGCCTGACCCGCCCGACTTCGCGCCACCCGCCCCGACGAAAGGACCCCCATGAACTACGAGATCCTCCCCCTCGGTGACCAGGCCTGCCGCGTCGTGTTGGCCGGACGGGCCGACGCCGCCGCGGTGGACGCGGTCGAGCCCGCGCTCAGCGCCCTGCTGCGCGAGACCAGCGGCCATGTGCTGGTCGATCTCGCGGGCGTGCCGTTCATGGGCTCGCTCGGCATTCGCATGCTCATCTCCGTCGCCCGCCTCGTCGCCCGGCGCGGCAACCGCATCGCCATGACGGGCGCGCAGCCGCAGGTGCTGGAGGTGTTCGAGACCATGGCGCTGCTCGACCTCATCCCGCACGCCCCGGACCAGGACGCGGCCCTGGCGCTGCTCACCGGATGACGCTGCCGGCCGCTTGCGGCCTGCGCCTGTGCCTCGTGCTGGAGATTGCGTCCCTGGCCGGTGCCCAGCGCCGGCTGGGGGATTACCTCGCCGCCGGCGGCTGCCCGCCCGACGTGCTGTTCCGCGCCGAGCTGGTGGTGGAGGAGACGGTGATGAACCTCATCCGCCACGCACGCGGCGCCACGCGGGCGTGG
>Ga0105050_10008350_pt1 | contig 11989 bp, 12 predicted proteins | sample FRY01_FD_78088 | JGI IMG/M metagenome (GOLD analysis project Ga0105050, IMG submission 78088) | Freshwater microbial communities from Lake Fryxell liftoff mats and glacier meltwater in Antarctica - FRY-01 | ecosystem: Environmental > Aquatic > Freshwater > Ice > Glacier meltwater ... | reverse complement strand
GTTAAAGAAAAGGCTCTTGAGGTGAAAACGCTACTTAGACAAAAAAGATCTATCGTCACAGACCGTGATGTTTATTACGGTAGGGATTTTGATGGAGTAGCCCTGGCAACAGGAGGACTAGTTCCAAAATACTTTGCCGAAGGCGGATATTCTGTTGGTACAGATACAGTCCCTGCAATGCTTACTCCTGGAGAATTTGTTATGAGCAAGTATGCTGTAGATTCTTACGGGGTAGATAACATGAAAAAAATAAATAGTGGAGAATCAGTTGGTGGATCAGTGTATAATAATACATATACATTAACTGTTAATGCTAAGACAAATGCAAATCCAAATGAAATTGCACAAGCAGTAATGTCAACAATTAAAAAGGTTGACGATAGAAGAATTAGGGGGGTGTCCTTAAATGCTCGATGAAGAGATAGATCCTAGGGTATCCTATATTCGAGGTCGTAAAAAATATAATAGACCAAGCGGAATGCTCTGGTCTGATAATTCTGGAACATTAAAAAATGGTTTGTATGTTCCAAATGGCTATGAGATAGGTGTAGATCTAGAAGGCATAGAAGATGCATCGTTGTTAAATCAGTTTTTATTAATTACTGACGATAATAGACAACCACTTGAGTTTTCACAAGACAGAATTGAAAAGCGTGAAAGAATGATTAATGGGCGAATGAGGTCATACCACATTGCAGATAAACTAACACTAAGCACTAGTTGGGATTTAATTCCTTCAAGGTCTCATGCTGATATACCAACCTTTAACTCAGGAACTGGAGTATCCCCATATAGGTCTTACACAACAGATGGTGGATCAGGTGGAGGAGACATGCTTGAGTGGTATGATTCTCACAAAGGATCCTTTTGGGTATTTCTTGCATATGACAGAAAAGGAATATTTAAAGGAACGCCAGACCCTTATGAACACCTAGTACAATACAACCAACTAATAGAAATGTTTATTAGTGATTTTTCTTATTCTGTTGAAAAAAGAGGAACAAACTTTGATTATTGGAATGTTTCAATAAGTCTGGAAGAAGTATAATGTTTAAAGATAAGGACTTACAAACATTTTTAGAGACTTCTTCGACGGTACGTAACAAGTCAATCATAACCGCAGAATGGAATATGAACATTCCAACCAACATAAAACATATTGGAAACTATAGGTATAGACCAACACAAACTAATCTAGTTTACTCTTCTCTTCCAACAAGTTTTGACATTAATGATGCTGGAAATTTTTATACTGGAGCAACTGATGCAGATGTTTTAGTAGATGGGGTTTTTGATAACAATAATATTCCAACAACATTTTTAACTAAAAAAGAAAAACTAAAATCACTATACTCTTTAGAGTCATGCTTTGAGCAGTTTAGACCAAGATCTGGAATCAATAAGGCTGTTTTCTTTGAAAACGGAAAACTACATCATCCAAACCTGTTTATGGCCGATAGACCTAGATACTACATGTCAGATAAAAATGATAAGTTTAAGTATTGGACATCATACAGAACAGAATCTGGGCAAGAGTATGGAATTGCTTCTAAGGTAAGAGGTTCTGAAAACTCTATAGAAGATTCCTGCCCTTTTGTTGTTTATAAAGAAAAGATTCCAATTAACAGAGTTGTTGTTAAAATGCAAACCCATACTGGTACAGAAGACCTTGGACCATTTTCGTCACCTACAGGATCTTTTTCTGATCCATTCTTTGGAGAGTTAAACCAAAAGGTTCCGTCAAGATGGAAGATTCAATTCTTAAAAGATAATAACTGGGAAGATGTTATTTCTTTTAATCCATCAATAAGAAGATCTGATGGCTCATCTATTATTAAAAGTGATGGATACGTTGAGATAGCGTACGGACTACTTGTTCCAGATGAGTGGAGATCAAACTTTGTGTTTGCAGAAACATACACAAGTATTTCTTTACTTCCAGAGCAGTCTGTTATAGGATATGCTTATTTAATTAAAGAAAATGAAAACAGCATAGGCAAGTATTATATTTGGAATGGAACAGAATACACAATCAATACCCCAAAATATGGATGGTATATTCAAGATGAAACTGTTGACAGACTTACTAACTTTGTTACAGATGCAACATCTCCGAATGTGTTTACAAGATTACTAGATGGCAAACTACAATACAGAGAGTTGGACTATATCTCAGGAGTTCGCATTGTTGTTGACTCTATGAATGTAAAAGATTCAACATTTGATCTTATAGAAATATCTCCAAGATTAGTCATGAATGTTTCTGATAAAACATTAAACTACTCAGTTAACAAGAGTGCTTCAGATCTTGGGCTAAGCGGATTGCCAGTTGGTCAGTTGATTGCCTCTAATGGAAACATCGACATATTTGATTACGATCAAGCATTTAATGAAAACAATTCTTTTAGTATTATTGCAAAGTACATTAATCGGCATGTTCAGTTTAAATTTTATGAAGTAATTATAGATGTTAATGGATGGGACTACTATGTTCCAATTAAAACATTATATTCAGATTCATTTCCTAAACAAGACTTAATGGGCAAAACAGTGTCTATGTCTTTAAGGGATATGTACTGGTATCTAGAATCTATCACTGCTCCACAAATATTAATGACAGAAGTATCTGTAAGTTCTGCTGTTTCTCTTTTACTAGATTATATTGGTTTTTCTAACTATACTTTTAAAAGAGTTAATGATGAAAAAGAAACAATTATTCCTTACTTCTTTGTTGGACCAGATCAAAGTGTTGCAGAGATTCTTGAAAATTTAGCCGTTTCTACTCAAACAACAATGTTTTTTGATGAATATAACAATTTTGTTATGATGAGCAAAGACTACATGATGCCTACAAAAGAGCAAAGGCCCACAGCATTTGCACTTAAGGGAACAAATGATTTATTTCAAGAAGCAGAAATAAAAAATAAAACACTGCCAAACTCTAAACTTTCTAACATTATATCTTTATCTACACAGCCAAATAGCGTGTACAACGACGGAGTAATTAACTATAAAGTAAGACACATTCAGAGATCTATCGGCTCTTTAAGACAAGCAAGCCTATTAGATGAAGAAAGATTTTATATATACAAGCCCGCACTCTTGTGGGAAGTATCTGGAACCGAAAACACAAAGTCAATAAACAATGAAGTAGGAACTCAATCATCTTATGTTCTTAGTGCAATACCACTAAACTCTAATCTTTCTGCAGATGTTCCAGTTGTAAAAAATAACATAGTTATTAATAATACATTTAGTTTAGGCGAGGCTGCCTACTGGATTACAAGATATAGCGGATACTTTTATTCTAGTGGAGAAATTATAAAGTATGATGCAGTTCAATACAACATAAGCGGTTTTGGCAATGTGTGGATTACATCAAATGAAGAGTATCAAAACTATTTTTCTAAACTTCCTTTTAATGGAAAAATTTACCCAACAGGACTTGTAAGAATATATTCTGAGCCGAAGTACTTTGAGCAGTCTGGAGTTATAAAACTTCAAAATGGAGAAGTGCAAAAACATGGTCGTGGTCAATTTGGAACAACAGTTGTTGCACACTCTGCAGGAATATCTGATTATTGGAAGTCTAACGATAACGTAAAAGGTTGTTATATGTCCTCAGAATACCTGTTTGAAAAAAAGACTTTAGAACTTACAACAACAAATTCTTCTGCTGGAAAAACAACTGACACAAATATATCTGCTGATGCCTTATCAAGAACTTCTTCTAGAAGTGGAATTATTAAAAACTTTATGTCAACATCGATTGTTGGAGAAATAACAACCAATACTCAGCAACTACCTGGATCAATCCAATCATCTGCTTTATCTTTAACTGGACCTAACTTTACAACAAAAGAAAAACCAAGAAACTTTATATCTTATGTTCACAAAAGTCTTGAAGGAAAAAAATATAAACATTTTGGAACAAGGTTAAGAGTTGTTGGAAAGATAGAAAGTAATGAAGATCGTGGACAAACATCTAACGGATCTTCAACTTACTACGTTGTTAATGGGTCTACACCAGATAAAAATATTAACATTTCTGGAGGGTCTGCTGGTATTGCAGTAATGTTAAACCCGACAACAAATGTTGGGTACTATTTTGAAATAGCAGCACTTGGTTTAGGAAAACTTTCAAAAAAAGATAGAGAGAGCGTAAGCAATGTTTTCTTTTACAAGGTAAAGTCTAGTAACGGTGTTGGAATTCCAGTACCACTTTGGGATGGTCTTGCTCAAATTACAGTAGATGATGGAAGATTTACTGGTCAGTCAAGAATGTTTGCTGAGGAAAATCCAACGGTATATGACTTAGCAGTAGAGTATGAAGACATAGGAAAAACAAGAAGATTTTATTTATATATGAATGGAAGACTAATAAAAACAGTAGATGACAATGATCCACTACCAGCATACTCAAACATAGCACTTTTTACAAGAGGTTCTTCAAGAGCAATGTTTGAAAATGTTTATGCATTGTGCAATAACTATTCTCAAAATACATCTTTTTCTTTAGGAGCACCAGTCAACTCTGTTTTTGGCGACACAGAAATAGATGCAAATGAATCATTTAGAAAATATGCAATCAGTGGACTTATTCAAAACACATACTTGTCAGGAATTGGTTCTTCAGAACCTCCTAAGTATGACATATATTTTGAAGAGTTTGGAAGTATTATGAGAGAAGCAGCAACATTTAATTTTAAATATGATAAAGCATATCCAGCATTGACTGCAAAAATTTCTCCTACGTTTAATAAAATAAAAGGATATGTTGTTTCTGGTTTTAGAGCAGGATCATACGGAGCAGAATTTATGGTGTTTAATGCAACAGACACAGCCTTAAGTTTAGACGAAACAAGTGGAAATTATTTAACAATTCAAGGAATTACTTTTACTCAAGAGTCTGACAATAACATGACAGTAGATGACTACTTCAATAAAAATAGCCTTGAATCAAACCCACAATTTGTAGCAGATAAATTAATATCAAACCCATACAAATTCAAGCAAGATTATCAAGATATAAAACTAAGTAGAATGACTTACGGCAAAAAAGATTTTTCTATTGATACTCCATATATTCAATCACAAGATGATGCTGCAGGTCTTATGAAGTGGCTAGTAGAAAAAATAACAAAGCCTAGAAGATCAATGGGAGTTAAGATATTTGCAATACCTACTATTCAATTAGGAGATATAGTTACTGTTGATTATGTAGAAAATGATATAAGCATGGCATCAAACCCAAACTCTAGATTTGTTGTATACAACATTGAATTTACAAGAAATTCTGATGGGCCAGATATGACACTATTTTTAAGTGAGGTGGTATAGTGACAGATGCAGTGGCAAATCTTCCAGATCCAAAAGCAAGCAAAAGTTCTAATGCTGTAAAGATTGCAACTCCAGATTTAATTCTTTTTAATGATGAAACAATGTCTATTGAAATAATGACAGATTTAATATTTGAAGACATAGGTGGATACGAACTTGCAACTATCTCTAGGCACGATTTAGTTAATGGACAAAAAGTTATTTATTCTCCAATTAAAAACTTAACGGATCTATACTTACAATATAATCCAAATAATGTTTTAAGTCTTCAGTCTTCAGACTCTTACTTTAAATCTTTATCTTTGTCTATTTTTGATCACCTACCAGTTTGTGGAACAGGGTATGACTTAGTTGGAACAGACCCAGACCTTAACAAAAGAACAAAGGTTTCAAACTGCAAGTCTGTTTATATTGATCCAACAACAGGTGATCTTGTTATTAATCTTATCAATGTCAAAGAAAATGAACAGACAGAGGTTCAAGTATTGACCAGCGGAGAAGTTTTTAGTGATACAATATATGATGGGAGTATTTAATGATAACTAATATAGGTAAAAATATTTTAGCCAAGTATCTTGTTGGCCAGACCGTATCGTATGCATCTCACATTGCCGTAGGCTGTGGACCCACTCCAGTGGCTTCTGATGGGGTGTTTGGAGACTACTCCTTAAAAGAATCTTTAGATTTTGAGATGTTCCGCGTTCCAATTATCTCTAGGGGATTTGTTAATGAAGATGGGGTATCAAAGGTTGTTTTAACTGCAGAACTTCCTACAGAAGATAGATATGAGATTACAGAGGTTGGAATATTTTCTGCTGGCTCTAATCCAACAGCAGGATCGTTTGATAGTAGAAATATATATTCATTTGCAGATACTGATAACTGGCTTTATCAGCCTTCAGGTTCATCTGCTATATCTATTCCAGTTCAATACCAGCCCCTGGATGGCGATTCTGAAAACGGTATCATAAATCAAGAAGCCAACGTATTTCAAACAAATGCAGACAACAGGGTATTCACTCAATCAGATAGAGTTGCAAGAAACGAAAGATGTAGGTTTTTAAATAATATAATTGCTATTGTTGGAGATGATTCCACATTAACAACAGGCGTAGACGGAAAGATTCAGATTAATCCTAGTTCTCATTATATTAGACTAAACCAAACATCTGTAGACTTTACAAAAAATAGCCCATTAGACCAACTAAGATTAGCATTTTCTGTTGTTAATAAGGTTTCTAATTCCTTAACTGTTCCAGACAATGTTAAAATATTGTTAGAGTTTTCTCATTCAGGACCAGACTCAAGTCAAGAGTATGCAAGGCTTGAGGTTAATATCGATGATCAGTCTTATGTGGCAGGAACTGCTTTAAATAAGGTTAATTTTTCTACTAATAGATATATAGTTTCTTCCAAAACATTAAAAGATTTAAATAAAACTAGCAATTTTGATTGGAGAGAAGTTTCTGTGGCAAAGATTTATGCCTGTGTTACTGAAAATGAAACTCCATCAGATTTATTTTATGTTTGCCTTGATGGTCTAAGGCTTGAAAACATTACTTCAACTAACTCCCTTTATGGTTTGACTGGCTACTCTGTTATTAAAAATATAGAGTCTAGACCAATTATAAAATCAGCAAACACAACAAACTATATTGAGTTTAGATTTGCTCTGGATGTTGGATAATGTCAGACAAAGGAATTAAAAATGTTATTGTTAAAAAAGAATTACTAGGAAAAGTAACATCTTCTAACTCAAGAGTTGTAAGGTTTAGAATTGTTTCAGAAGATAAAAATAGAAAGTCTGCTTGGTCTAAGATTTTTATTACTGGATCAGAAGCCTTCGTTGCTGGCCCAGGAGTTGTTAATGCTCTAGGAAATCCTATTCTAGTCAACTGGTCTACAAGCCAAACATCTGTTCAAATACCTTATGATGTTTTTATTGGATTTGATGGCTCTGCTCCAGAATATGTAGAAACTGCTTTATCTAAAAGTTATTCTTTTATAAAAACTGGAACAGAGTCTGTTCGGGTAGTTATTCAAATATCTTCAATAAATCCAAGACTCAGTGACTCTTTAGAAGTTTATGATTCTGGAACCGTAAGTCTGGTATAATTATAATATGGCAATTTTACCTGTTCCTGAGCGTGGACAACCTATAGATGTAACATATATCTATCAAATTGTTAAGTCTATTAATGACCTTTCAACTCAGGTATCTCCTTCAACATATAAGTATGTAACAGTAGACACGCCAAGGAATGGTCCGCAAAGTGTAAAGGCATCAGAAGCAAGAATTATCGGAGGATATGTTCAAGTTACAAACAGTATAACAAAAACTGCTGGATCATCTGAACCATTTTCCTATGATTTTCCAAGTGAGTTTAAGTTTGCCCCAGTAGTAACAGCAACACCAGTTAACGTAGGAAACACAGATGCTGGAAAAGACGTAACAGTTACACTAAAAAGTGTGTCAACATCAAAACTTGAAGGGTCAATTAAGTTTAACGCTGGTGGAGACACTAGCATTGGAATTAATTTAATAATAGTTGGAATACCAAACTAGTGATTAATTGTACAAGATGTAATGGCAGAATGTTTATAGACAGACAGTATACAGAAGTAAATAATTTAGAGTTGTACTGTATAATTTGCGGATCAAGAAAGTTTTTTCATCCACCTAGCAATTCTCAGGAGGGCAAGTGTCTATTAAAAAGGGAACAATTGAGAGCGAAGGCTACAATGTCCTCCCTGTAATCCCAGGGAATAAAAAAGTTTGGTTTCTTAATGGAGACCTTGTAAGAGTTTATCATCTAAATAAGTCTAATGGTATTATGTCTGTTTATAATATAACTAAAGATCAAATTGAAAGTTGTTTGATCGGTGAGTTTAAAAAGAAAAGAGAACGAGCATACACTGTTGGTCAAACAGCAGACCTTGTTAATCGCCACAAAAAATATTTACCATCCTTAATGAAGAGAAAAGTGATTCCCTTTCCAACAGGGTCTCAAAAAGGTGGAGCAAGAGGTTTTCAGGTTAGATCATATTATTCAGAGTCGCAAGTAAAAGAGATTCGTGATATACTTGCTACACATCATATTGGCAGACCAAGAAAAGACAAACTAATTACTAATGATATTACGCCTAGCAAACAAGAGTTGACACGAAGAATGGGCGATGGTATACTTACATATACGAGAACAGAAGATGGACGATTTATTCCAATTTGGAGCGAATCTATTTAACGAGGGGTATAAAATGGAAAACGAAGACACAAAGGTATCCGTTACATTAGGATACACGCTTAACCTAGGAAACTTTCAATCGCTAAGAATTGATCTTGGAGTTGTTGATTCACGAAACAATGGTGAAAATATTAATCAAGCCTTTGAGCGTGTTTATAAGTTTGTTGAAGATAAACTTACAGAAAAAATTCAAGAAGCCCAAAGCGAGGCTGAAGAAAAGTAATGGCCGAACGCAAAGACCGCATGGCTTTGCTTTCAAGATACAACAAGTATCATACCGCAAGGTACGAATCAAAGCCATCCCTAAATCTAAATGTAGAACAATGGGCCTCAGATGCTCTTGTCGAATCATACAGTCTTCCTGGGTGCTACGATATACTTGAGTACTACTTTAAAGTTGCAGAGACTCCTTCATGGAACTACTTTGCATACAATGCAGAAAAAATATTGAAAGCAAAAAAAGATAAAGTAAGAGACACCGAAGAGAGAGCAGAGCGTAGAAGAATGGCTAAGGAGTGGTTAAGTGAATAATACAGAGTCAAAACTTCTTAGCGCTGTCTTAAAAGACAAGCAGATACATGTTTTGCTTCAGGCAAATGTTGACAACCTTTTAAGAACTCACGGAGACATTTGGAACTTTGTTAGACTTTACTTTGAAAACAACTCTGTACTTCCTCCAGTAGATCTTGTTATTGAAAAATTTAGAGACTTTGAACCAGTAGAAGGTATAGGATCAACTAAGCATCATCTTGAAGAACTTCAAGGAGAGTACTTAACAGATAGCCTAAAAGATATCATTAGGTCTGCAGCAACAGATATTCAAAACAATAATGGAACAAATGCATTAAACGAGTTGATCACAAAAACATCAGAGTTAAAAAAGAATACCTCTGCAATTCGTGACATTGATGTTACAGACTTAGAGTCTGCAATTGCTTATTTTGAAAATGTAAAGAAGATGCAAGAACTAGGCCATGTAGGAATTAAGACAGGGCTACCAGGGTTTGATAATTACCTTCCTTCAGGAATTATGCCTGGGCAGTTAGGAGTCTTTCTTGCATACCCAGGTATTGGAAAGTCGTGGCTGGCTCTCTACTTCGCTGTACAGGCCTGGAAGCAGGGTCGTAGCCCACTTGTCATAAGTCTTGAAATGTCTGAAACAGAAGTTCGTAATCGTGTCTTTACTATAATGGGTGAAGGCCGATGGTCTCATAGAAAGTTAAGTAACGGAGATATTGAACTTGACATGCTTAAAGATTGGCACGACAAGAATCTAAAGGGTAAGCCAGAGTTTCACATCATCTCTAACGATCAGGGCGGAGAGATTAATCCTTCAGTGCTTCGTGGAAAGATTGATCAGTATAAACCAGACTTTGTTATTGTAGATTATCTACAACTAATGAGCCCAAACCAAAAGTCAGAAAATGAAACGGTACGAATGAAGAACCTTTCAAGAGAACTTAAACTCATGGCTATTGGAGAAGAAGTTCCTATCATTGCTATCTCATCTGCTACCCCAGATGATGCAAACGATTTAAATAGTGTCCCAACTCTTGGACAGACTTCTTGGTCTAGACAAATTGCTTATGATGCTGACTGGGTATTGGCACTCGGCCGTGCTGCTAACAGTGACATCATTGAATGTGCTTTTAGAAAGAATCGTAATGGATTTATGGGAGATTTTTTAGTTCAATGTGACTTTGATAAAGGTTATTATAGATATAAAGACTTTGAAGATAAGTAGGTATAATATGGTATGTCAGAAAACAAGCAGAACTTGCCACCAATGTTCTACCATCACAAGCCTATTAAGAGGTTTTACCTTGACGGGGTAATTCATGACGACTCAATAATTGGAAGACTAAAAATAGAATATATAAGATTGTTAACATCGGAAATGAGGCTAAGTGGTTATGTTCCAAGACTTGATCTTGACCCAGACTTCACGATACGCTATAATGAGAATAAGAACTTTTTTGAATTTGAATTATCAATACAAGCAGTTTACGCAGGGAAAAGGAAGAGTCAATGGATAGTAGGGGTAGACGGAACCAATCCAATATTTATTCCGCAGAACAAGTTAAGCGAGTCCTTACAGGATCAGGTGTAAGCGTAGAGTCTGAACTTGATGCAGACTTTATTATCTTTTGTCCATTTCATAATAACCATAGAACACCAGCAGCAGAAGTACACAAAAATAACGGAATGTTTTTTTGTTTTTCTTGTCAGAAGTCTACAGACTTAATAGAACTAGTAATGCACACATCAGGTAGAACATATTTTGAGTCTGCAAGGTTTATCAAGACTAAAGAAAAAATAAACAACATCTCTGTTGAAATTGATCGTGCCCTTGTGCAAGAGCAGCAGTACAAAATTTTTGACGAATTGGTTATCAAAAGACTTTACAACAACCTAGTTGACTCTGATAGAGGGAAAGAGTATTTTACATACAGGAAAATCACCAAGGATTCCTGTATAAAATTTTCTTTAGGATATTCAGAAAAACAAGATATGGTAACAGTGCCAGTACACAGTCCTGATGGAATTCCTTTGGGATTTGTTGGTAGATCTATTGAAGGAAAAGATTTTAAGAACACTCCAGGACTTCCTAAAAGTAAAACATTGTTTAACTTGCATCGTGTTAAAAAATCTGATAGAGTTTATGTAGTCGAATCTTCATTTGATGCTATCAGGCTAGACCAGGCAGGGCTACCTGCAGTTGCAACTCTTGGGGCTAATGTCTCAAACATACAAACAGAATTGCTTCAAAAGTATTTCAATAACATAATTGTTATTGCAGATAATGATGAGGCAGGAGGAAACATGAAAGATAGAATAGTTGAAAGACTTTCTAGTCGTGTTTCTGTTATTAAACTAAACGATAAATATAAAGACATAGGAGATATGCCAGACGAAGAACTTGCAGGTTTAGAGTTTCAGTTTGACAAATCAATATCTAATATGCTAAACTAATATACTACACAAAGGAGAAATATATGAGCATTGTAAAGGGAATCAAAAACATTAATGCCCTGCTCGACAGACCAAAGTATGAAAACGACGGGCCAAAAATAAAGTGGCTAAAACTTGCAGATGGACAATCCGTTAAGATTCGTTTCATTGAAGAGTTAGATGAAAACTCTGCCAGTTATAACGAAAAGCGTGGATTAGCATTTGTTGTTAAAGAGCATGTAAATCCAAAAGATTACAAGCGCAAGGCTGTTGACACAATTGCAACAGAAGGCCGTGACTGGGCAGAAGAAATGCACCGCAAAGATGTAAAGGCTGGCTGGAGAGCCCGACTTCGTTTCTATTGCAACGTACTAGTTGACGATGGAATTGAAGCACCCTATGTTGCAATCTGGTCAATGGGTATCAGCAAGCAATCATCATTTAATACAATT
>Ga0105050_10008349_pt1 | contig 11992 bp, 12 predicted proteins | sample FRY01_FD_78088 | JGI IMG/M metagenome (GOLD analysis project Ga0105050, IMG submission 78088) | Freshwater microbial communities from Lake Fryxell liftoff mats and glacier meltwater in Antarctica - FRY-01 | ecosystem: Environmental > Aquatic > Freshwater > Ice > Glacier meltwater ... | reverse complement strand
GAGAAAGCGAGTCGAGAAGTGACTTGGTCGTCGAGTCATTCCTGGTCTCCGTGCTGGAATCGCCAGTCCGGTTGATATTCGTATTCTCGTTACGCCGATTCCATTGGTCTTCGCTGAAACGTTCACGTTCTGCCGAAGCAGTAGACTTAGCTTTTGCTTTTGCCATAAAATTACAAGTTAAATTGATAAGTGATTGCCACCTTTTCCGCTCCAAATTTCTGTATCCACCGTTCGTAAGAACGTGTCATTCTAGTGGTGTTAGAACACACGGTAAAAAACCCCTCGGCTTTCATAAAGACCCTTAGGTCGTCAAGTATGCCTTTTGTCTCGGTTCTGAGTTTTGCGTTCATGTAGAACAGCCAGAAGAAAGCCCTAGTGGCGTTTTCCTTGGCGAGAACAGCAAAGTAGGCGATCTCACCCTCCTTGGTGAAGTCGCCGAAGAAGTATGATCCTTGTTCAAAGTTATTCAGTATTGAGATGAAGAACTCCCCTTGCGTCAAATCAGGCTCCCACTTCCCCTCCAGCGTGGAGTGAAGGGCGACCAGCTTAGGACAGAACTCGGCGAGTTCCGTGATCTTGGTTAGGCAGCGAAGAGTCATTAGTTGGAGAGCCCGTGGTGTTGAAGGACTGCGATAACGTCGGCAAGGGTTGCTGGCGTGCCGCTGTAACGCGCACGGAGAATTCGCTCGCTGTTGTGGTCGTATAGCCATTTTTCGTTACCAGTATACCCAAGGTAAACGTCTGATTTTGCGTAAAGAACCCCGTTTGCTGTGATTACAGAGGCAGAGAAATTATCGTCGGTTTTTAGCTCGTCAACACCATTACGATAAAGATTAACATCAGTCCCCCAATAAATCCCTTGACTTGCTCCCGATGGACTGCCTGTGCTAGCGTAGAGATTGAGTTTTCCACTTCCGGCTGTATTTGCATTATCAATAGTAATGTTGCCGTCCCGCATGAAAAGGTATCTGTTTGTATTACTGGTATCTTTTGTATAAATTGAGAAGTAAGACTGGAGATTCGTCCCAACGGCGTTAACCATAGTGAACGTAAGACGGCCAAAATCAACCCACGCACTACCATCCCAAGCCCGCCCATTCAGACCAAAATTTGTGCCAGCAGTAGAAGCAACCTTGCTAGCTTGCGTTCCGTCTGACATGCGACAGAAAATGTTAGCACTGCCGAATCCCGCACCTGCGCCAAACCCAAAGTACTCTAGCGGGCCGTTAATTTGGCTGTTAAGAGTAACTCCTCCAGTAGTCTCCGGCGTCATATTAATGTACACCTTGGACCCTTGAACTGACAAGTCAGTTCCGTCCCAGCTAAACTTTTCTTTCAACGAAAACTGTCCGCTTGAGCTTAGATAAAACCCAGTGTCTGCGCTGTTGAAAGTTCCTACGTCGGTGTAAATCTTGCTGGAGGCCAAGTTAATGCCGCCTATAGTGCCTTTGATTGCAGTGATCTTACCATCAGTAGCGTCGAGGAAGAAGTTGGGAGTAGCGTTATTTGCCGCCCACCCCTTGATGCCCGTATCGTTGATCCTCACGCCTTGCCCACTGGCACCACCGTTACCAGCCGTGGCAGAGGTCTCAAGAATGCCGGCACTGGTGATATTAAATACCGTCGAATTGATAATGCCGCTTGAGAAAGTGGGAGCACTACCATCGGTGGGAAGGTTGAAGGTAGTCCCGAGGACGTTATCTACTCCAACTATGCCGCTTGGCGAAATCCTGACATAGGTGTTCGCCGACGGGCCTGCCTGAATCCTTGTATTGCCAGCATCCAACGTGATGTCCCCACTACTGAAAGTAGTAGCAGTGGCAGACCAACCCCCAATTTTCCCCGAGCCGCTGGTGACCAGCGTTCCCTTGATGTCCACGGAACTGTATATCTCAAACGTCTGATTCTTTCTCCACAGCCCAACTAAAGCATCTCCAGCCCGGAAGTGGATCGCGCCAGCATTGATGTCGGTGCTCGTAGAGTCACCGCCAGCCAGCACAAGCGCGCCGTCGTTAATGGTCCCGAGAGACTTCCCCACAAGATCAATCTGTGCACCAGAAGCAAACCCGTTGCCGTTACCTCCTGTGATCGTAAGAACGCTAATATCATCAGCAAACCTAATTCCCACTCCGCTCGTCATGTAAAGACCTCCCGATGCTACCGTGGCAGCACTAAGTGTCCCAGTAAATACGCCACTAGCGGCAAGCGTTCCACGAAAAGTTGCCTCGCCGGTAGTAGCGTCGATGGCAAACGTAGTGACGTTGTCCTTATTCCTTCCCAAGATACCATTCTGCGAAAGTCTAACATCCCCATTAACCCCAGCAGAGTATGTGCCGATTGCCAGCGCACCGGAGACTCCAAAGGTGAAGTCTGCAAGTATGGTCTTGCCGGCAGTGTCAAGCCTCGCGTTAATCAAGTCTGTGATTAAATTCCCGGCGCTGTTAATCGACGAAGCGAGCGTACTGCCCAGTCGGCCGCCAATAGTAGACGTTGCAGAAATTGCTCCGTCCACACTTAAGGTGCTGCCATCCCAACTAAGCTTGTTCTTTAGTGACAGATTGCCGGCGCTGTCCACGTAAAAAGCAGTATCAGCACTGTTAAACGTCCCCGTGCCGATGAATACTTTGCCGCTCGTATTAACCGTAAGCGTATTTGCCAGCTTTACAACCCCTGGACTCGTCTCGAAAATAGGATACGCAGCGCTAGTACCGTCCCAAATACGAAAGTTAGCTGCGGTGAAGTCAATCGTGCTGCTGGTCGCACCTCCGGCACTGCTCGAGTTAATCTTCATTCCTGTTACTACGCTGCCAGCAGTAACAGTGAGGGAGTAATTAGCAGCCAAAAAGCCATCCGCGGTTGATCTTGCAGTAGACTCCGCAGTGACCGAGGCTGACAATAGACTATCTGCGTCTTGTCTGGCGGAGACTTCAACTAGCAAGCTGGCCGTTACTACTCCATCCGCGGTCGCCCGAGCATTTCTTTCCTCTATCACCGAGGCAACTCCATGCCCGGCTTGTGCGGTCAAGCTAGACAACTGATAGGCAAATGCCGCCTCTCTAGTAACCCTTACCTGTTGTTCTAGCGAAATACGTGCATGGGCGGTTAGCAATCCAGTCGACCTGTCGACCAGCGAGGCTTCCAAAGTACTCGTGCGGGCCGCTAGCGCCATATTGGCGGTGACCAGAGTTGTCTCTGTAGTCAAGATCAGCGCAGTCAGTCCGGCCGCCTGCTTCACATTAATTGACCCTTTGATATCACTAAACTGAATCGAGCTAGCGGCATCTTGTAAGAAGCCAACGGCTAACTCAAGTTCGCGGCGAACCTCCTCCGCAGTAGGGTCCTTTCCTTGAAAGGAACGAAAAGCAAACGGTCGGCTATTTCTCGGGATTGGCATTTGTTGTGGATTCCACTTTAACCAAAGAAAGCTGGCGAAGATCGGTTACGAAGGAGGCCGCCGAGTTAGCCCAAGTCAGGCGAAACCTTAGCAGCCTGCCCTGTCCCTCGTTGCGAATGAAGAAACCGTACGTTCCCGTAGTATAGTTAATGTCCTTGGCCACCGTCCAAGCGATGTCATCATACTGATTGTCCCGCGCGCCCACCTGTAGTTGGATCGTAGGAGCAGCCGCTCCGGTGAATTCAAGCAGCACCGTTACCACTTCGTGCACTTTGGCAATGTCGTTGAAGAAGAAGTCGGTCGTCTCTAGTGTGTGCGTGAATGCAGTGCTATCCAACTTAACGTAGGCGTCCGTCACCTTACCGATAATCGGGCTGCCCCCTGCTGTCACTGCATTCCTAAGCCCAACCAGTTGTGGAATTAACACAGGATACCCGCCAGCAGGATCATCAATCAACGTGGCTACGTTGTCAATCGTAGTAGCGATGTCGTTGATCACATCATACCCGCGAAGGGCAACCCGAGGCGAGTCTAGCCAGCCCGTAAGCTGCTGCGGGTCCCGCTCGCTCCACTTGTTCTCTTTGTAATTAAAGACGATCGACCAGAGGGTTTTAGAGATGCTTGGGTAAACCCAGAAGACTTGGTTCTTCCTCGTGTCGAGGTAGCCCCGCACGCTCGTAGTATTGGCCCCGCCAGCCGGCGTCAGGACTACGTCAGCAATAAAGCGTTCGAAAATCTTGTCCCCCACCGGGACTGGTTGGAAGCCATTCAGCGCGTAAATATTGTCCGCCCCGATGAAATAGTCGATTTCCTTCGCCCGCACGACCGAGTCGTGGAATATATTACCCAGGCCGGGGAACAACGGATCGTGCCGGAAGCCCCCCGGATACCCAACGTAGGAACCAACCCAAATCGAGTTCTCGGTGTAGATGACCGTATTAGACCGCTGATAGGACACCCCGGTGATCTGCCCGTTATTAGGCTCCAGGTCGAAGAAATCCGCCTCGCTAGCCGACTGGTCGATAACAAAGTCCTCCGGAGCATCTAAGTCACTCCAGCGAACCCTAGCCATCTCCGTGCTTACTCCATCGCTAACCCCGCCTAAGTAGGCGTGCGAGTTAGCTATTACTCCGTATCTTCCGCTTACCCCACCACCAAGCACCTCTGTTACTGTCCGAGTCAACTTAAGATAACCTCCGTAGAGCTTAGTCACGTACAAAGCATCATACCACGGGAGGAAGACGTAGGGGTCGGGCGTGTCAGGGAAGCTGGAGTAGATAGGGCTTGTCGAGAAGACTCCGTTCTTAAAGTCGAACCAGTACACACTAGTCTGAGTGAAGGCGTAAAGATTCGAGTACTGCCGGTTGGAGAGCTGGTAGTAAGAGAAGCCAACGAACGGTGAGGAACCAAAGGCCGTTTGAAAGGAGGCGTAACCGCGAGTAGTCACCAACCGGCCTAGACGCGGCTCGATGTTAGTTAGGAAGAAAAACTGAAGTGCCTCTGCGGTGATCTCCGGGTTGTACGCGTCAATCCCCTCACTCAGCCGGAAAGTTCTCGGGACGTGCGTGTTCACAGAGTAATGCGAGTAATTTGCAGGAGCGTCCGTGTTGCGTCCGCTACCAAAGTCGTCGTGTGCGTTCCGCTAGCGACGGTTCCTGTGTACTTAAACGTAAGCACTTGGTTCAGCGAGAGTTGGAAGACTGCGACTAGCCGGAGAGTCCGAGCTGCCACGCTCGTACCGACTTCCTCCGTCTCCGCGGCGGCAACTGTAGTCCCGATAAGTGCCTCTAGTGTGTGAGTAAGCGTAACCGGGGAAGAGCTAGCGGAGGTGGTGATGCCGAGCGAAGCAATCACTTGGTAAAGACCTGCCGTTGGCGCAGTGAAGGCTTTGTCGGTCGTGTTGTACGCGTTGACTGTATCAAGCGCCTTCGTGTCGTAATCGACAAGCGTTGCACCCGCACCCGCGTCAATCGCGTGCGTGGCAAAGGGGATGATAACCGCAGTAACCGGGGCCGATGCTGGCGTAGCAGTAACAACGGATGCGACCCGCGACTCCAAAGTAATTATGCGAGCCAAATAGTCAGCCAGCTTGGTGTCCTGTGCAGTATTGCTTACCTCGTTCGCAGTAATAGCAACTTCGCCCAGGTCAATGTCTGCCATTGCCGTGGTCACCTGGCTACGAATTAGTGCCAGCCCACCAGTGTCGTCCCGCATATACGCTTTGATTTGGCGCACCGCGTCGTCCAAGTTAGAAACTGGCTCGGTCGCCCCGTTCGGTTCAGTCTTAACAAGCGCGGTCAAGCCGTCGCCGTCTGTATATGTATAGGCCATGATTATGCGTTGTTATACTTAAAGCTTTCCCGTACTTGTGAATCCCACTGAATAAGAGCAAGAAGAGCGATCTCGGTTTCTTCTCTTGTCGGACCGTACAGGGATGAGTCCTTCATGAAAGTTTGCATCTTCTTGAACGCGAGCAGCTCGATTACGTCGCCAGCGTAGTCCAAGAGGAAGTTTGTTTCCCCGTCGTTAACGAGTCGCGGCAGCCAGTAATTGTAGTTAATGTAAAGATAGACAGCAGAGGTTGGCGTTGGGTAAATACCAATAGCACTTCCCACAATAAAAGCCACTTTGTCGCTTTGATAGCTGTCCTCGATCGGCCAAATGGCCAGCGCGTCAGACGAATGCGTCCGGTCCACTCGATTCCTCATCGACTGGAGGACATCGTAGCTAACCACCTTGAGTGGTTTCCCTTGGTAGGTGCCGGATGCCGAGACTTGTTGGACGCTGCGAACGTTCCGCACTTGATGTGCCGACCCGCCGACCGAGGCCAGGGAGACAGTAAGGGCGTCGGCTGAGTACGTAATAGAAGCAAGCGCCTCGCTCAACGCGAAGGCTTGATTTCTCTGAATGAGTAAAATGGCATCGTTAATAGCATCTTTGACTCCGAGAAGGACGTCAGACTCGCTCCACGGGCGGTTAATCAACCGGAGCAGCCGCATTTGTGCTGATAAGAAAGTAGCCATAAACTTTATGAAACTCTAATAAAGTGAAAGGGAGACACCAGCCACCGGAGATTGCGCTCCGATGGCTGGGTCCCACTCTAGGAGGAAACCCTACCTCCTAGATTATTTAGTGTAACCAGAGCCGCCCTTGCCAAAGTTCTGTCCTTTGGTCATTTCGTGGGCAGACTGTTCGTTGGTGGCCTTCTCGCCAGGAGTGTCCGCAATAGCCTTCTCACTCGGCTGAATGCCAGGATTGTCCTGGTAGTTAGTCCCACGCGAGTAGGAGATATGTGCGCTGCTGACCGGATCGTAATTCTTAGGAATTTTCATTCTGTTGTTGTTTAAGCGTAACCTTGGATGCTGAGCTTGTAAATGTCGTCAGGCAAATCGGCGATAGCACCAGCGGCGCTACCATCCGTGATTAGGAGAGAGTCGCCCGTGTAGTCCGGGCAACCCATGTAGATTTTGGTCTCGCCGTCGTTTACCGCGACTGCGATTCCAATGATCTGCTTCAGTCCGAACAGAGCGGCAGGAAGGTCATCAGGAGCGGCGCCACCGCTAGCGGTAGTGTCAATCGTGAGAACTCCTTCCACGCTCAGCAGGGACTTTTGGCTTCCTCCACCATAGCGCCAGGCTCGGGTGGCAGTGAATGTATTAGCCATTATAGTTAGGATTCGATGTAGTTCTGGACGTTCTTGAGGAGCAAGTGCTGCTCGGGGAACCACAACTCCAAGCCGGCTTCCGTGATGAACTTGTCACGGCGGAAGTCATCGCCTGGGTTTTGGATGCCCTTGAGCAGCCGCGTGTCACGATTGCGCAGAGGACGGAACTTGATGCTCCAAATGTCAAGGAAGAGCATCCAGTAACGCATCGTCGCGTCCTCATTGAAGAGAGGATGAGTGACAAGGTTAAAGGTGCCGAACGGAGTGACGATTTGGGTAACGGTAAGCCCGTAGACCTTCTCGCCAGTCTTGACCTGATACGTGGTGTTCATCCGGAACATCTTTGTAAGGGCAATGAGTGCACCAGCGCCGCAAAGCACAAGTTTCTCGTCGCTCTTATTGGTGTGGAATCGGCCACACCGTTCCGCATACTGGGTGAACGAATCCACCGAGATGGTCCCAGCCGCATTCTCAATGACGCGTTTCTGGTCATCGCTGTCCGCCGTGCTCGGACCCTTGAAGGAATACGGAGCATAGGTGGCGCCGTCGATGCTAATACCAGTCGAGCCGGCATCCCACAGGGTGAGGTATTCGATAATTCCAGAGAACGTCCGGATCGAAAGGTCCTCCTGCGTGTTGTCGAACGACGCCCGAGTCGTGGTGGACCGCTGCCCGAACAGCACCGACCGCTCGATAGAGGTCATGTGGTCAGTAACGGTGTCGTGCGCCTTTTCCTTGTATGGACCAGAGGCATCATACTTCAACCCCATCTGCAACACCGATCCAGGGAAGTCAAAGACGTCCCCGAAGATCTGTGTCGTATTCTGGATTGGGAACGGCCTGCGGATACCGGTGGCATTGTGGTTACCGGCGCTAGCGCCTTCACCAAAGGCAGAGCCAATAATACGGATGATGCCAGCCGACGGGTAAACCGTAGCGATCGTGCCAAGAGTAAAGGCACGGAGCAGCCGAACAGTCAGATAGCCCTTCAGCGTCTCATCTGTCGATCCGCGGGTGACCGCGATAACGTACCACTGAACTCCATCGGCGTCGTTCCGAACGATGTGGCCTTTCTTGAACTCGCGCGTACTGTCCACCTTCATGTAAAGGGACAGAGTAATCGCAGTCGCCCCAGTATCGGCCGCCGTGCCGTCATCCGCGTCACCAGTAGATGGTGCTGTTTTCGTAAGCCGGGCAGTGCCGCGAAGCTTAGTCTGCGGGCTTTGATACCGTTTCTCCCACCAGAACATGATGGAATCGTTAGTCTCTTCCTCGGGGCACATAGACAAGATACCCGTAAGAGGAGACTTCCCATTAGGATACGAGTGCAAAATCTGGCGGCGATGGTTGTAAAACCGGTCACCCTCAGTAGCGAACTTAGCGGACGTAGGAAGTCCGAGAATTGAATCAGCCATTTTAGTTAATCCTTACCGTTGATAAATGTCAGCATCGGCGCTGTTAGGCTTGCCTCGCTGACCGTTGTTGTCGCCTCCGCTCCGTCCAGTTGGGGCAAATTTGTTCGGTTGAGGAACATTTCCGCCTCCAACGGCACCGGGGTTCGCTAGAGATTCGAGTTTAATACCCAAAGATTGTAACGTGGCCTTGGTGTTAACCGCCACTTCCTTGTAAATCTGCTCCTTCGTCTTCTCACTTCCGTCGGCCGCAAAGGGATTTACTTCCTTTGCCGCCAACCGCACGATCTTGTCGTACTTCAACAAGTCCTTGTTGCCATCATAGAACTCTTGCCTGGTCTGTTTCTCTTGTGATTCGGCGTGCTGCGCAGTCAGCGGAGAGAGGGCCGCTTCGAACGTCTTTACTTGCTGCTGAATCATCACTCGGGCGATGGAAACCGCATTCTTTACGACTGCGTTGCTAAACTGCTGAAAACCAGCGATCTGCTCGACCGAAGGGTTTTCGAAGCCCATGGACTGCAAGGACTCCATCGTAACTTCCACCGGGTTCAACATCTGCTTGATTTGCTCGGTTGAAAGTGGGGCCGGGCCAGCCTCCTTCGTGGGAGTGGCCGGGGCAAGCCCTCGACGAAGCTCTGCGATCGTCTCCGGGTCAAGCTTGAGCAGGGACTGCTTTGGCTCCACTAGCGCGGCCCCGTCGGCACCTGCTACCACAGGAGCATCAGCGTCGCCCGCCAACGGTTCTGGCGCGTCACCATCGACCGGGGCCGGGTCGGCAAAGTTCTGAGGGGCGTCCCCCGAACTGGTATCAGGAAGGTCACTGGAGTAAAAGTTCTCGCTGCTCGGCGCGTCGAGCGGGGCGGTGCCTGGCGAGCTAACAACTCCGCCAGCCGGCGGGCTTTCCGTTACGGGGGCAAACAGCAAACTGTGTGGATTATTCATGGTTATTGGTTTCCTCTAACTTCATCTGGGTTCTAAGTTCATCGCCAGCCATCTGTGGGATTTGGCTGACTAGTTCTAACAGGCAAGTTGCCCTGCCTAAGTCTTGTTCTCGCCTATTCATGTCCCCAAGGCTCTCCGGGACGAAAAAGCAGGCGTTTGCTCTTACTGACTCACCTTCCTGCTTGAGCCAACCGAGCAGCCACTGCCCGGTGACTCCCCGAAGGGCCTCTGTGACTTCTTGCATTTGTCGCGCAGTCACATTAGCCTCCGATTAAACTCTTTAGCACCGAATCGCCGCTGATGTCGACCGGCTGGGCACCACCCTCTGCCGCCTGTTGCGCCTGCTCGTCCGGTACTACTTGCGGGCCGCCGCCCGTAGGCAACGTTGGCCCCGGTGGACCGAGTGGGCGAAGGTCGAAGTCCCGAATGTTGCGAATGTTGTAGAGTTGCGCAATCCACTCTAGCAGCTTAATCGGGTCCTTGTTAAGCAGGCTGATAGTATTCGGATTCTGCACTAGCACGGTGAATAACTCCTGTAGGACACCGGCCTGGAATTGCCTGTCCGTTGGGAGAGTAGCATCATACGGAACAAAGTCATACCCGCCAGCTAACTTCTTGGGATCTGCGTATATCGCAAGTTCGAACGGCGCGTCCAGCGCAGCTCCTCCTACGATGGAGTCGTACACGTCTTTAGTCCTCCACTGGCGGGTATTAGCAAGAAATTGTCTAGCGCAAGGTTCAATGCCTTGTAGCCAAGCTAGCGTGGCGTGCATCTTAAGCCGAGCCGCACTTCCGGCGTTAACGTTCCGCGCCTCTGTGGCGCTCCGCCGCCCGGTGCTATATTGCCCAGTGGCATTCTCGTTGACGCCGGAGATAAGACTCACAAGTTGAGTAAGCACTCCCATGTCGGCAACGTGGCCTTTCGTCACGTCACTCATCGCCAACTGCTCGACTGCGCGCCGAATGTCCCCTTGGGCACCCTTTGTCCGAATAAGCATCGCACCGCTTTCGATGTCCTCAACGTGCACCTTGGAAGGATCAGCAATGAACCGGTTGGCAATGATCTTCTTTACGTTAACTATGTGCGAGTTAAGAAAGAAAGTAATGATGTTCTGCAGCTCACCAATAGTATCGGCCAGCCCCGGATTAAAGAAAGAGTCGTGGTCCGGAGAGAACTCGAATAGCTCAAATCCATAGCGTCCGTGGAGGTTCGCCGACGGCTCGAAGCGAATAATCTTCTGGTCGTTGGCTAGCGTGACCATCCACTTGATCGGCTCTTCCCCTGTGCCGAAGTTAGCTCCCCACAGCTCACTCGCACGCTTCTGTGACATCGTGATTTCGCCCTCGGTGCGAATGACCGCGCGGTTCTCCTGTTCTTTGCCCGTCTGTGGATTGCTAACGTTTTCCCGCCCGAATGGACCCGAGACTCGGCGCGGCCTGTCTTCGAAAAGGTCTTTGGAGATTGACTTCGGTATCTTCTTCGTGCCGAAGTAAATCTGCCCCTCCAGCGACTCAATCGAAGCCAGCGCAGTCTCGTCTTCGACAAAAACGAACTGCCCGTCTTGAAAGTTCGCAATCGTGCAGCTTGGATCGGGGTAAAACGCATACGGGGAGATGTTCCTGATTGTGTTTCCCTGATAAGAAAGCACACTCTCGACCGCCTCCTCCGTCTTCATCGGGACTTTCTTGCCAAAAACGGCCCCGAAGATGTTACTCATGCTGTTATCAGGCACCTGTTTGGCCACCCGCATCTTCACGTAGCGTTCTTTCCACTCCACCCGGACCACGCCGAACCCCTGTTTAAGTGCGTCAAGGAGCCAGAAGTACAACTTTAGGATGAACTTCTGGTCGTTGAGCTGGTACGAAAGATCGGTAGTAAGCGCAAACGAGTTTCTCTCATCCTCCGGGCCAGTCCCGCGCAGCTCAAACATGCTGTCGCGCTGGGTGTAGGTGGACAGGATGAAGGAGATAGCCGTTTGCACTTGGGCGTAGGTAATTGGCACGATCACTTTTGGTGGAATGCCCTCCTTCAGTGAGGCTACGTCGTCCTTATCATTAACTCGGTAGCCCCGGTAAATATACGAGTTCGCATCCCAGCCCGTATGATACGTCTGCATCTTGTTGGCACTCGCGCTCATGTACTTCCGCACCGACTCAATGACTTTCTTCTGCCACTCCGAAGAGTTGCTGTCATTCTCGGCCAAATCCTTGTTAATTGCCTGCTGATTCATAGTAATAGAGAGTGCCCCGGCACATTATGAAAGTTTAATAAAGTTCAGCTAGGGTCCGGAGGAGTAACCACGGGTGCAGCCGGCACAGCGGCCTGTGATTTAACCATCTCGTAGAGGGTCTGAACCGACTGGTTGATGGCGGTACGGTCAGCTGCGTTGAGGAGAGCCGCGTTGGCGACTGACGCGAGGTTTGCTAGGGCTTGTTCTGGAAACATAAAAGGATTATTTAAGTGCTCTCAACTGGGCGAGAGCTGCCGCGAGGTTCACCGCCTCGTTCTCGACCTTCACGAACCGCTGATTGCTATGCCACGTTTCGTCAAGCGGCACGGTGTAAACGCCGTCACGAGTT
>Ga0105050_10008348_pt1 | contig 11993 bp, 11 predicted proteins | sample FRY01_FD_78088 | JGI IMG/M metagenome (GOLD analysis project Ga0105050, IMG submission 78088) | Freshwater microbial communities from Lake Fryxell liftoff mats and glacier meltwater in Antarctica - FRY-01 | ecosystem: Environmental > Aquatic > Freshwater > Ice > Glacier meltwater ... | reverse complement strand
TCGGCGCAGGCCTGGCATTCCTGCCACTGTACCTGTGGGAGGCCAGCGGGCTTGAACTGTTCCGCGATCCCGCATTGGTCGGAGCCTGGGTGGCAGGAATCGCTTTCCTGCTAATCTCCAACGTCGCGACGCTCAGCTGGAGCTCGGTGCGTCCGCGTCGCAGTGTCCGGCTGGGCATGATAGCGGTGGTCGGGCTAACGCTTGCCGCATTGCTGACTGAACCTTGGTGGACGCTGGTCGCGATCTGTGCGGTCTATCTCGCGCTCATGCCCTTGGGGATCGTGCGATACGCCCGGATCAGGCGGCTGCGCGCCAGCCAGCAGGCATGATCGAACGCTGCGCCGGGCTTCGCTTGCCGATCCGGCGAACATTGGTGTTGAACGTCGCTACGGGCTGACGTCCAAACTCAAATACCCGGAAATGGAAATCGCGGGTCGTGGCGATGTCGCGATAAACAGCCAGATCGGCCAGTACGCTCTTGCGATACCGCAGCACCGTTCGCGCCATCGCGCCAACCGCAAGGGATGCTGCCAGGAAGAATGCGAGGGAGGCCAGAATGGTCATTGCTTCGTCCTTCGTGCGATTTTGCCTGCTGCCCCCGGTCGACAGGCCAAGTTGATAACTTTGTGGATAACCGCGCTCATAAACCGAGAATATGGTCAACGGTTCCCACAAACCAACGGGGATGCGTTGTTGTTCTTGATATGTTCCTTTATGTCAAGCGGAAACACGATGACAGGTTTTGCCTCCACGATGAAAAGGTGATGGATTTCGCCCGAGACTGCCGCTAAGGGCGCGTTCGCTGGCCGGGAACGCATTCCGCGTTGTCGCCCGGCAAATCCACACGGGAAACGCTCAAACCCGGTGCCGCAGCGGGACTTTTTACCGCACGGTTCCAGTTTCCCGGAGGCAGCCTTCTCGCAAGGCGTAACCGGAAAGGAATATCCTATGGCGGCTCCCGTCGTCACCATGTCGCAATTGATCGAGGCCGGTGCTCACTTCGGCCACCAGACCCACCGCTGGAACCCGCGGATGAAGCCGTACATCTTCGGCGCGCGCAATGGCATCCACATCCTTGACCTGTCGCAAACCGTGCCGCTGTTCGCGCGCGCGCTCGATTTCGTCTCGTCGTCGGTCCAGTCGGGTGGAAAGGTCCTGTTTGTGGGCACGAAGCGCCAGGCGCAGGAGCCGATCGCCCAAGCCGCGCGCGCTTGCGGCCAGCATTTCGTCAACCATCGCTGGCTGGGCGGCATGCTGACCAACTGGAAGACCATTTCCAATTCGATCAAGCGCCTCAAGACGCTTGAGGAGCAGCTCTCGGGCGACACCGCCGGGCTGACCAAGAAGGAAGTCCTTCAGCTGACCCGCGAGCGCGACAAGCTAGAAATGTCGCTCGGCGGTATTCGCGACATGGGCGGAATTCCCGACGTGATGTTCGTGATCGATGCCAACAAGGAAGAGCTGGCGATCAAGGAAGCCAACGTGCTCGGCATTCCGGTGGTCGCGGTGCTCGATTCGAACGTCGACCCTTCGGGCATCGCGTTCCCGATCCCGGCCAACGACGACGCCAGCCGCGCGATCCGCCTCTATTGCGAGGCCATCGGCACCGCAGCGACGCGCGGCGGGCGCGAGGCCGTGGTGAATTCAGGTGCCGACATCGGCGCAATGGACGAGCCGCTGCCCGAGGTTGCAGTGGAAGCTGCCGCTGAGCCCGAGGCTCCTGCGCAAGCGCCTGCCGAAGCAATGGCCGAGCCCGCTCCCGAAGCGACCGCCGAAGCCTGATCGCCCATGACTGAATGCGGCGCGGGCTCCAGCCCGCGCCGCATTCTCCCAATATCAGAAGGAGCAGCGCAATGGCCTATACCGCCCTTGACGTGAAGAATCTGCGCGAGCGCACTGGCGCGGGGATGATGGACTGCAAGAAGGCGCTCGATGAGACCGACGGCAACGCCGAAGCCGCTGTCGACGCGCTGCGTGCGAAGGGTCTTGCCGCCGCCGCCAAGAAATCGAGCCGCACCGCCGCCGAGGGCCTCGTCGGGGTCGCGGTGTCGGGTACGAAGGGCGTCGCGGTCGAGGTCAACTCCGAGACCGATTTTGTCGCCAAGAACGAGCAATTCCAGGATTTCGTTCGCAATGTCACGCAAGTCGCTCTTGCCGGCACCAGCGACGATGTCGACGTGCTCAAGGCTGCGAGCTATCCGGGCGGCGGGTCGATCGTCGACAAGCTGACCAGCAACATCGCGACGATCGGCGAGAACCAGTCGGTCCGGCGGATGAAGTCGATTGGCGTCGGACATGGCGTCGTGGTGCCTTACGTCCATAATGCCGCTGCGCCGGGTCTCGGCAAGATCGGCGTGCTGGTCGCGCTCGAAAGCCAGGGCGACATTGCCAAGCTCGAAGCGCTCGGCAAGCAGATCGCGATGCACATCGCCGCCGCCTTTCCCCAGGCGCTGTCTGCCACCGATCTCGATCCGGTCGTGCTCGAGCGCGAACGCAAGATCGCGCTGGAAAAGGCGGTCGAGGAAGCGGCCAGGAACGGCAAGGAAATTCCCGGGGATATTCTGGCGAAGCGCGCCGACGGTGCTGCCGCGAAGTTCGCCAAGGACAATGCGCTGCTCAGCCAGGTCTTCGTGATGGATAACAAGACGCCAATCGCGCAGGTCGTCCAGAACGCGGCCAAGGATATCGGCGCCGCAATCGAGCTGAAGGACTATGTCCGCTTCCAGCTCGGCGAAGGCATCGAGAAGGTCGAAACCGACTTTGCCGCCGAAGTTGCGGCTGCCGCCGGGCTGACGCCCGCGCCGGCTCCTGTAGTGTGATCGAATTCTCCTCCTCCGCGCGCTGCGGGGGAGGGGACCGCTCGCCGCCTTTGCTTGGCGGGCCAAGGCGCGCTATTGATGCGCACCGTTCGGATCGGATGTCGCCAGCCTCATGCCACAAGCCCCACGTGCCACACAGACAGATGGCCTGCCACCTCTGAAACGCATCCTGCTCAAGCTGTCGGGCGAGGTGCTGATGGGCCGCCAGCAATTCGGGATCGACCCCGAATTCGTTGCCGAACTGGCGCGCGAAGTGAAGGCGGCCAAGGATTCCGGGCTGGAAATCTGCCTGGTGATCGGCGGCGGCAACATCTTTCGCGGCATGGCCGGCGCGGCCAAGGGGATGGACCGCGCGCAGGCGGACTACATGGGCATGCTGGCGACCGTGATGAACGCGCTGGCGATGCAGAACGCGCTCGAACAGCTGGGCGTCCACACCCGCGTCCAGTCGGCGATCGAAATGGACAAGGTGTGCGAGCCGGTGATCCGCCGCCGCGCCGAACGCCATCTCGAAAAGGGCCGGGTGGTGATTTTCGCGGCAGGCGTCGGAAGCCCTTATTTTACCACCGACAGCGGAGCCGCATTGCGCGCCGCCGAGATGAAGTGCGATGCGCTGCTCAAGGGCACCAGCGTCGATGGGGTCTATGATTCCGACCCCAAGACCAACCCCGATGCAAAGCGTTATGATACAGTTGATTACGGCACTGTGCTGGCTGGCAATCTCAAGGTAATGGATGCGTCCGCGGTCGCGCTTTGCCGGGACAACAAGATTCCGATCGTGGTGTTCTCGATCCGTGAAGAGGGTAACCTCGCACGGGTACTGGCGGGGCAGGGCACCCGGACTATCGTGCAGGAGGCCAGCTGATTCATGGCGAAATATGACAAGGCCGATCTCGAACGGCGGATGCTGGGTGCGGTCGAGGCGCTTAAAGGCGATCTTTCCGGGCTGCGGACCGGGCGGGCCAACATCCACTTGCTCGATCCGGTGATGGTGACGGTCTATGGCTCGAACATGCCGCTCAACCAGGTTGCGACGGTCTCTGTGCCCGAGCCGCGGATGATCTCGGTGCAGGTCTGGGACAAGACCAACGTCGGCCCGGTTGAAAAGGCGATCCGTTCGGCCGGACTGGGGCTCAACCCGATCAACGATGGCAACATGCTGCGCCTGCCGATTCCCGACCTGACCGAGGAGCGCCGCAAGGAGCTGGCCAAGCTCGCCAGCCAATATGCCGAAAAGGCTCGCATCGCGATCCGCAACGTCCGCCGCGATGGAATGGAAAACCTCAAGGCCGATGAGAAGAAGCATGAGATTTCCGAAGACGAGCGCAAGCGCGCCGAGACCGAAGTCCAGAAGCTGACCGATGAGATGATCAAGGCGGCGGACGAGGCGGCGGCGCACAAGGAACGGGAAATCCTGAGCCAGTGATCCCTCGACAAGCTCAGGATGAGCGGGTCGAACCCGATTTCGCTGCACCAAAGCACGGCGCGCGCCACGTTGCGATTATCATGGACGGTAACGGGCGCTGGGCGAAAAAGCGCCATCTGCCGCGCGCCGTGGGGCACAAACGCGGGGTCGAGACGGTGCGCGAGGTGGTCCGCGCCGCGCGTCACATGGGCCTGGAAGCGCTGACGCTCTATGCGTTCAGCTCGGAAAACTGGAAGCGTCCTGCGGACGAGATTTCGGATCTGATGGGGCTGCTCCGCCACTTCATCAAAGCTGATCTCGAGGAATTTGTTGCCAACGGCGTGCGACTCAAGATAATTGGCGAGTATCAGGCGCTTGCCCCTGATATCGTGGAATTGATCGAGGATGTACTGGCACGCACTGCGGGCAATCGCGGGACCACCCTGGCGGTTGCGCTCAATTACGGCGCGCAACAGGAAATCGCCCGCGCCGCCCGCGCCGCCGCTGCCAAGGGGACAATCACCGAGGCAAGCATCGAGGCCGAACTCGACACCGCCGATATGCCCCCGCTCGACCTGCTGATCCGCACTTCGGGCGAGGAACGCTTGTCCAATTTTCTGCTGTGGCAGGCCGCCTATGCCGAACTGTGGTTCACCGAAGTGCTGTGGCCTGACTTTACGCCCGCGCATTTGCAGGAGGCGCTTGCGGCGTTTGCGGGGCGGGAGCGGCGTTTTGGCGGGCGGTAGGGCTGTGGCTGGCGCGGCTGACCTGCCCGTGCGGGTCGCATCCGCCGTAGTTCTGCTGGCGCTGTTCGGCTTTGCGCTGTGGCAGGGCGGCTTCCTTTTTACGGGCCTGGTGGTTCTGTTTGCCGCCGCGGCGCTGATCGAATGGGTGCGGCTCGTCCGCGCCACGGAATCGGGCGCGCCTTCGCAACTGGCCTGGATCCTCGCCGGGATCGTCTATATTGGTTCGGCGAGCGCCGTGATCCTGCTTTTTCGGCGGATCGGACTTCCCCATGCGCTGCTGCCGATCATGGCTACGGTCTTCACCGACAGTGGCGCTTACTTCGCGGGGAGAGCGATAGGCGGACCCAAGATCGCACCATCGATCAGTCCGTCGAAGACCTGGGCCGGATTGTTCGGCGGCATGCTGGCGGCAGGCGGCTTTACTGCCTGGTGGAACGGCCAGTTTGCATACCACGGCACTTGGACGGCAGGGATCATCGCTGCCGGGCTTGCTGCGGGTGCGGCCTTGGCAGTCGTCGCGCAGGGTGGCGATTTCCTTGAAAGCTGGATGAAGCGGCGCGCGGGATACAAGGATTCGGGAGCGCTTATCCCGGGCCACGGGGGCGTGCTTGACCGGGTCGATGGAATGCTTGCGGTACTTTGTGCCAGTGGTTTGGGCTGGCTTGCACTGGTGGGCCTGGTCGAGTGACCCGCACCATCTCCATCCTCGGTGCAACCGGTTCGGTCGGTGCCTCCACCCTTGATCTTGTTCGCCGCAACCCGGACATGTTCCGCGTCGTCGCGCTGACCGCCAACTGCCAGGCGGAGGAACTGGCCAAGCTCGCGCGCGAGTTTTCTGCCGAGATCGCGGTCGTGGCTGACGAAAGCTGCCTCCCCGCACTGCGCGAGGCGCTGTCTGGCACCGGCATCGAAACCGCCGCGGGGGCTGGCGCTCTGGACGAGGCCGCAGCCCGGCCCTCCGACCTGACCATCGCCGCCATCGTCGGCTGCGCGGGCCTCAGCCCAACAATGGCCGCGATCGAACAGGGCCGCACTGTGGCGCTGGCCAACAAGGAGGCACTGGTTTCGGCTGGCGAGGTCATGACCGCCGCCGTCGCCCGCTGCGGAACCACGCTGCTACCCGTGGACAGCGAGCACAACGCGATCTTCCAGTGCCTCGCCGGCAATCGCCTTGCTGATGTCGCCTGGATCACGCTGACCGCGAGTGGCGGGCCTTTCCGCGACTGGACGTTCGAGCAGCTCAAAGCTGCCACCCCCACGCAGGCGGTCAAGCACCCCAATTGGGACATGGGCGCAAAGATCAGCGTCGATTCTGCGACGATGTTCAACAAGGGGCTCGAGCTGATCGAGGCGCATCACCTGTTCCCGGTCGGCCATCAAAAGTTGCGCATCATCGTCCACCCGCAATCGGTGATCCACTCGATGGTCGAGTTCCGCGACGGCTCGACGCTCGCGCAGCTCGGCCCGGCCGACATGCGTGTGCCGATTGCCTCCGCGCTCGCCTGGCCACAGCGGATGGCGACGCCGTGCACCCCGCTCGATCTTTCCGCGATCGGCGAGCTGACCTTTCGTGCTCCCGACGAAGATCGCTTCCCCGCCACCCGGCTCGCACGTCAGGCGGTCGAGGCGGGCGGGGCAGCCCCGGCGGTGCTCAACGCCGCCAACGAGATCGCGGTCGCGGCGTTTCTGGCCGGACAGATTCCATTCACCCGGATCGCCGCATATGTGGCAGACGTGCTGGCGGCATCCGCGCTGCCCGCTCCGGCGAGCCTTGCCGACGTCATCGCGGTCGATGCCCAGGCGCGGGCGACCGCTCGCGCGCTTATGGAGCCTGCATAGGTGCCCGAACAGTTCGTCAGCCCCGGCTTCTTTATGTACGTCTTCGGCTTCCTGCTGCTGCTGGGGCCGCTGGTAACGATCCACGAGCTTGGCCACTACCTCGTCGGACGCTGGTTCGGTGTGAAGGCCGAGGTGTTTTCCATCGGTTTCGGCAAGGAGCTGGCCGGGTGGACCGACAAGCGCGGCACGCGCTGGAAACTCGCCGCGCTCCCCCTTGGCGGTTACGTCCAGTTCGCGGGCGACATGAACCCGGCCAGCCAGCCCGACGCTGAATGGCTGAAACTGCCGCCTGCGGAGCGCGAATGCTGTTTCCAGTCCAAGCCGTTGTGGCAGCGCGCGCTGATCGTGCTGGCGGGACCGGCGGCCAATTTCATTTTCGCCATCGCCATCCTCGCCGGGTTCCTGATGGCCTACGGCCAGCTCGTCGCCGCACCGACTATCGGCGTGATCGAGCCCGGCTCAGTTGCCGCCAGGGCAGGATTGCAGATCGGCGACCGGATCACGGCCATTGGCGGCGCGACGGTCGATGAGTTCAACGATGTCAGCCGCCTGATCGCGCCCCATCCGCGCGAGACGCTGGCGCTCGAGCTGGTCCGCGATGACAAGCCGCTGCGGCTCGATGTGATCGCCGCGCCCAAGCTGGAGCGTGACAAGTTTGGCAACGAATTCACCCGCGGCTATCTCGGCATTGGCCCATCCAACCCGGAGGTCCGCAGCGTCAACCCGCTGCAGGCGGTGGGACTCGCGGTGGTACAGACCCGTGACATGGTGGGCATGATGATCACCGGGATCGGCCAGATCGTCACCGGGCAGCGGAGCGTGGAAGAACTGGGCGGACCGATCAAGATCGCCAAATTTTCCGGTGAGCAACTCAGCCTCGGGTGGCGTGCCTTCGTGGCCTTCGCCGCATTCATCTCGATTAACTTGGGGTTCATTAACCTCCTGCCAATCCCGGTGCTCGACGGAGGGCACCTGGCGTTTTACGCGGCAGAGGCCATCCGGCGTAAACCGGCCAGCCAGCGCAGTCAGGAATGGGCGTTCCGCACTGGCGTGGCTTTCGTTGTGGCGTTGATGCTGTTCGTGACGATCAACGATCTCACGTCCCTAAATCTGTTCGGGAGCTGAACCTGTTCGGGGCTTCAACGCGACGTCCGGGTGCCGGGGGATGGGCTACCGGGGTTCAATTTCACCTGTGGGGCTGAGGGCCGTCTGGTGCTTCGCTGCTTGATCGGCGGGGACGCATCGGGCAGAGGGCGCAGGCTTATTGCCGGGAACGGGCGCGACGCGTCCAACGGCGGAAACATAACGGGAATGGCGATTGTCGATGACGCGAAGCTCTATGCTTAACCGCCGCCCTGCCGCCGTTGAGGCGTCTTATGGAAAGTTTGCCGCTGCGCTGCTGGCGGGCACCGTTCTGGGGGGATTGCCTGCTGGTGCCTTGGCACAGGACGCAGGACCTGCCGCTGCCCCCGCGCCGGCACCCGCGCCGGTGCTGGCCGCGCCGCAGGTCATCCAGTCGATCACGATCAGCGGAGCCCAGCGGCTCGAGCCGGACACCATCCGCAGCTATATCCAGATCCGTCCGGGCCAGCCCTATTCGCAGGCGCTCGCCGATCAGGCGCTGAAGGATCTTTACGCGACCGAGCTGTTCTCCGACGTTCAGGTCCGCAACGACGGCGGCGTCGTGGTGATCGAGGTCAAGGAAAACCCGGTCATCAACCGCATCATCCTGGAGGGCAACAAGCGCCTCAAGGACGACAAGATCAATCCGGAGATCAAGCTGGCACCGCGCCAGATCTTCACGCGCTCCAAGGTCCGCGCCGACGTGAACCGGATTATCGAGCTGTACAAGCGCCAGGGACGATTTGCCGCGACGGTAGAACCCAAAATGGTCGCGCTCGATCAGAACCGCGTCGACATCGTGTTCGAGATCAAGGAGGGGCCCAAGTCCAAGGTCCGCCAGATCAACATCATCGGCAATGAGAAGTTCGGCGACGGCGACATCAAAAGCCAGATGGTGACCAAGGAATCGCGCTTCTTCCGGTTCTTCAGTTCAGGCACCAGCTACGACCCCGATCGCCTCGCTTTCGACCAGCAGAAGTTGCGCCAGTTTTACCTGACCGAAGGCTATGCCGATTTTCGCGTCGTATCGGCGGTGGCCGAGCTGACCCCCGACAAGGAAGACTTCATCATCACCTACGTGGTGGAGGAAGGCGAGCGCTACAAGTTCGGCGAGGTCAAGGTCGATAGCCAGCTGCGCGAGTTCGACGGCGAGCAGGTGGCCCAGCGGCTGACCATGAAGCCGGGCCAGTGGTATAATGCCAAGCTGGTCGAGGATACGGTCGAAGGTCTGCAGGAATCGGTCGGCACCTTCGGCTACCTCGCCGATGTCCGTCCGCAGTTCGAGCGGAGCAAGGACGACCTCACGATGGGGATCACCTATGTCCTGGCCGAGGCACCGCGCGTTTATGTCGAGCGGGTCGATGTCAACGGCAACACGCTGACCCAGGACAAGGTCATTCGCCGCGAATTCCGGCTTGCGGAGGGCGATGCGTTCAACACGTTCCAGATCAAGCGCTCGACCAACCGGATCAACTCGCTGGGCTACTTTCAGGAGAAGTTCGAGGTCGAACAGAAGCCGGGCTCCGCGCCTGACCGGATCGTGCTCGAAGCCAACGTCGAGGAGAAGGCCACCGGCCAGCTCCAGCTTTCGGCGGGGTTCTCGAGCCTTGAGAGCTTCATCATCCAGGCTTCGATCGAACAGCGCAATTTTCGCGGGCGCGGTCAGACGGTCGGTGCGTCGATCAACTACTCGCGCTTTTCGCGCAGCGCCGAATTGAGCTTTACCGAACCCTATCTGTTCGATCGCAATGTCTCGGCCGGGGTCGATATCTACCGGCGCGATTTCAACAGCTTCAACTTTTCCAACAACGATCGCAACACCACCTTCGAGCAGACCACTACCGGTTTCCAGGCGCGTGTGGGCGTTCCTTTGACCGAATATGTCAGCCTGATCGGGCGCTATACCTTCAACATCGACGACGTAACGCTCGACCGGAACCAGTTCTTTTCAGACCGCCTGGTTCCGGGCACGCTGACCTGCGATCCGCTGATTGCCGGGCGCTATCTGTGCGATGCGTTGGGCAACCGGACAAGTTCGATCGTGGGCGCGTCGCTGGTTTACGACACGCTCGACAACCGCGCCCGGCCCACGCGGGGACGCACGGCAGTGGTGAGCGCCGATCTCGCTGGACTTGGCGGTTCGGTCAAATATGGCCGGATTCGGTTCAATGCGGCACAATACATCCCGCTGCCGGCCGGGTTCATCTTCTCGCTGTCCGGCGAGGGCGGGGTAATCAAGTCGCTCCAGAATCGAGGATCGTCGGTCAACGGGATCGACGATATCCGCCTGACCGACCGGTTTTATCTGGGTGAGCCGCAAATGCGCGGCTTCGACATCCGCGGTGTCGGACCGCGCGTGCTGCGGAGCCCGATTGTTGCCGATGCCAACGGCAACCCCGTGACAGTGACCGATCGCCAGCAGATCACCGACGACGCGCTGGGCGGCAAATACTATTACCTCGCCCACGCTGAAATCGAGATTCCGCTTGGTTCGGGCGTGCGCGAATTGGGCATCAGGCCTTCGATATTCGTCGACGCGGGCGCGCTGTTCGGAATCACCAAGCCAGTGCTCCAGAGCAGTCCGTTCCCCAACGGCATCTTCGTTCCCAGTCGCGATCTGGCAGGCAATCAGCTGTTCAGCCAGATTGACATGCGTGACGCTGCCGGGAATGCCACCGCGACTTCGGTCGTGACCAACATGACTGCGCCCGACGGTGTGGCAAACACCGCCATCGGCAGCTCAATTCCCCCGTTTATCGAAGAATTTTTCGGTGACAGCGCCAAGCCGCGGCTGTCGGTCGGCATCGGGGTCAACTGGAACTCGCCGTTTGGGCCGTTTCGCATCGATTTCGCCAGGGCGTTGCTCAAGGAAAAGGGCGACGACACCAAGGCCTTCACTTTCAACGTAGGAACCCAATTCTGATGAAGATCTTTTCACACTGCCTGATCGCCGCCAGCCTGGCGCTGGCCGGCACCACGATGCTCGTCGCCTCTCCGGCTGCGGCACAAGCGGTCAAGGGCCTGGCAGTCGCCAATCCGAACGCGATCATCGCGCTGTCGAATGCCTACAAGGTATCCGAGCAGCAGCGTCCGGTGACGTACAAGCCGCAGATCGACCAGGCTAACGCCCGCAAGACCCAGATCGAGGGTCAGCTGCGCCCGCTGGCGACCAAGCTTGAAGCCGATGCGCGTGCGGCCAATCCCAATCAGGTATCGCTCCAGACCCAATACAACCAGATCCAGCAGATCGAGCAGGCCGGGCAGCAGGAGATCAACCAGATTCTCCAGCCCATCGCGCTCAGCCGCGCCTATGTGATCGAGCAGATCGGCGAGAAAATGGGTGCTGCGACCAAGGCGGCGATGGCCAAGCAGAAGATCACGATCCTGCTCGACAGCGAAGCGGTCGTCGACGCCGACCAGACTTATAATCTCAACCAGGCGATCCTCAACGAGCTGAACGCGATCCTTCCTTCGGCGCAGCTTGTGCCGCCCGCAGGCTGGCTGCCGCGTCAGCAGCGCGAACAACAGGCTGCTGCGGCCGCTGCCCAGGGTCAGCAGCCCGCCCAGACCCCGCCTGTACAGCCGCAGGGTCGCTGACCCGCAGCTTGGGGGCAAGGGGCATGAGCGAACCGAAAACGGCAGTGTCCTACGACATCCGCGCCCTTGATATTCAGGGGGTGTTGAAGGCGCTGCCGCATCGTTATCCACTATTGCTGGTGGACCGGGTCGTAAGCCTGACGCTGGGCGAAGCGATCCACGCGGTGAAGGCGGTGACCTTCAACGAGCAGTTCTTCCAGGGCCATTTCCCCGGTCGTCCGATCATGCCCGGCGTCCTCCAGATCGAAGCGATGGCCCAGGCCGCCGCGATCCTCGCGATCAAGACGATGGACCTCGCCGGATCGGGCAAGCTGGTCTATTTCATGGCGATCGACGAGGCCAAGTTCCGCATGCCCGTCGAGCCCGGTTGCCTGCTCGATCTCCACGTCGAATTCGTCCAGAAGCGCAGCCGCGTCTGCAAGTTCAAAGGCCGCGCGATGCTGGGCGACAAGGTGGCGAGCGAGG
>Ga0105050_10008346_pt1 | contig 11993 bp, 11 predicted proteins | sample FRY01_FD_78088 | JGI IMG/M metagenome (GOLD analysis project Ga0105050, IMG submission 78088) | Freshwater microbial communities from Lake Fryxell liftoff mats and glacier meltwater in Antarctica - FRY-01 | ecosystem: Environmental > Aquatic > Freshwater > Ice > Glacier meltwater ... | reverse complement strand
TTCGAGAAGAAATGGCTTGCCAACCAAATCAGATTGGCAGCATGATGAGTGAGCTAAGGGAGACGCTGAACGAGGGCAAGATCATCATGCATAGAATTAATGTGATAATATAACAATACGTAATTATCGATTTTGATGAACAACCTTGTCACCGGGACGAACGACTAAGCTCGAAAATGTGCGTTGTCCGTCGTGCCGCGACTTGCAGATGGCCATGAACGCGACTAGCTGTCAGGATAATGAACATTCTATCTTCCACGCTGGATTTGATTGGCAATACACCGCTGGTGCGCCTGCGAGGCCCAAGTGAGGCGGCAGGTGGGGACATTTTCGGCAAATGCGAATTTGTGAACCCCGGCGCATCGGTTAAGGATCGCGCGGCGTTGTATATTGTTCGGGACGCCGAGCGGCAGGGGTTGCTGAAGCCGGGCGGGTCAATCGTTGAGGGGACCGCCGGCAACACCGGCATTGGCCTTGCGCTAGTTGGCAACGCGCTTGGTTATAAGACCATTATCGTCATGCCGGAAACGCAAAGCCAAGAGAAAAAGGACACGTTGCGTGCTTTGGGTGCCGAACTTGTTCTGGTGCCAGCCGCGCCTTATTCGAACCCCGGCCATTTCGTGCACACATCACGGCGCATTGCCCAGGAAATTGAAAACGCCGTTTGGGCTAACCAGTTTGATAACATCGCAAACCGCCGCGCGCATATTGAAACCACGGCCGAGGAGATATGGGCGCAGATGCACGGTCGTGTTGACGGTTTTACCTGCGCCGCCGGAACCGGGGGAACCATTGCCGGTGTTGGCCTTGGGCTGAAGGCAAAGGACGAAGCGGTCACGATCGCGTTAACCGATCCCCATGGGGCCTCACTGTATAATTATTACGCCATTGGCGAATTGCGCGCCGAAGGCAGTTCTGTTGCCGAAGGAATCGGGCAGGGACGGGTAACGGCTAATCTTGACGGTGCGCCCATCGACACGCAATTTCGCATTTCGGACGAAGAAGGACTGGTCTGGGTTCGCCGACTTATGGCCGAAGAAGGTCTGTGCCTTGGCCTGTCATCGGGCATCAACGTGGCAGGTGCAGTCGCTTTGGCCCAGCAATTGGGGCCGGGCAAACGGATCGCTACTATCTTGTGCGACACGGGTTTTCGGTATCTCTCCACGCTGTATAATCCCGATTGGATGCGCAGTAAAAATCTGCCAGTGATGCCTTGGCAGCTTGATAATAGTGCGGCGGTATCCGAATGATGGCAGGAGGATCCCATGGTTGAGCAAAAGCAATCGGCAATACAGCGTATTCAGGTCGGCTTGGTGGGCTTAGTGATCGTGCTGCTTTTTGTGACGCTCGCCAACATGGTTCTCGACCGCGTGAGCGAAAGTCCGCAAATCGGAGGCACGTCGGACGCGGTGACGGGGGATGGCGACGCTGACAAAACGCCTGATGAGCCTCTGGCTGAATTGGGCGTAACACCCGTCGCCAAGGATGAAAGTCAGGATCAGTCAACAAATCGGCGCCAGCCTGCAGCGCGTCAACCAGCGCCAGCCTCGCGCCCTTAACCTGCGATGGTTCTGCACATGAAGCGCGCCGCCGGTCGCGGGTGGCGGTTAGCCATCAGTTTACTGTGTATATTATTAGCCATTGCGGCGGCCGCCACCGCGTACAAGATGGCGAAACCGGACGTCTCCGGTCCAAAGCCAAGCCTTGGGCTGGTAACGACTCTGCCTTTGCAATGGAGCGAAGGCGGTATCGAAGCGGATCTTGACAAAGATGCCCGGCCGCACCCTGTGCTTGTTCGGCTGAATTCTGTATACAGGGTGCAACCAATCGATGATGTGCAGACGTTGAAGGCAAATAGGCTCTCCATGCTGCTTCTTGCACAGCCCCGCGCGTTGCGCCCCGCAGAGTTGGTCGCGCTTGATGCTTGGATACGTAGCGGAGGTCGGGCACTTGTTCTTGCCGATCCCGCTTTGCAATGGGGCAGCCTCTATCCATTTGGTGATAAACGTCGACCGCTTTTCACGTCTTTATTGTCCCCGTTGTTCACGCACTGGGGTTTAGAGCTGGTGCTGCCGATGGAGGCAGATTCTGTCTTCATCATCCGTAAGCTAGGTACGTCAAATATTCGGACCAAGACACCCGGTGAGTGGCTTCCAAGCGAAAATACTCAGGATAGTGCCGCCACCGCGTGCCGCATATCAAAGGGAGGTCTGCTCGCTGACTGCCGAATCGGCAAGGGCAGGGCAATTCTTGTCGCCGACGCCGATTTTCTCGATACGCCTTATTGGGAGGGGCGGGGTGTCCGCATGCTGTCGGGCACGGATGAATTTGACAATATTATCTGGCTGAAAGCGGTTTTGGCCGCCTTGGGCAATGGGGAGGCAATTTCTGGGGATTTTGTGGAAAGTTGATGATGGTTTGATGCTTGATAACCAAAAACCTGGGTTTTGCGGTGGATTTGAAGAGCTTCAGTCATGTTTATTTGTATTCTTAACACGTTGTAAAATGAATGTTATAATTTTTATTATTAAAAAACAACAAGTTAAGTCTAGTCATATAGGTTGTCCTATAAAATCCCTCTTTTCATCCACACTTTCCCTTGCTATGCCACGTCATCCAAGGGGTGGTTTCCTGATTCAATCGGTCGTTACGGCGTCCGCATGGCGAAGTGTTTCGCTGTGGTCGGCAATCTGTGCCCTTATCAGGAGGGTGGTCAGGCGTGTCAGCATTGGTGGTCTATGCAGGTTCTGGGGTGTCGAGCGTCGACGCCAAAGCCCGCACGACTATACCTGCCGAACTCCGGGACAGCGTTCAGCAATCAAGCGGTAACAACACCGTCTGCATTTCGCGGCACAGCAGCCTGCCATGCCTCATTGGTTTTGGCGGCTCTGAACGCCTGAAGCTGCGCGCCGATATTGAGGCACAGTGGCAGAGTGCGGTAACTCGCGGCGCTGAATTTGACCGTGAACTTGCCGGTGTGTCGGCATCCTCCATCTTCGAAACTGCATTTGAAGCCAGTGGCCGGTTCGTCCTTTCGCCCATGCTCAAACATTTCGGCCGGATTGAAGAGCGCGCATTCTTCTTCGGCGCGACCACGCACTTCATGCTGTGGAATCCCGACGTCTTCCTCAGCGAGGCGCCAGCAGCATTTAACCCAGTTAAGGACGAGCTGAATTATTGGCTCTCCCATGGCAAGGGCAGCAAGTGAGCGCCCCGGCCCCCCATATTCCAGTTCTTCTGGATGAAATCATTCACGCTCTGCCCATCACCCCTGGCGCCGAGATCGTGGATGGTACCTTTGGTGCTGGCGGCTACAGCCAAGCGATACTGGCTGGCGGCGCGCGCGTTTACGCGTTTGACCGAGATCCTGATGCACTATCAGAAGGTGCCGACCTTGCAGGCCGCAGTGAGGGCGCTTTGCGTCTTTACGCGGCCTGCTTTTCTGACATGGACGATGTCCTGATAGCTGACGGCATATTGTCGGTGGATGGCGTCGTCCTAGATATTGGCGTCTCGTCAATGCAGCTTGACCGCGCGGAGCGTGGCTTTTCATTCCAAAAGGATGGGCCGCTCGACATGCGGATGGCGCAGGACGGTATGACGGCTGCGGATTTCGTGAACGAAGCCGAAGAAGCCGACATTGCCGATATCATCTACCGGTACGGCGAGGAGCATCGGTCGCGTCGTATCGCTCGCGAAATCGTCGCAGCGCGCCCAATTTCTACGACCGCTCAACTGGCGACAATTGTCCGCAAGGCTGTCGGGCACAAGCCCGGTGCGCCAAAGGACCCCGCTACGCGGGCTTTTCAAGCTATTCGCATTCACATCAATCGTGAACTCGACGAACTTACCGACGGACTGGAAGCTGCCGAGCGCATGTTGAAGCCAGGTGGCCGCCTTGCAGTGGTTACGTTCCACAGTCTCGAAGACCGTATCGTCAAGCAGTTTTTACGTCGCCGCAGTGGCGCGGAAGGTGCTGGCTCACGGCATGTACCGACAGTGGGTAACACAGGCCCGGCGCCCACATTTGAAAAAGCCGACAAAGCGGTTCGCCCCTCGGATGCCGAGATTGCGCGCAACCCCCGCTCCCGGTCAGCCACTTTACGTTCCGCAACCCGTACACACGCGCCCGCATGGGCAACAGGAGGACTGGCAGCATGAGTCTCGCCATGAAAAGACTGAAAAATCTCGGCTGGCTCGCGCTGGTCTTCATGGTCGCAATTTTGCTGTATCCTTTGTCGTTGAACGTTGCCGCCCTGCACAGCGATCTTGTATCGGTGGACCGCGAAATTCTCGAAACCAAGCGCGAAATCAGCTTTCTTCAGGCGGAAATCCGCACGCGCGCAAGCTTGCAGCAACTCGAAGAATGGAACGAGCTTTTATACGGTTATCAGCCACCTTCGGCGCAGCAATTTGTGAACGGTGAAGCAGCTTTGGCTGGTCTTGCCGGCGATGCCGTTGAGACAAAGCCAGTGATGATGGCCGCTGCTGCCATTCCTGCTGTGGTCGACGCGCCGTCGCCCGAACCCAAAACCGCGCCTGAGCCCGTCGTAGAAAAGCCAGCGATCAAAGAAGCGCTCGCCGTTGCAGTGCCTGTGAAGCGTGCCGTTACGAAGGTCGAAGCGCCTAAGGTCGAGCAAACGCGCACGGAGCGGCTGGCAAGAATGGATGAAAAACTCCTGTCTGACGATTTGCTGAGTGATATTTCTGCACGTGCTGCGAAAGAACGCCGCCGTTAATGACGGTCCCTGCCGCCCGCATGAAAACCCGGAAAAGCGGGATCGGTGCGCCGCCATTTGCAGCTGACGGATTTTGGCGCATGCTGGTTTTACTGGCCGCATTCGGCGTGTTTGTAATGTTGCTGATCGGCCGACTGGCAACATTAGCCTTGTTTGAAAGCACGCGCGCTTACGGAGCGACCAGCACCGAATATATACCCGAGCGCGGCGACATTGTGGATCGCAACGGCATCCCCTTGGCGCGCAGTATTTACGGCTATGCGATTTGGGTGCAGCCCAAGGGCCTCCTGGGCGATCGCAAGCAATTGGCACGCCAGCTCGCCAACATATTTCCGGATACGCCGGCAGCGGAATTTTATGCAAAGCTGATTGCGGACAAGCCTGGTTATTTGCGCAAACGCGCGTTGCCGGAACAGGTGCGTCAGGTCCACGACCTTGGCGAAATTGCGATTGAGTTTCCGCGCGAAGCGACGCGGCTCTATCCACAGCATGACATGGCGGCCCATGTTCTCGGTTTTGTAAACCGGGACGGCAAAGGCGCGATGGGTATGGAGCGGGTGATGAACGACGATCTGCGCGATCCGTCCAAGCGGGCAACACCGCTTAATCTGGCACTTGATGTCCGCGTTCAGGCCGCCCTTGAAAGCGAGCTCGCGTCGGGCATGACTGCAACCGGTGCAAAAGGTGCTGCGGGTGTCGTTCTTGACGTCGCCACCGGCGAAGTAATCGCCATGGCGACTTTGCCATCGTTCAACCCGAACCGTCCGGTTTTTGCGAATATTCCCGATCTTGGTCAGGCAGTGACTGATGGACGTTACCCGATTACGCGCCAGACGAACAACGTTACCAACCGCGTTTATGAACTGGGCTCAACCTTCAAACCATTGACGGTGGCCGCCGCCCTCGATGCCGGGACGGTCCGTGATCTTTCGATCCGTTACGACGCCACCCAGCCACTGCAAGTCGGTCGCTTCAAAATCCGCGATACCCACCCCGCTGGGCGATGGCTCAATACGCCTGAGTCTCTCATCCACAGCTCCAACGTTGTGACTGCGCAAATTGCCGATAATCTAGGGGCAGCGCGGATGGACGCAATGCTGAAAACCATGCACTTTGATCGGCGCCCCGACATTGAGCTCGCTGAAAAGGCGATGCCTTTATATCCCAAAACGTGGGGGCGCATTACCACCATGACCGTAGGCTATGGTCATGGTATTGCTGTCACGCCGCTACATTTGGCAAGCGCTTACGCCGCGATGGTCAATGGCGGAATTTATCGACCCGCGACGATGTTCAGGGCAAAGCCCGGCACAAAAATAGCAGGCAAGCGTGTCTTCACTGCCGCAACCAGCGCGCGGATGCGGCAGCTCATGCGGATGATTGTCGTCGACGGCACGGGTAAAAAGGCAGACGCCTTGGGTTATCGCGTTGGCGGCAAGACAGGGTCGGCCGAGAAGCCGGGTGTCGGCGGATATAGCCGCAATCTGGTTGTCGCGACCTTTGCAGCTGCTTTCCCGATGGATAATCCTCGCTATGTCGTCCTTGCGATGCTTGATGAGCCGAAGGGCACCGAAGCATCCAGTTTCCAGAGGACGGCAGGCTACACAGCCGCGCCAGTCGTGCAGAAAACTATTACCCGCATTGGTCCCCTTATGGGAATCATACCTGACATGAAACGCAATGTTGATGTATCGGAGCTGATGCCTCTATTGTGGAAGGCCAAGGGAGAACAATAGTGAAGCTCGGCCAATTGGTAAGCGATGCCGATCCGGTATTTGCCGACATAACAGTGACCGGCTTTGCCATCGACCATAGGAAGATAGCGCCCGGCACTGTTTTCGGGGCATTTAAAGGCGCGGCCTTCAATGGCGAAGATTTTATCGAGGCTGCTGTGGCTGCCGGTGCCATTGCTATTGTCGCTGGGCCGGATGCCAAAGTCGAAGGTGCGCTTCACATCGCAGATGATGAGCCGCGCCGCGCGTTCGCACAACTGGCAGCGCAATTTTTCCGGCCTTTTCCCGAGCACATTGCTGCCGTCACTGGCACCAATGGCAAGACGTCAACGGCCGAGCTGACACGTCAACTTTGGCGGATGTCGGGGCATCACGCTGCGTCGATTGGTACATTGGGCATAACTACCGCGTCGGACCAAGCGGCGACGGGTTTGACCACACCCGACATCGTTACCTTTCTGGCAAATATGTCCGGCCTCGCGCGGGAAGGCGTGACGCATGCCATCTTTGAAGCATCCAGCCACGGACTTTCGCAATATCGCAGCGAAGGCGTTAAGGTTTCCGTTGGCGCATTCACCAATTTGAGCCGCGACCATCTTGATTACCATGGCACCATGGAGGCCTATTTCGAGGCCAAGATGCGGCTGTTTGACGAAGTCGTCGATGCTGACGGTTCGGTCGTTATATGGACCGATGACGCTTGGTCTGATCAAGCCATCGCGCGTGCCAAGAAACGTGAATTGCGTTTGATTACCGTTGGCGAAAAAGGAAAAGGCATTCAGCTTGTTTCTCGCGAGCCAATGCAACTTGGACAGACGCTTGAGTTGCGGATTCAGGGGGATGCATACAAGGTTAAACTGCCGCTCATCGGCGCGTATCAGGCAGCCAATGCATTGGTCGCGGCGGGTATAGTGATGGCCAGCGGCGGTGACGTTGAAAGTCTGCTATTGCATCTGGCGCGCTTGCAACCGGTCCGCGGACGGCTTGAGCGCGCGGTGATTACGCGCAGTGGTGCGCCCGTCTACGTCGATTATGCCCACACGCCGGATGGATTGCGCGCGGCCATTGCTGCCTTGCGCCCACATACAAAGGGCAAACTTATCACGGTGTTTGGTGCAGGCGGCGATCGTGACCGGGGTAAGCGGCCTGAAATGGGCGCTGTTGCGGTGGCAGATTCGGACATTGCTATCGTCACGGACGATAATCCCAGAGGCGAAGATGCCGCACTTATTCGCGCGGACATCATGGCGGGTGCACCCGGCGCACACGAGATCGGCGACCGTCGTTACGCAATTGCTTTTGCCATTGAACATGCAGAGCCTGACGACATCGTTTTGATTGCTGGCAAGGGGCATGAGCAAGGCCAAATAATCATGGGTAGAGTCCTGCCATTTGATGATGTGGAAGTTGCACGGGAATGCGCCGCATGACCGCTTTGTGGACCATGGAAGATTTGCTGGGCGCAACTGGCGGGACTGCGTCTGGGCATTTTGACGCACAGGGTGTCGCATTTGACTCGCGTGAAATTGGTGCAGGGGATCTGTTTTTCGCGCTCAAGGGTGCGGAAACTGACGGACATCGTTTCGTGGATACAGCATTTGCGCATGGCGCAGCTGGCGCAATAGTATCCGAGTCTATCGCACATCCGCACATATTGGTGCCTGATACCATGCAGGCGCTGGAGGCTTTGGGCCACGCATCGCGTGCCCGGACCTCAGCAAAAATTATCGGCGTAACGGGGTCAGCTGGCAAAACAGGGACCAAAGAGGCCATTTACGCGTCGCTTGATCGGTGCTCGCGCGGACGCGCACATCGTTCGGTCAAAAGCTACAACAACCATGTCGGTGTACCTTTAAGCTTGGCGCGTATGCCTTCTGACACGGCATTTGGTATCTTTGAAATGGGCATGAACCATGCAGGGGAAATGCGCGAACTCAGCAAGATTGTGCGGCCGGAAATTGCGATCATCACAACAATCGCCCCTGCACATATCGAGTTTTTCAAAGATGAAGCTGGCATCGCCGATGCCAAGGCCGAAATATTCGAAGGCCTCACCAAAGGCGGGGCCGCTATTTTACCGGCGGACAATTTCCATTACCCCCGCTTGCGCGCTGCGGCAGAAAAATATGCCGACACTATTTTGACCTTTGGCCTTAGCGCTGATGCCGATGTTCGCGTGCTTACACATATGCCGTCGTCGTGCGGCGGGTCGTTGGTGACGGCGCAAGTGTGCGACGCCATATTGTCCTTCACTTTGTCGCAGCCCGGCGAACATTGGGTCGCCAACAGCCTGGCGGTCCTTGCGGCGGTTTATGCAGCCGATGGCGACTTGGCGGCGGCGGGGCTAGCCATGGCAGAAATGGATGGCCTTGCGGGGCGCGGCGCGCGCCATAAAATCCGAATTAAGGCCGGCAACGGATTGCTAATCGACGAAAGCTATAATGCCAACCCTGCCTCAATGGCAGCAACGATTGGGCAGCTTGGCCGGACCACGGGCGACGGCAGGCGGGTTGCTGTTCTAGGCGCGATGAAAGAGCTTGGTGCCAATAGCGCTGAATATCACGCGGCGCTTGCCCGTCCTTTGGCAGATGCTAAAGTCAATTTCGCCATTCTTGTCGGTGAAGAGATGAAAAATCTCAGTCAACCATTAAAGGCGGGGGTTGAGGGACCAGCGGAATTCGCGCATTGCGCCACAGCGCATGAGGCGCTCGACCTTTTGCAAAATTATATACGCGCATCGGATACGATCTTGGTCAAAGGTTCCAACAGTATGGGACTTTCCGCCATCGTCAGCGCACTGACGGATGGGGAAAACTAATGTTGTTTGTTTTGGCGGAATATCTCGGTTTTCCAGGTATCTTGAACCTGATCCGCTATCTAAGTTTTCGATCAGGCGCAGCGATTGCCACTGCGCTGATTATCGGCCTTTTAATCGGTCCGCGTTTCATCAGCATGTTGCGCGTCCGACAGGGCAAGGGGCAACCAATCCGAAGCGATGGCCCCCAATCCCATCTCGCCAAAGTCGGTACCCCCACAATGGGCGGCCTGATGATATTGGTGTCGGTGGGCATTTCCATGCTGCTGTGGATGGACCTCAAGAATATCTACGTTTGGGCGTGCCTGTTGGTGACAGTGGGTTTTGGAATTGTTGGATTTCTCGACGATTACGACAAGGTGAAAAAACGGAGCCATCATGGTGTATCGGGCAAGGTGCGCTTGCTGATGGAGTTTGCCATAGCGGGCGTTGCGGTGTCGTTGATCGTGTCGCAGTCTGGCGGGATGCTGTATTTGCCATTCGTGAATGGTCCCATAGCTGACTTGGGCTGGTGGTATGTCCCCTTTGGCGCTTTTGTGATTGTATCATTCGGCAATGCGGTGAATCTCACCGACGGCCTTGACGGCCTTGCAACCATGCCGGTTATCATCGCGTCAATCGCATTCATGCTGATCGTTTACATGGTGGGGAACGCGAAATATGCGGCCTACCTTGGCATTCCGTTTTACCTCGGCGCGGGCGATCTGGCGATGTTGTGCGGGGCGATTGTCGGCGCTGGCCTTGCGTTCCTGTGGTTCAACGCACCGCCGGCGGCTGTTTTCATGGGCGACACGGGCAGCCTTGCGCTGGGCGGAACATTGGGTGCCATCTCGGTTGTCGCACATCATGAATTTGTCCTTGCCATTATCGGCGGCCTTTTCGTTGTCGAGGCGCTTTCGGTCATCATTCAGGTATTCTGGTTTAAGCGAACCGGACGCCGAATTTTCCGCATGGCCCCTATTCATCATCATTTCGAGCAGCTCGGTTGGTCAGAGCCTACGGTTGTCATTCGTTTCTGGATCGTGGCCTTCGTGCTGGCTCTTGCTGGGCTGTCGACCCTCAAGCTAAGATGATTACGACCCCCGCCTTCAAAGGACGGAAGTTCGCGATCTTGGGACTTGCGCGTTCCGGGCTCGCGGCTGCGCATTCGTTGGTGGCAGGCGGCGCAGAGATACTCGCGTGGGATAATGATGAAGGTGCGCGGGCGAAGGTAGCCGATATCGCAACTATAGCTGATCCGCTGCATGCCGACCTTCAGGGCTTCGATGCGATTGTAGTGTCACCGGGCGTTCCGATTAACCGACACCCCATTGCGGACAAAGCCAAAGCCAACGGACTACCGCTGATTGGTGATATCGAATTATTCGCGATGGCGCGTCCGTCTTTGCCACCGCATCGCGTTGTCGGCATCACCGGCACGAACGGAAAATCAACCACAACCGCTTTGGTGCACCATCTGCTCAAAAGTGCTGCTTACCCGGTTCGTATGGGCGGCAATATTGGGCTGCCGATCCTGTCGCAGGTACCTTTGCCCGCAGGCGGAGTCTATATCTTGGAACTCTCGAGCTATCAGATCGATATAACGCACAGCCTGTCGTGTGAGGCTGCGGCGCTCATCAACCTGTCGCCCGACCATCTCGACCGTTACGACGGTTATGAAGGCTATATTGCTTCAAAAGCCCGGCTTTTCGACATGCAAACACCTGGCCAGCATTCGGTCTTCGGCAAGGGTGATGCGGACACCGAACGGGTGTATCGTGACGTTGCGGCGATGCGCGGAGCCGATTGCGTGCATTTGGCGGATCCAATCGCGGTCGCAGGGCAGGCTGACTGGCGCTCGCTTCAAGGGCCGCATAATTTGCAGAATATTGCGGTCGCAATTGCCTTGGTTGAATCGCTTGGCGTGACAGAGGGGCAGTGGCGCCCTGCGCTGCGCAGCTTCAAAGGGCTGGCACATCGCATGGAAGTCGTCGCCGAACACAACGGCGTGCTATTCGTCAATGACAGCAAGGCAACCAATCCCGCGTCCACCGCGCCTGCGTTGGCGGCATATCCGCGTGTCCATTGGATTGTCGGTGGCTTGCCCAAGGGCGACAGCCTCGATGAATGCGCACCCAATTTCGGCCATGTCGTAAAAGCCTACACCATTGGCGAGGCGGGCCCGTTATTTTACGAGCTGCTTGCCCCGCATATGCCGGTGGAACGCAGCGAAATGATGGGGGCTGCAGTGCACTCGGCTGCCGCGCAAGCCCAGCCGGGAGACGTCGTCATGTTGTCACCGGCCTGCGCGTCGTTTGACCAGTTCAAGGATTTTGAAGCACGCGGTGACGCATTCCGTGCGATTGTCGAGGCGCTATGAGCGGAGATCGTAACGAGGTGCCATGGGTGCTGGCGGCGAAAACCGGCAAGATTGGTTTAGCCAACCGTCTGGGCAGGGGCGATCGTTCGCCGCTGGGCGTGTGGTTCTGGGAACTAGACCGCGTGTTACTGTCGTTGATGATGGTATTAATCGCGATAGGGCTTCTTGCGGTGGCCGCCAGCTCACCTGCCGGTGCACAGCGCCTGTCGTCATCGTCCACGCAGTTGCCACCTTTATATTTTTTCTATCGTCAGCTGATGTGGGTTATCGTCGGCGTACCGATTATGCTCGCGGTGTCGATGTATCCGCGTGAACAGGCGCGTCGTTTCGCCATTGGCGGCTTTTGC
>Ga0105050_10008345_pt1 | contig 11994 bp, 4 predicted proteins | sample FRY01_FD_78088 | JGI IMG/M metagenome (GOLD analysis project Ga0105050, IMG submission 78088) | Freshwater microbial communities from Lake Fryxell liftoff mats and glacier meltwater in Antarctica - FRY-01 | ecosystem: Environmental > Aquatic > Freshwater > Ice > Glacier meltwater ... | reverse complement strand
GGACCAGCGACTCGCGAACTGACGCGCGCGTCCCGGACACAGGACACATACAGCGCGGCGCGGCGCGGCGCGATCGACGCGGAGCTCGCTTCGCAGAGCTGGTGCGCGCTGAGCGACCCCATCTGCGGGGCGATTGGCCCGCGGCAGGTCGGCACCGGCGGGCAGGTGTACTTTATCTTCCCGCTCGAGGACAACATCTGGACGCCGCAGGACCTCGACCCGAGCAACAACTTCCCGAAGAACCTGTACCTCGACTTCCTGGTCAACGTGCGCGGGGCCGACGGCAAGCGCGCGATGACGCGCGTGCAGACCAGCACCGAGATCAGCGAGCTCGCGATCTCGCGCCAGTGCGAGGAGCAGCAGGTCAGCTCGTCCATCAGCGACATTGTCGAGGTCGACCTCTTCCTCGGGCTCACCGCGAGCGCGGCGGCCTTTGAGGACTCGCTGGTGCAGGGGCTCGACATCACGCGGCACCCCGCGCGCGCGGCCATGCGCCGCGACGTGTCGAGCCAGGCCGCCAACGTGCTCACGATGGTCGTCAAGGGCGAGGCCTCGGCGTTCACGCCGTCGTTTGCCTCGCAGTACGCGCTCGAGGTCGAGGACATGTTCAGCATGCACTTCCTCGACGCCGAGAAGAAGGCCATTGTCGACACGATGATCGCCAACGACCTCGCGTTCAGCATGCAGCCCGTGCCGGGGGGCGCGGGCACGATGCGGCTCGTGCCGAGCGCGATGCTGCTGCAGATCTGCCCGATCCACGCGACGCGCAACCAGTTCGGGTGCATGACGCGGCGCGAGATCCAGGAGCGCCTCTACGACACCGTCACGCACTCGATCGTCGAGATCTCGCCGGACGAGTACGGCGCGACGGACGCGCCCTTCAACCGCTCCTCGGCGTGGCTGCAGACGCTGCTCGGCGAGAGCGCCTTCGTCAAGGACCTCGGGTACCGCCACGCCAAGGTCATGGCCGAGCGCTTCCAGCTCAACCGCCGCTACCGCCGCGGCTTCATGGTCTCGCCGACGATCCCGTGGCGCCAGGCCGACATGCAGAACGAGGGCATCGCGTCGAGCCTCGACCTGGCGCAGCAGGCCACGACCGTCGTGATGGTCTCGCTCGACCAGAACATCGGCGAGGTCTTTGCGGCGACCGTGCAGGTCGCCATCTCCGGCGTCGCGCTGCCGCTCAGCATCGCCGAGTTCTCCTCGGACGTGCGCGACGCGCTCGCCGCGGCCATCGCCGCCGCCGCGGGCACCTCCGAGGAGGCCGTCTCCGTCGACGACGGCAGCGTGCAGGAGAGCGACGGCGGCGGCGCGCGGCGCCGCATGCTCACTGCGGAACACGCCGCGGACGGCGGGGCGTGGGTGCACTTCAACATCACCGTGGGCTTCCCGCTCGCAGACCAGGCCGCCGCGCGCGCGCGCGCGGACGCCTTTGTGCTCGCGCTGCACGCCGGGTCCGGCGACGCGCTCTTCCGCGGCGTCGTGGCGCACCTGCAGCAGCAGCAGAGCGCGACGCAGCGCCTGCTCGCGCTCGCCGCGCTCCCGCTCGACGAGTCCTTTGCGGCGGAGGCCCGCGCGACGCATGTGTGCGTCGACCGCCCCGGGTTCGAGCTCGACCTCTCCGAGCTGCTCGCGCCCGCCGCGCCCGCGTGGGCCTCGTCCGCGTCCGCGCTCGCCTCGTGCAGCGGGCGCCGCCTGCGCCACTTCCCCGGCGACGTCATGCTCGAGTACGACTCGCACGAGACCGCCGTCTCGGTGCGCGGCCCGCAGAACCGCGACGACTGGGCGCTCTACACGACGCTCAACGAGCAGCTCGGCGGCGGCGCGCGCGACTACGCGTTCGCCGCGGACCCCGCGCACCAGGACCTGCACTGGCTGTGGTGGGACCTCTGCGGCGAGGTCCCGCGCACGGGGCTCGTCGACCCGCTCAAGTGGGCCGCCGCGCGCGCGCGCTTCGCGGCCGAGTGCTGCCTGTGCGAGCCCACGCACCCGGTGTCCTCGGGCAACCGCAAGCGCCACGTGCAGACCTACTCGTGGCCCGTCGAGCTCGCGCGCGGCACCGACCTCGCAAGCTTCGACCTCGCGCGCGTGTGGCTGCTCAACCCGCAGCTCGCGGGCTTCCGCCAGCCCGCCGCGCCCGCGCAGTTTGCGCGCGCGGGGCTGCCGCCCGGCGGCTGGGAGGTGCTCGCGGACGGGCGCTCGCGCCCGATGCAGTGCGCGCCCGGCGCCTTCCTCGCGGAGGTTGATGCGTGCGCGCCGTGCGCCCTCGGCGCCTTCCAGGGCGCCGCGGGGGCGCTCGCGTGCGCCGCGTGCCCCGCGCTCACCACCACCGCAGCGCCCGGCGCCGCGGGGCTCGGCGCGTGCGTGTGCATCGCGGGCTACACGACGATCGGCGCCGGCTGCGTGCCGTGCGCCGCGGGCACCTTCAAGCCCGGCGCGGGCAACGGCGCGTGCGCGGCGTGCCCCGCCGCCACGCCCGTCACGCGCGGAGGCGCGCGGAGCGCGGACGCGTGCCAGGCCGCGCTCTCGGCGGACGCCGGCGGCGCCGGCGGCGCTCGCGAGGTCGCGCTCTTTGACGAGGCGCTCGGCCTGCTGGCGCGCTCGGGCGGGCAGGCGCGCTGCGCGCTGGTGCCCGACGCGCGCTCGCTCGCGTGTCCGGGCAGGGCGTATCCGCTCGTCTTTGCGGCGCACCCCGTGCGCGCAAACGCGGCGTGCCTCGACGCGCACGCCGCGCGCAGCATCCCCGCGGTGCGCTCGCCGCTCGCGGGCGGCGCGGGCGCGTGCGTGCTGCAGTACAGCATGGACGCGCAACGCCCCGCGCTCGCGTCGCTCACGCTCTTCCCGCGGCGCGGGTACATGGGACCCTCGCCGCTGGGCTGGGGCACCCGCCTGATGGCGCGGTCCGAGTGGCTCGCGGGGACCACCGTGCACGCCGCGCCGCGGCTCACGGTGCCCAACGTCGACCTGGCCACGCGCGCGGACGCGGCGGTGCGCATGGTCGTGCTGCTGGCGCCGCGCGAGCTCGACGCCTCGGCGCAGTCCTTCGAGTGGGAGTGGATCGTGTGCGGGCGCAAGCTGCCCGGCGGCGGTGCGGCGTACGCGCCGTGCGCCGCCGGGCCCGACCCCGACACCCCCGGCGCCGTCAACATCCGCAACCCGCTGGTGCTCGACGCGCGCGTCTTCACGCTCGGCGGGGCGGGGTGCTGCGGCGACGACCCGACCGCGCCGGCCTCGGTCTTTGAGCGCGAGCTCGCGTGGACGCCGACGTTGCCCGCCGGCGCCGGCGCCGGCGGCGACCTCTGGCTGTACGTGTTCTTCATGCTCGGCGACTCCGCGGCGTGCGCGGCGCACGGCTGCGACGAGTCGGCGGTGTACTCGTCGATGGCCGCGCACCAGCGCAGCTTCGAGCTCGCCTTCTCGCCGCCGCAGATGGCGCTGCTGCCGGGCACGTCCTTCTCGTACGCGCTGCCCGGCGGCGGCGCGCTGCGCGCCGCCCGCGAAGCGCCTCCGCGCGCGCTGCGCTTGCGGCGCGCGCTGCCGCGCCGCCAGCTGGCGCCGGCGCGCACGGGCGCGGGGCTGCGCAAGAGCGCGGCGACGCGCAAGCTGCTGGTGGCGGGGGGCGCGGTGCCGGTCGACGAGGGCTCCAACTTCACCACCGCGCAGCGCACTATCACGAGCCTCGACAACAACGCGCAGGTCGCCGCGGCCCTGTGCGCGGGGCGCGGGCACCTCTGCGCCATGTACAGCGTGCAGGTCGCCATCCGCAACGAGGACTACTGCCTCGAGGAGGCCGCGCTCATCGCCAAGTACGCGACGCCGCTCGCGGCGGCCGTCGGCAGCATGGCCGTGCTCCCGGTGCGCTTCTTCAACGTCGTCGGCGTCGTGCGCGCGCGCTACGCGTCCGCGTGCACGGCCATGGGCGCGGGGCGGCGCCTGCTGGCCGCAGACGCACAGGACGTGATCTTCAAGTCCGTGGCCAACGACAAGCTGCACCTCGTGCTCTCGGACGCACACGCCGAGATCTTCAAGATCAAGACGGTCTCGCTCACGCAGCCCGCGGCCGGCGCGGCCCCGCAGCCCGTGTCGTGCCTCAACACCGACGCGGCGTGCATCGCGAAAATCACCGGCGACACCGCGCTCGTGCGGGTCCCGCCCGCGCCCGCGCCCGCGCCCGCGCCGGTCGCCGTGCTCGACTCGATTGTCGGCGTGCGCACCGCAGCGGGCGCGGCTGCCGGCGCCGCCAAGGCCGACGACACCTCGGACAACGACGACGCGCTCGTCATCGTCGTGGTCACGGTCACGGTCGTGCTCCTGCTCTGCGTCGTGGGCGTGGTGGTCTGGCACTGCTCGCGCGAGACCGCCGCCGCCGGCGCGCCGTACGCGCCGGTGTGCGCGGCGCCCGCGCTGCAGCCGGACCCCAGCTACTACAACCACGCGCCGCCGGGCCCCCCGCAGTACTCGCCGTACGCGCAGCCCATGCAGGCCATGCAGGCCATGCACCCGGCGCAGTACCAGTACATGTACCCGCGCTGAGGCGCGCGACTCCCTTGCTGCAAAATAAACTGGTTGCCTTGCACCGTGCCTTCTTTCGGGACTACAGAGTCGTTTGTTTCGAGCCTCGAAATTGATTTGCCTTGCACCGTGCCTTCTTTCGGGACTACAGAGTCGTTTGTTTCGAGCCTCGAAATTGATTTGCCTTGCACCGTGCCTTCTTTCGGGACTACAGAGTCGTTTGTTTCGAGCCTCGCCATTTATTTTGCGCCTCGAAATAAACCACGATGCAACAAAGACACGTTCGAGCAGGCGCTGGTGTGTGTGCTGTGCGAGTTGTGCGCGCGCACATGCGCCACGCCCTATATAGGGGCGGGGGCGCGGGGCGCTGGTGTGCGAGATGCGCGACCTGCGCGCCTCGGGGAGCTGTGTGTCGTGCTGGGGGCGCACGAGCCACGTGCGGCTGGGCGAGTACATCCTGCAGCTGCAGGCGGCGCGCGCGGCGGGGGGTGCCTGGCAGACGCTGTTTCCGGCCGCGGTGGAACTCGAGATGAGCGAGAGCCTCGCCGCCGATGCACCGCACCACGTGCCCGTGGTCGCCACCGCGCAGCGGGACGACATGCTCGCGGCGTCTGTGCGCTGCGGTGTACGCATCGACGGGGTGCGCACGGACGTGCCGCGCGAGCACTGGCGCTGCTTCAGGGTCAGCGACGCGGGCATGAACTACGACCAGGCGCGGCAGATCAACCGTCCCAACGCCATCGCGAAGATTCACGAGGCGGCGGTCATGCGCGAGCACTGCTGGGTGCACGCAGACGAAGTCGCCAGGGCGCGGCAGATGCCCAACGGGGCTCTCCGCTGCCTGGCGTGCCGCGTGCCGTTTGACGCGCAGACTGTGGACTTGCTGCCGGCGGCCCCGCTCGAGCGCCTGATGCAGCACGTGCGTGCGCACGACGCAGCCGCGGCCGCGCGCGTGCTGCGCGAGCTCGATCCCGCGACGTTCGACGGCTGGCCGGAGGGCCTGTGGGCCCTCCTGTCCGAGGCCTCGGCTGGAATCAACATGCCCGCGATGGGGCTCCTCTGCGGACATTTCCCGCTGGCTCTGCAGTGGCCGGGGTACAGCCACGCGGTGTATGCTTACGCCAGCGACCCGGAGCTGCGTTCTGCGGATCTGCTGCGTCTGCTGGAGCAGCGGGGCTTGTGCATGCCGGGGGGCTTGGGGGCGCCAAATGTGCTCGGTTACATGATACGGAGCCACGTGGCCCAACCCGAGCGCCTGATCAAGAAGATGCGGATCGTCCTCAAGCACCACGCCGCGCTCGACCTCAATTTTGCGCACGTGCGGAACTGCGTCGACACGTACGCGGAATTGTCGCGCGACTTTGAGGACCGCGAATTCCTCGCGGGATTCAACCTGCTGCTCGAGTACGCCAACGTGGTGCGCACGGACCACGAGTTTCGAGGCTCCTGTCGGGACATCATGTACGACGACATGATCTCCGGCGCCGCGCTGCGGAACGACGTGCGGCTCTTGGCGTACCTGTACGAGACGCACGCGCTGGACATACACAAGGTGTATGAGCACAACGAAAACGCGTACTCGTTTACCTCGTCCTCGGCCGTTGTGAGGTACCTATGGGCCAAGGGGGTGGACCCGCACCTGATATCCACGGAAGGCGGCACGCCACTGACAGCGCTGCTGCGGCGGGTCTTGCAATCCACGGCGGAGATTCCCGTCCGCGACGTGTACGAGTGCGTGCACTTCTACTTTGTCCACGGCGAGCAGCTCACACGCTTGGACGGGACGGACGCTGCGATGACCAGGCAGATCTGCGAAGGGTTGCGGACAAAAGACCCCGCAGTCGCGCTGGAGGCCTTCTACGAGAATCCACTGCATTTGGCAGAGCGTGTCGTCGACAAGTGGCACACGCACTACAAGATGCACCGCCTCGTGCAGTACGTGCACATGCACAAATGCATGCCGCTGTCGGAGGCGGACCAGACGCGCTTGCCGCTGTCCGCGGCGGACCCGACGCGCTTGCCGCTGTCTGCGGCGGACCCGACGCGCATGCCCGTGACGCTGCCGGTGGCGGACGAGCACGGCGTGCCTGTGCCGGGGGCGGGTCAGAAGCGCATGCCTGCGCCTCGCGCGGCGGCGCGCAAGTTCGCGCCCCTGGCGGCGCAGCACATCGTCGGGGCGCCGCGCGCGGTGCACAGGCTGCCCGCTCTGGTCCCGCGCGCGCGTGCGGGATGGCTGATGCCAAAGTGACGCAAAGTGGTGCCAAAGAGCCAACGCGGTGCCAGCGTGATGCGTGCGGGTACGGCAGTGCCAGCGGGTAGGGTGGTGTTGGTATGCACGGGCGCGCCCCGCGCGGCCCGCTGGTATATAAACACGACAGCGCGCGCGCGCGCGCGTTGCTGGTGCATGGCGAGGAGCACGGGCGCGCGCAAGCGCCTGCCGGTATTCCCGGGGTCCTGCGGCACGTGCTGGAACAATCCCAAAAATTGGCGGGACTACGTCAGCCCCTCGTTTTGCATACAAAACGACCCCGCCTCGCACCAGTTTCCGGACCGGAGTTTCGTGACGAAGGCACCAGACTGTTCCGTGGGCGTGTTGGGCATGTTCGGGCACTACGGGGGCGACATGCAAAGCCTCCGCGCCCGCATTCACGCCGAGAACCTGCACCGGCCCTGGTTCGCAAGGCTGTCCGTCACGAGTGACATTGTGACGACCATCTGCCTGGGGCTGGACCCTCGCGAGCGAATTTTGCAATTCGACAGCGGCGTCGAGGTCCGCTCGCGCAAGAATCTGGCAATACCTGCCATGCTGGGGCATGCGGGCACCACCGTCTCGTACACGGAGGCGGGGCACAACCACGTGAAAATGCACCACCTGACGGAGGGCCAAGTCCGGCTCGTGACCCGCGGCACCCCGGTGGTGTTTGTGCATACGCACTACCGCGCGACAAAACACCAAAAGTCGTGGCACACCGAATTAGACGATTGGTCGCTTGTCACCACGGAGAAATACGGGACAGCGATGGCGGACGGAGGGCTGGACGGGTTTTGCGTGGTGCGTGTGGCTCCGGCCAAGGCGGGGGACCAAGAGCGCTACGTGCGGATCCGCAACGCGGACCTGCGGCCCTCGGAAGCCGACGGTATGCTGTCCCCGAGCGATCCCGCGGCGTGGGCCCGCCTGGCGACTGTGCATGTGTTCGCGGAGACGCTCTCGTGCGTGTCGAGCTCGCGCCCGGGCCCGCGCGGCGGCCTCGCCGCAGCCCTGGCCGCGGCAGAGGCGCTGCTCGCGGAGGTCGACGCGGCGCCCGCGTTCACCTGCCCCATCCTCGGCGCCGTGTCGAAAACTATGCAGGAGTGGAGGGCCGACGACCGCACCCAGGACCAGCAGGACGCGCTGATACAGTTGATGATCCAGGACGACTTCGCGTACCTGCCGTACGAAAAGGCCTTTTGCGGCGCGGTTGTGTGCATTGATTTCTTCGCCCAGTTTTGGGACAGGTCGCCCGACGATCCTGCGAAAATCCGCAAATTTGTGCCACGCGGGACGGTGGGCCGGATTTGCTCGTCCACGAATGACAAGTACACCTGCGTGAAATTCCAGGAGGACTTGGACGCCTCCGGCGCGTGCCATGCGCCCACATTCCGGTTCGTCGACACAGAGCAGTTGAAAAACGGCATGATGTCGCGGAGACTCGAGCACTGGTTCGAGTCGTCGGAGCACGAGGTGTGGTTCATCGTGCAGCAGGGCGAGATGGACAACTTGGACACGGAGTCCGAGGCCGAGTGCAGGGCGTTCCTCGAGGGCATGGCCGCGCTGTGCGACTTCGTGAGGGGCACGCACGCGCGGCGCATTGCATACCGCGGGGGCGTTTCGCGGCACGCCTTGGCGTGCGAAGGGCCTCGCGGCACCGGGCAGTTTTGTTTCAAGGTCGTCGGGGTGCACAACTTCCGGCGCGCGGAGGGCGACCACGAGCTCGCCCAGAACTTCGTGGCCTTTGCAGACACCCTCGCGCAGGTGCTCGGCGCGGCGGAGGTGCACAACGACTCGTACAGCACGCGCCGCATTGCACGCGCGCTCACGGTCCTCGAGGAGAGCAAGGGCCTGCTCGGCGAGTACTCCTCGGAGCTTGCCCTGGACCACCTCGCGCAGGGCCTGCGTCGGCTGTGCGGCTCGTGACGCGCGTGGCGTGCTTTTTTTGGTGTAGCGGTGCTTCATTTGTGTGTTTTTTTTGCGCCATTTTTACACAGTCTCGAATAAACACACACAAAAAAACCCCGAGCGCAGCGCTCACGGCGCGCAGGCGAGGCGGTTGTCGTCGACAAAGACCGTGCGCACGTCGCGCGCGACAAACGCGAGCCAGTCGACAATGGTCGCGCGCTGCGGCGAGGCGTCAAAGGCCGCGCTGATCTGCGCGAGCGTGCTCTCGCCGGCGGCCGCGCAGAAGGCGCGCACCATGTGCCGCATCACGAGCCCGTGGTTCTTGACGGCCCACAGCGACTGCGCGCTCTGCAGCAGCGTGTGGTGCACGTAGATGCTGGGCTGCGAGGCGCGCGTGGACTGGATCTCGAAGCACGGGCGCCCGCGCTGCCCGGTCACGCAGCAGTTCTGCACCGAGTGCACGACGTGCCGGCGCGCGATCGGGACCGCGCCGTCGATCGTCTGGCACAGCACCGACATGCCGCCGCCCTTGCGCCGCGCGAGCATCTCGATGTGCGCCCCCCAGTACTCAAAGTACGCGTCGACCGCGCGCACGCCCGCGAGCATCTGCACCGCCCAGGCCTGCTCGGCCTCGGCCTGCGCGGCGACCCACGGCGAGTAGCCCTTGCTCGAGATCGCGTTGCGGCACGTGTTGTCGACAAACGCCTCGAGCGCCGCGCGCGCGGGGCACTCGGGCGCGCCCGCCGACATCTCGCGCGCGAGCGCTCGCGCGCGCGCGCGCGCCCGTGCCCGTGTTTCTAGTTTTTGCCGCCGGGTATAAGCGCGGGCACACGCGCGCGCGGGTATAAAGCGCGCGCGCTCGCCGCGCGCGCACGCATGGCCGCCCCCCCCGCGCTGAGCGCGCGCGCGCGGCGCTCGGCGCGGCGCGCGCTGGCCGCCGCGGGCCTCGTGTGCCTCGTGTGGGTCTTCCTCGTGCTCATGCACACGCACATGGTGTGCCCCTTCTGCCGCCGCGCGCCTGGCTAGCCCTGCGAGTACACGAGCATGACGCACGGGCGGGTCGCGGCGAGCTTGACGACGTCCGCAAACGACCCCGCCTGCGAGTCGTCGGGCGTGCGCCACTCGCCGGGCGCGCCCCACGCCACCCACGCGCGGTACGCATCGTCGCCCGCCGCGGGGGCAAACACGGCGGCGGTGAGCTCGTGCGGCGCGGCGTCGGGCCCCGGCGGCACGCGCAGCGGCGCGGTGTCGAGCCGGCGCTCCGTGAGCACGAAGCCGAGCGTGCTGCGGTCGCACAGCACCAACACGCGCGGCAGCGAGGCGCGCATGAGCACCGCGGGCACCCTCGTGAAGCACTGGCTGCACTTCCTGTCGCGCTGCGTCCATGCGGACGGGGCCTCCCGAGCCGCGGCCCGGGCAATGTCCCGATCGCTTGCGTGCGAGGGGTCTGCGGTGGTGCCCGGCGGCATCGGGACGAGGCGCGGCTCCTCCACCGACAAGACGCTGTCCGCGCAGTCCGGGCACGTGTGCGTGTAGGTCGCGGTGTACTCGCAGAGCGCGCGCAGGCCGTCCTTGTGCGCGAGCGCCGCGACCAGCGCCTGCCAGTGCAGCGCGAGCGAGTGGGTGGGCAGCGTGGCGCCTGCGAGGCAGGCGCAGTCCAGCGCTTGCGTGCCGTCGCCGCGCAGGCTCTTGACGAGGGTGGCTGTATGCATAAACGTCTGGAAGTGCGCGATGGCGCGCGCGTCCTTGACGTTCTCAAAGTGCCGGCCGCAAAACTCGGCGAGCGGCGGCGCCGAGGCCACGCACAGCAACAGCGCGCCCAGCGCGCGGTGTGCGCTCGGGTCCGCGAGCAGCGCGGCGGACGACAGCGCGGCGGGCGCGCGCGCGGCTGCGGCCGCCTCGCCGCTGTCGGCGGCCGCGCGCGCAAAAACGTTGTAGTACATCAGCACGCTAGTCTCGTGCCGGACCGTCGCCGCGTCCGCGTCCTGGTCCGGCGGCGTCGCAGGGTCTACGAAGTTGTCCGTGTGCAGCTCGCTCCAGGCGTTTATGCCGTTCTTGTGCGTTTTCCACACTCGGGTTTTGGTGGTGGTGCATATGCACGGGATGTTAAAGTGCTCGGGCTGCACGCGCGCTGCGCGCGCGTTCGGCGCTGCGGGCCGCGTGCGCGCGACGTGCAGCACGCACGCACAGAGCTCGTAGCACGCGCGCGCATAGCACAGGTCTCCGCGCGCGGGTGCTGGCGCGTTGAGCTCCGCGAAGGCGACGGCGGCATACACGACGAGGATGCGCGCGCGCCCGCCGCCAGGGGCGGCCGCGGCCAGGGTCTGCTGCAGGGTCTGCAGAGACACCGTGCCCGCGGCTCTTTCGTCGTGTCTGCAAAAGAGCGCGCGCATTTCCGGGGTCGCGGGCGACCAGCGCGCCGGGCTGTCGTCGTCCTGAAACGCCTGGTCCGAGCACAGCTTGTCCATAAAGACGCATGCCGAGGCCTCGTTGTCGGCCTCTGGGACGGAAGGCGGGGCTTCCACCCACGCCATATTCTGCACCAGCGACGGCTCCGCGGCATACATTTCGCGGTCGTCCAACGACGCGGCCACCTCCGAGTTTTTGAAAACCCAAGCCGCTTGCGTGACAGCGGAGATCCTCGATGCGGTCGATGCGCGGGCGACCGCGCGCGGCCGCGCCAGCCCGACGTAGCGGGCCACGGCCAAGGTCACGTCGGTCTTGCAGCGCGAGAGGTGCGCCGTAGCGTGGTTGGTCCGGGTCTCCTCGACCAGCGGGACGCGGTGCGCCTCGTTGAAGAGGTCGCAGTAGTCCACCATCGGTGGGCAGTACGCCAGACACAGCAGAACGGCGCAGCATGCGCGCAGGCTCTGCGTGTCGCTTTGGGACAGGTTCGTCGGCAGATTGACAAGCCCGGCCTGCAGGCTGTCGTGCACGCGCGCTTTGCGCGCGCGCTGCAGCAGCCGCGCGGCCGCGAGCTGCAGCGCCTTCCCGCTCAAGGCGTCGCCCGTTTCCTGCAGCAGCTTCGTCATCTCAGCATCGAGCTTTGTCTTGAGGGCGGCAGTCTTGGCCGTGCTCAGCATGAACTTGACCTGCTTGAGCTCAAACGCGGCGGCCTCGCGCTTCGTCTCCTCGGGCGTCGCGCGAGCGCAGTCTCTGCTCAGCGCGGGGTGCATGTTCAGGCGTATGTGCAGCACGCGGGCGCCGACCGCGGGCCTGTCGAGGGCGAGGTACACGCCCACCTTGAAGTGCACCGAGTACTCGCTGCCGCCGATCTCGTCGGGCGTCAGTGGCTCCCACGCGCCCATGGCGTCGGGGTACTGCGC
>Ga0105050_10008331_pt1 | contig 12006 bp, 12 predicted proteins | sample FRY01_FD_78088 | JGI IMG/M metagenome (GOLD analysis project Ga0105050, IMG submission 78088) | Freshwater microbial communities from Lake Fryxell liftoff mats and glacier meltwater in Antarctica - FRY-01 | ecosystem: Environmental > Aquatic > Freshwater > Ice > Glacier meltwater ... | reverse complement strand
TAGAAAGTTCACTCGTGTCGCTAATACACTCAAATCCATAGCTGGTACCAGGGATAAAATCAGAAGTTTTCTCCCCGACCCATTTGATAGAATTCCAGAAATAGAAAAAGCACAGAGAGTGTTTAAAGATAATATTTCCAGATATATCATAACACTTTCGGAATGTAGCTTTGATTTCAATAAAATGAGTTTCAGTGATGCGTTAACTATAGCAGGGTTTGGTAAATCAAAGCCAGATATATCAGATGGTCTAACCTTTGATATTTATTATAAATATAGTGGTATGGAGATGGAGAAGTTTGATTTTAAGGTGAATACAGACGATATAAAAAAATATCTTAGTGATTCGAGTGTTAAGCCAGATACTTATCAAAATAACCCAAACCCTAATTCTAATATAAATAGAACCACTGATGCTTCTATTATAGATAAAACTCCCAATAGGCCATTTGACTTACCATATCATTTAAGTAATAAAGATAATACATCCGATATTATCAGGAAGTATCAGTTTGATTTCCCCATGATAAAGGCTAATTATTCTATACAGGAAAGTAATAGATTTAGAGCAAATATAGAAAATGAAAGAAATGCTTCGCCTATCAGAAGGGGTATTAATAAACTTGTGGATAGTTTAAATAGAAATTTACAGACTAAAGTATCTCAGGCACGTTCTATCTTAGTTTCCAGACTAGTGGCTGAGGTTAGAGAGACTGTTGCATTTGGACTTAGAAATATATCCGCTCCACAAAACGTATATGTTGGAACTAAATTAGGACAATATTTAAATGCTAACTCACAAAGAGGGATTGACCTAGAGGGGCTGGGTAATGGCCTTAAGGATGCAGCTCTTAGTCAACTAGGTGGATTTGCTAATGTGGGAGTGTCTGGTGTGTTAGGTAAATTAGCCACTAATTTGAATAAGCAATCTGCTAAAATAGAAGGTAATATATTTAATAGACTCAATAATATTACTGACTCGATTACAGGTATCCAGCGAGGTGGTCTAGCACCAGATGTGAATGCTCCAAATGTTTATAGAAAATAATGAAAAGAGAAGATTCAAATATATTTTTAGGTGTTGTTTTAGATAATATAGACCCCAAGCGAATGGGTAGATGTAAGATTATGGTCTATGGATTATATGACAATATCCCAACAACCGCAGTTCCTTGGGCATCTCCTGATGACGAGGGATATGGAGCAACATTCAATATACCAGATAAGGGGAAGATAGTATCAGTAGTATTCGAGGGAGATAGTATATATAAACCTATCTATAGTTATAGTAAGCATAAGAACGCTTCATTAATAGAAAAATTAAAAAGTCTTAATGATGAGGAGTATGAAAGCTTCAAAGCTGTGTATTTCGACTACATGACTCAAATATATAGGTCTAAATCAGATGGCTTAGTAATAGACCATATGTTCAACCAGGTCGCCATTAAGAAAGATGGTATTGTACTTAGACTTAAAGATAATAGTGGGCGAGTTGATATCGGCTCCGAGGGAGCATCACATCAAGCAATATTGGGTAAGCACTATCTAAACTGGTTCGAGGAACTGGTTAATGTTCTATTAAGTGTCTCATTTTTAGGTAACTTACAAGCCCCCGTTTTACCATCACCTCAACTTCTACAGGTGCTAGGTAAATTTAAAGGACTTAAAGAAACAAAATTCTTATCAGATAATGTCAATTTAGTAGATAATAATTATGTAAAGAAAATAGATAGAATTATGAACCCCCAATTAGGTGATAACTGGAAAGATGTTACTAGAAAAAACACCCTTGTGTCTAATGCAGAGGTGGATTTCATTCCTAGTGATAACACAGCTACTCCGACTGATGTGAACAACGCAGACCCAGCGAATCCAGCGGTGATAGAAGATACTAATAAAGATGTATTAGCGCTCATAGAGGCCATGAATAAAAAGGAATATATTCTATATGAAGAACCATATAGAATGAATATAGTTGGAGTTAGACTTAAAAAGGCTGGAGAGGAATATACTAATAAGTTTGACGACACACTTTATATATTTTATAAAGATGATACTAGTAAATGGATTATATCAAACTATAAGGTTTCAACCCTACCTAGTAATAGGATATATATCACCCCCACTATGTACTATAACTTTGATACGAAGCCAAATGCGACTGAGACGATTAATAAGTATATTACTATGAAGGAATACTTCTACTATTTGGAGGGCACAGGAGTCCCTATTTTGGCTGAGGCGCAGTATATTAATAGCTTTAGTATCGCCCGCTCACCATCATTTGGTGTATATGCTGAAGATGCATTGGTTAGTATAAGCGATTTGGCTATATTATACGATGAGGCAAGAAATAGTAATAATATTGTATTCAGTAGGGAAACAGTTACATCTAGCGTGAAGATAAATATACAGAGAGGATATCCTAGTGGGAAATTATTGGATGGTTGGGGAACTGGTAATATTCTATTTGATAATGAAACCTCTTTGAGAAATTTTATAGATTTATGTAGATTGCAAGTAGAAAAAGCTACTAATACATTCACATTCACACTATTAAATAATAGCGATATTATTTTTTAATATATACATTAATAGCATCAGGTAGGTGTTATTAAAAAATATATAATAAAAAAGAAACTTAATAATATGCCAATTCCATTTTTTACCAATGTCGTAACACACGGAACAGTACATCCTAATATATCAAGGATTGATGAGCCAGTATATCCTTCGTTATTCGAGGTGGTTTTTATATTACCACAGCTTGTAGCTGCACAGGGAAGAGACCCACTTATACTATTAGAAAATGCAAGTGGAGTAGATGGTCTAGCAGTTCACAAAGAACTAGGCGCAGAAAAGCAGAGGTTCAAATATTCTACAAGAATGTTCCTCACTATGCCAGAAGACACTTCATTAGCTAGTGTTGAGTTTACTTTTCAAATGAATGTTGGTCAAGCAGGTGATGTATATAATTATAACGCCTTGCGCTCATGGTATGATTTGGGATGGAATTCACAGAATGGTGTCCTACATTATAAAAGAGATATGGTCGGTTCAATCATTATTAATCATCATGACAGGAGGGGTTTTGTAGTAAGACGTATTACATTACATAACTGTCAGATGGGTAACATAACTGGATTCCTGGATAGTGTTAAGTGGGAAGATACCAAGTCTATAGTGAAGGATGTTAAGACTAAATTTGTGGTTGATTACTGGACAGATGAGCGTGTTGATTTAGATAGTGCTGTTGTTGGTAACGTTTATACCTAAAAGTATTTTAGTCCCATTTTTTCTATCGTTTCTTCTATTTTAAAACAGTTTTTGTTGATAGTATTGATGATTTCATCTATTTTAGTCATTGGTAGTGCATCACCATCTTTCACGTGAAAAACCTCATGCAGTTTTAGTTCATTTTTTATTACTTCTTTAATCATAAGCGCCACTATACTATTTAATGTATCCTCCTTATCTACTTTTAAGAATATATTAGTTGAGTATATTATGTGATGTTCCGTTTTTAATAGCGGTCTAAATACTTCTAGCTTTCGCTCCTGCTCGAAGTCTCTTTGCATTATCGTATAGTACATGAAATTAGTATCTACAGAAAGATGTGGTATATATGTTTCTATTGGCGGAATGGTTACATTTTCCCAACTCTGAGAAAAGGTGAAACTAACATTATTATTAGTAGAATCATTCTTAAAATCTTTAAAGAATGGAACTCTATTCAAAAAGTATGATTCATCTAATATCAAATTACTTTTAATACTCTCATTCGTAAAATCCTTAAACCTCTTATTAAATTTATCCATATCTATTTAACACTTATTATTTTTGGCTACTATAACCATGATATAGAGTAATATAATTATTGCTGCTATAATATTCAGATATATTAGTTATAATAAACATACAAAACGTTTTCGCTTTTCTTTATATATTAAAAGAGCCAGTACTTGATTAGACAAATACTGCCTCTTTTTCATCCAGCAAATATACGAATAAAATTATAAAAGTTTATAATGTTTAGCAGAAATTTTTGTCTGAGACATCCCGAATCGTATCAATTCCTTTAAAACATATGATATGCCCCTGTTATGGGATTCAATCATAAATATTAATAAGATAGATTGGAGTATTGTATTTCGAATATAATCGACTGGTAGCTTGAGTGAATCAAGATACTTATTATGTAAATCGGGGCATGTTATAAATGCCAACACCTCGGTGTGTGACTCTTGCAAGATTAAACTCTGATATCTCCTATAACTCATACCAAAGACTGGATAGAACATAGCGGTAACTTTACCCTCTACATAGTGATTATTACCCCTTACCTCAGCACAAATTTTAGATAACTCACCCCTAAAGTTCCTAATCTCAATCTTATTAATCTTCTCTACTCCTGTTTTTATATTTATAAATTTATAATATAAATATGTTGTCATCGATGGATAAGTGGCTATATCGCTACGCATATATTCATATCTATACTTAAAATCATAATCACTGTTTATTAACTCAATTTTAGCAGAGTCTGGGTTACTCATGTCCATTTTAAGAGATATTCCCACTATATCATTTTTATACTTCAAATACCTGTTTATTTCTATTAAGCTACTTATATCAGCAATTAGAGTATCTATCTTATCAATAGATAACCAGATATCAGCAGCACACCACTTGTTATAATCAAATATATAGTTTTTATCCTGGTTAAACTCTTCATAGAAGTATTCCTTTGCTTTTTTATTGATAGATAAACTAGCACAGTCTTTATAGACATATTTATAAAGGCTCATATCCAAGCCCTCTATTAAATTCATTTGCTTACTTATCTTAACTCTATGTGAAGGATATTCTTTATAATAAGACTCTATGATATTATCCCAATTTGTATTATATGTCTCGTAGTGCTTCCCATTATGAACAGTTAGATTATATCGTTTAGCCAGTTCGTAGATAAAAACCACTTCCCTATCAGATGACTTACGACCACGACCACAATGTCTTATAGTCTTAAATACACCATCTGTTTTCTTGAGCCCACAGTGATGTATATTATATCGCTCTAAGCCACTTACTTTAAATATATCATAATTAGATAAATCTTCATTATTAACCAAGTAGAAGTTTCTTGTATTTATCAATAAATCCACTTCCGCTATATCGCTTGAACGAGTTAATAATACGTTATCTAATCTATGTATATTAACGTCATTGATTCCTAATGTCTTCTCAAGTTTACTTAGGTAAACGGGATTGAGAGTCATTAGATATTCATTCTTGCCTTCTCTTATTCTTGCCAAATGTAAAAAACTATATTTTATCTATATATAACATAACATTCATTTTTGTTTATAACGATGGTGGCGTGAGCGAGACCATAGGCGTACAGACGGGTGTGTATGCTTCCATCAAAATGGTGTTTAGCAATACGACTACGGCTACGAGGATATACAGCTTATTCACGCAATTCAGAAAAAGTTTTAGATAAAGATTGTTTTTCCGTTTTCTTTTCGTATTTTTGTAAAAGCAACGATAGATAAAGTTGTCTTGGGTTTAATCGGGGCTAAAACTCAGACCGTAGCCAATGGTATCAGACCATCGAGGTACACAGCGGGGCTGCTCAAGACGCTTTATCTATTTTTGCGGATGAAAACTGAAACAAAACGGAATGATGAAAACGGAATTTCCAATTAACGAAGAAACCGTCAATAGCAGCAAGGGTGATGCTAGCGGTATTTTCTTTCCCTTTTCTGTTTATGAAAGGCAACTAAAAAAGATTTCGCAAATACCTAAAACGAAGGCAAGTCTGATGATACAATTAAGTATATTAAAAGATTTTGCAAATAGATTAGGCTTATATGAGGCTGCTGATTTAATTAAGTAAAAATAAAAATAAAAATGGAGAATTTAAAAGCATTAGTTCACGGGAGAAAGCTGAGTTTATACCAAAGAAGTTTAGCTGTTGATGAATTTGAAAAACTGTTAAAAAGCAATAAGGAAGCAAACGAATTTATTATAGATATTGCTTCTCTGTTAAAGATGGACACGGACAGCGTTGGATATGATGGTATTCAATTTTCTATTGATGATTTTAAAGATGCTGTGGCAGAGAAGCTAGTCATAAGCCGATTTAAGGTCATTAATGAATTCCCCGATATGACTTGCAAAATCGGAGATATTATTGAATTACCATCTAACGAATGGGTATATTCTGACGGCAGCTATTGTAAAGATGACTATTTTGAAACATGGAGTCATATCTTTGAGAGGGTAAAGAAATAAACAAAATAGAAGAAATAAAATCTAAACATATGAACGAGGTATTTGTATTTATATACGCTAAAGGACAAGAAATAAAAGCTTTAAATATTAAGGAATCAGAAAGGCTTAATTCAAAATTGCTAAACGAAGGATGGGTTCACACAAACACATTAGAAGCTTGTGCGTATATTGAATATTTACACAATAGAAGCGAAGATGATGATTTGATTGAAGAAATAAGGTCTTTAAATAGGCGGGTTTCGTAGCATATACAGGAGGCTCAATTATGCTCGGATGTATTCCACAGGGAGAGAGAGATAGAGGTAAGCGATGCAGAATCAGTTATCCACAGCACCAGTGTCCAAAAAACTTTTTAAAAAAGTTTGGATATTAAAAACATTTATACTACCTTTGTGGTATAATAATCAAATCAACGGATTTGAAATAGTTCTTTGAAAAAATTAAGCATATTGTGAAATATGTAAATCATCACAAACAAGTAGTAATTTAAACAATGGATTCAGGGTAAGACCTGAAGAGCAGGTCATCTTTCTCGGAGGAGGATTGACTAAACAAAAAATCTACTCAACAAGAAAATTGAGGTTACTATAGCACTAAGCAAGGAGTGTTTATGTTTGGATTACTTGATGTCTTATATGTAGAATGGTTATATGCGGTTCATGGCCGTGGTTTAAAACCCCATTTTATATATGAGCATCAAAATAGCTGGATGGCGAAATTGGCAGACGCACTTGTTTTAGGCACAAGGTTTTGTGGGTTCGAGTCCCACTCTGGCTACTAAAAAATTATATTAAATATTTTCAAAAAGTGTGTTTAAGAATCGAAGGGGTTCTAAAATATATACGAAAAGGTCAAAATGGATGTATTTAATTATATAGCCATTTTTTATTTAATATATATTTATACAACATGTCTGGTTGTCCGATTGGTAAGGTGGTGCTCTGCAAAAGCATTTATGGGAGTTCAAATCTCCCACTGGACTCATGAAACTATATCACGGTACGAGTAGTATATACTTAGATGATATACTAAGAAAGGGCTTAGATAATCCATTCCTTACCGACCTAGAAGAAAAAGCTGAGTATTATGCGCAGGTCACTGTGGAAGCGGTAGGTGGGGAAGAGATAGTACTCGAAGTGTATATAAATAATATATCTGAATTGCGTATAGATTTAGCTGAGTTGAATGAACCAGTAGTTATATCTGGAATGCCAAGTTGGATAGAAGTAAGAGATAATATCAGAAAGGCATATAACAAATATGCTAAAAAACACCCTGAACGTTACCAAGCTAAGTATGGAATTGTCAATATTGACCCACATGATTATAGCTTCAGTCTAAATCTAGTCAACTCTGTACGGGTTGAGGGGTATATTTCCCCAGGTGACATAAAAATATTTTAAATAAAAAACCCTCTCTACTCGATTTAAACACACTTTTTAAAAATATTTAAAATATTTTTTCAGAAAGGTATTGACATTACGGATTTTAATTGTAACTTTGTATCATAATCTAAACGAAAAAAATTATGACAAGTACAAAAAACACATCGACATCAGAACTTGGTTTAACTGCAAGTGTTAGCACACGTCCACGCAGAGGTAGCGAAACTTATTCGCTCGACATCACCCAAGTGAAAATCCCATCAGGTTTTAACACACGTGAAGACTTTGGTGACATCGCAAACCTCGCAGATAGTATTGAATCAGAGGGTATCCAAACACCACTCAGTGCTTACAAAGAGGGTGAATTCTACATGGTAGTAGATGGTAATCGCCGATTCTTGGCTGCTCTGTTCCTTAAAGAGACTCGTGGTGTTGAGATTCGCATCCCAGTTCAACCAATCCGTAAAGCAGACGAATCTTCTTTGAAGCTTCGCATCCTGACACAAAACGGTGGTAAGTCACTTACTATGTATGAGCAAGCAAAAACCATTGGCCAATTGGTTGATATGTGCTTGACCGAGGTTGAAATCGCTAAGCGTTCAGGTCTTCCACTCTCTATGGTGTACTTCCTCAAATCTATCTGGGAGTCTCCAGTAGAAATCCGTGAAATGGTTCGTGGTAACCTGGTAAGTGGTACTGAGGTGAATCGTCTCCTCCGTGAGAACAACAACGATAAGGATGTTGTATTGAGCATCCTGAATACTGCTACCAATAATGGAAAAGTGAAGGCCACTCGTAAACAAACAGATGCTGTGTCAAACAAAGCTAATTCAATTGCCTTGTTCAAGCGCATCCGTAAAAACGCAGCGGACGAGCCTACAAAGAACGTTGAAATGTTCAACTTCATCTCCCGCCTACTCGATGGTGCGGTTTCAGAAGATGAATTCTCTGAAATGTTCTTCTAAGAATAAATAATATAATAAACAATATAATAAATCAAAATAATAAATCAAAAGCCACTCAGAAAACTGAGTGGCTTTTTTATGTTTAATAAGGTGTAATATTTAATATATACTAAATGAAAGCTCATATTTTTAATATAGATACACTACTTATAGACTTGGACCAACAGGTTTGGATTATAGATATAATGAATCCAAATAAACCACTACTTAAAATAGATAGAACCGAATTCAATCTCATCAAGAGTGGCATATATAGGACGCACAATATACGTTTCATGTTTGGTGATAATGGATACTATATATCCAAGAACTTGTTTAATAAAATAGAACATGTTATTAGTAAAATGAAAATAGTTGGTGACTTATCTTTTTCTTTCAGAGAATTTACTGATGCAGATGTTATAAAAGAGCTGGATTTAAAAATAGATTTAAGTCAAATAGAGCACCTCAAAAATGTGAATGATGACATATATCTAGTTAGTAGCAAAAACATAGAGAAGAAAAGTGCTCTGATGATTAATAAGTTGGTGCAGGAGCTACTAGATATGGGTATTATAGTAAAGAAAGTGTATTATCTGAATCAGTCATATTTCGGTAATAATAAAGATATTAACCTGAGAAGGTTGTGTAATGCTATCCTATCTATTGCATATGGCCTGGAGATTAAAGAAGGGAAATTTATTGAAAATGCTGATGTTGTTGCATATAGAGAGGTCTATTACTATGACTCAAATATGGTTATAGCCAATAGAATCAAAAAAGAGCTGAATATATTCTTAAATACGATACTGATTCAATCAAAGATGAGTATGGAGAAGTTTATAAATACAACTTTTTTTGTATGCGAAGTTACCTCAAATATGTTAAATAGGTTTATTACCACTAAGATTGCTATGTACAGTCAGAATATCTACAAGAGTTTTGATATGTTCAAAAAAATGTTTAATCCTCAATGAGTTATAGTTTTATAGTAAATAAAAGTCCAAGCGGTGAATTAGAGATAGTATCTAACTTCTCTGAGCCTCTATCTTTAGTTTCTATGGGCAGTGAGGCCATATTGACTATAACAAATATAGATAAGCTAAAGAGCTTGGATAAGATAGTTATAAATACATCAGGAGTATCAGACACCCGTGTGTTAAAATCATACTTCTCGATAGCTCTTAGTGATGTCCCCGATAAATATACTGATTGGATTGAGATAACAAATGAAGATACAACCAACTGCTTAGATATATCCCCATTCTATAGCTATAATGTTCGGTTTAAATTTGAGCGTGTTGGTATAAATGAGTTATCTACTATTAATATAAATAGTATTAAGTGGACTGGTACCTGGGATATAAATATAACAAATAACTCAGCCTTTATTATAACCCCATCTAACGACCCTATCATATATCAAGTACCAAATACATATAAGGTGTTTAACCTAGCTGGATATGAATTACTAGCGAATAACATGTATCTGGGATTGAATATTGAATATAGATATAGCCAGGATAATAAACGTACTTGGACGACATGGAAACCACTAACTAATGATAATCTGGTAGCTGAGCCAATCACACCAATACGATTCTTCAACATAGAGTATAAATTTGAACATACTGGTGATGTTGGCCAGATAGAAATAGCTGACTTAGTATTAGTCGGTGAGATGATAGATATTACTACTAATTACACTAAGTCAGAGGGGTTTGGGATACGCCAAAATTGTCCCCTATCACTACTAGATAGTGGTATATCAGATAGTATCAGTGGTGGAACTGGTAGTGGTAGTGAGCCGCTATGGACAGCTAAATGTGACCCAACTAAGCTATTTAAACCATATAAGTTAGAGGAAGCAAGTTCGTTCTATGAGAAGATGAACAATGACGCTGCTGAGTTATTTGGGTGGCCAGTTAATTATTTTAAGACCAGTCCAGACGTGAATGGAATAGACTATAGCTTTAATGAATATAGTTTATATAATGTAATTGATGTTAAGGATGTAAAGGTTGTAGCACCTAAGAATAATTTACCAAATGGTGAAGCAAGGTTCAATAAATATGACCTGACTCTACTCGATGTATTTGAAGTGCATATAACTAAGAAGATGTTTAAGGATGTGTTCGGTGAGCAATATAAACCAAGTAAGGAGGATTTCCTATATTTTTGTGAAGTGAACAGAATGTTCCAGGTAGAACATGCCCAGGAACTTAGAGGATTTAACAATGCGAGGGTATATTATAAAGTAATATTGAAGAAATACAATCAAAAGAAATCAGTCAAGGCGGAAAGCACAACTATACAAGAGAGAATGCAGGATATATTAAAGAACTCTACCTATAATGACTTGTTCAATACTGAGATAACTGATGATAAAGAGAATGTAGCGAATAAGAAACAACAAGAAACACTTTCAAATGACGTGACTAGAGAAACCCCAGTTCTACCTGATATTATAAGAGAGTTAATAATGAACTCAACACTAGTAGTATCTAAAAACCATTACCACTTAAATAATGTTGGTATAGGTGAGATAGCAGTTAAATATCTAAACCCAGATGTGTATTTAACCACTGGTAATAACAGGTCTATAACTGCCTGGGTGAAGTTCGACACCATTGATGAGAATATCACATATAACATCATCAATAACAGAAAAAGTGGTAAGGGATATAGAGTGGATATAGTAGGCAATACTATAAGAACTATGCTTGACGATAATATTTACGAAACAGTGTTCAATTTCCAGCCAGATATATGGTATGTAGTTCTATCTAATATAGACCAAAGCAGAAGATTTATCACACACCATATTGCTAAGAGAAATGCTGATAGAGAAATAGATGCTAAGCGTATAGCAACACCTGAACTGTTATTCTTGTTAAATGATATAATAGATAATATTGTTCCTATAAATATGGATTATAAAGCAAATATTAATGATATTGAATTAACCCTATTAGGTAGTCCTATGAAGATAACAAATATTAGGATATTTGATGATGTAATTGATGAGACTAAGTTTAACCTGGTTCTTAATCAGCAGATAATACGTGATTCATCACATCTAATAATGGCAGATAACGCTAATGTAAGGATTAATACTACAAAATATCCATATAACTAGGAATCCTTCAGTCTATATACCGTATTAACCTTAACACCAGCTCACCTATATTACTGATATTAATAAATTTACCCATTATATCACCATTTATTTTTAGTATCCTCTACATTACGTATTAATTCCTGGAAGTCTATCTTACCACTATGAACACGTTATATATTATCTATAATGTTTAAGTTATAAATAATATAATTATTTCTGCCAGCGTCACCATAATCTGCACCGTTATATACTATGAAGT
>Ga0105050_10008330_pt1 | contig 12007 bp, 8 predicted proteins | sample FRY01_FD_78088 | JGI IMG/M metagenome (GOLD analysis project Ga0105050, IMG submission 78088) | Freshwater microbial communities from Lake Fryxell liftoff mats and glacier meltwater in Antarctica - FRY-01 | ecosystem: Environmental > Aquatic > Freshwater > Ice > Glacier meltwater ... | reverse complement strand
TCGTCCCTTACCCCGTTGGGCGGGGGTGATCAGCGCCCGATATTGACTGTTAGGAGCGAGTACACCGTGATAGCGGGTCAGATTGACCCGGGGCTTGGGTACTAGTGCAGCGGCAGATTTAAAATTTCGGTCTCGTCCTCGGAGAGGCGATTGAGTCGGAGTTTGACGGGCAGGCCGGAGTGGCTACTGCGTTGGAGCCCGGCACTCTTACGATCCGCAACTTGAGCCTTCAGTCCGGCTGGAACAACGGATTGGTTCTGCGCCGTCCCTCCTAGGCAACATCAGAAAGGTTTCTCAAAATTCTTGGCCGGCGGTTTGCTAATTGGAGCCCGGTAGCTTTCGGCTTCAGAATCCATTTTCAAAGCTAGCAGATCTTTACCTAACAGGCGCAAGACCAGACCCACCGGCACAAACAGGGCGAAGAATAAAGCAAACATGATAAGTGGCGTCATGACGTATGTACCTATGAATTTTCCAAACGTTATCCAGGCGGTATAAACTGGCTTGAGGCTCATTGGAATGTGATGTGCTTTGCCAGCCATTTAGAGAATCCTTTAGTCGATCTCAAATTCGTTTTGCCATGCATTTTTTTCTTCCCATATTGGTTGTTGAGTTTTATCGAGCAGGAAATTCTCGATAACTAGAAAATCCATTTCGGTTCGCATAAAACAGTGATAGGAATCATCTGGTGTATTAACAATGGGTTCACCGCGCACGTTCAAAGAGGTATTGACGACTACGCCACAGCCGGTACGCTTATCAAACGCTTCTATTAACGCGTAATAACCCGGATTCGTTTCTTTGTGCACAGTCTGTATACGAGCAGAATAATCAACATGCGTAATCGCGGGTAATTCCGAGCGCTTAAGGTTGAGCTTTGCAATGCCAAAAAGCTTTTCCTGCTCTTGGGTCAAAGCAATACGATGCTCTTCTTTTAGTTGCGCGACGATGAGCATGTAAGGACTAGGGGCAATCTGATTAAAGTAGTCACTCACACGGTAATCAATAACCGATGGAGCGAACGGCCGAAAAGATTCTCTGTATTTAATCTTGAGGTTCATAATAGACTGCATCTTGGAACTACGGGGATCTCCAAGAATCGATCTGCCACCAAGTGCTCGCGGGCCAAATTCCATACGCCCACGCATCCAGCCAATTACTTGTTCGTTGTCGAGAATTTCTGCCAGAAGCGGGAAAAGCTCTTCATCGCCTATCTCTTGATAAACTGCCTCCTTGGCATCCAACTGCGCTCGAATTTCATCAGCCGAGTAACGCGGACCAAGGAAAGCACCACGCATCTTGTCCTTACCGTCGCTGCTGCGATCATTGCCAAGATATTCGTGCCAGATAGTGGCTGCAGCACCCAGAGCACCACCAGCATCACCTGCGGCAGGCTGTATCCAGATGCTGTCAAATGGTCCTTCGCGCTCAATAATTCCGTTGGCCACGCAATTTAGCGCGACACCACCGGCCAAACACAGATGGTCGGCGCCCGTTTCATTTTTCAATGTTCGGGCCAGCCTCATAACGACCTCTTCCGTTACTTTCTGAATTGAAGCTGCAAGATCCATCTCGCGTTGCGATATTTCCGTCTCGGCCATGCGCCTTGGGCCGCCAAACAACTTGGCAAACTTGTCATTGGTCATGGTCAGACCAGTGGCATAATTGAAATACTGCATGTCCAGCTTGAACGTGCCGTCTTCCTTAAGATCAATCAGGTGTTCCAAAATCTTTTCGGTGTACTTGGGCACACCATATGGAGCTAGCCCCATGAGCTTGTATTCGCCCGAGTTGACTTTGAAGCCGGTGAAGTCTGTAAAAGCTGAGTAGAGCAGGCCGAGTGAATGCGGGAAGTCTATTTCCCACAGCGGTGTAAGGTCCTTGCCCTCACCTAGCCATGCCGATGTTGTGGCCCACTCACCAACACCGTCGAGACAGAGCACGGCAGCTTTTTCATACGGGCTGAAGTAAAAGGCAGACGCGGCATGTGACTGATGATGCCCGGAAAACATCAGCTTTGGCAATTCCGTGGTCTTACAGGCCCCCAGTTTTGCAAGTTCACGCTTAAGCGTCGTCTTCAGGTAAAGCCGTTCTTCAAGCCAGATTGGCATTGCCCTCAGAAAGGACCGAAAGCCCCGCGGCGCATAACTAAGGTAGGTCGCTAACAGTCTTTTGAACTTAACCAGTGGCTTGTCATAAAAAACGACCTGGCTAACATCAGCAAGGGTAATGCCCGCTTCAGACAAACAATATTCAATCGCTTCTTTAGGAAAACGTTGATCATGCTTTTTACGGCTGAATCTTTCCTGCTGAGCGGCCGCAACCACGTCGCCGTCGACAAGTAGTGCTGCCGCACTGTCGTGATAATAAGCTGAAATACCCAAAATATACGAGGTGCTCAAAATAATTTCATCCCGTGTAAAACCGATTGTTCAGCCTCACCATCTCTTTCAAAATACCGTGAAACTGAGATTGCATGGGACCCACCTTGAAGCGACGTCCCAGAACTCTGGCTAGCAAATTATGTCTAATTTTCCCTCTATCTAACTCTAAAGGAATATCGCTAACCAATTTTTTTGTATGCATCTCCCAATTTTTTGAAGATAGAATCAGTGGGCGATGGTACTTAGATGAAAAGTCAGCTGTGTTAAGAGTTCGACTACCCACCTTAGTAGGCAGAAACTTCCTATTGTAAAGTTGGGTGAGTGCTCCCATAAGCTCTTTTGGAACCGCCTCGCGCGCGCGACTTTTTCCGTCTGAGATTGCTTTCGACGGTTGAGGCCATATTGGTTGATCTTCTTTTAGTAAAACGTGCTCACCTAATACCAGGGCATCCATATTGGATTGCATAAAAACACGGTATGCATCCAAAGGGGTGCAAACCGTCGATCCTGGATGTAACTCGAATTTCGATGTTGCGACAAGGTTACAGCCAGTCAGGTCTTCGACGCACTTAATGATGTTGTAGATGCCAGGGCTTACAGCTTCGCGAATAACCCGCGCCCAGACCTTGTCCGCATCGGGATTTACGGATTTATCGGAAGCCTGTAGGTGATTTTCATTTGTGTCTTGCGTTTCGTATTTTTGCTTCGAGCTCAGCGCGCCTGATATCACTTTACTCCATGTAGTAAAGTCGTTTGGAAAATGTGCTCCACTAAGTATAGCGATAGTCGGCTCTGACTCGCTTCGATTAAACTTTCTCAAGATCATCCGATCACCAATACACTGCGTACCAACAGCTAATCGACCACAAAAATATCCTATCACTTTTCCTTGAGTGATCAACCTGGCTATTTGACTCGCTCTAATTTCAGGGCAGTACTTTTTCGACGAGATTTCGTATGTATCTAAAAACGCTTCAATTTCCTGTTCAGAAAACTCGGGCCCAAATAGAGCTCCTGACTGACTCAAGCGTTCCAGCTGATCGGCATCTCGATTGGCACCCAGGTACTCGAATGAGGCAAGTAGGGCCGCGCCCAGTGCCGTGCCTGCGTTGCCATTCGTAGATTGAAACCAGATGTTATCGAAGATATCTGCTTGAACCAACGCCTCCTGAACGTCTGGATTGCCCACTAGCGAGCCTGATACGCAGAGATTCTCTAGTCCCGAAAGCTTGCGAGCAAATTTCGCTATTTGTAAAATCACCTTACAAATCACAAGTTGCGTAGACTTGGCCAGATTCGCTCGCTGCCTATCACTACCTTCCAGCACGCTCCGCGTTATGCCGAAAAGGCTTTCTAGGCGCAACGCTGTGCTAACCCAATTTATATCTTCAGCAAAATACTCAGGATTTAATTCAATCGAACCATCCTCCTTCAAGTCCAATAAGTTGGTGAAAATTTCCTGCGAAAACGATGCTTCCCCACCCCGCGCCAGCTGCCACAGCGGCAGATTGATATCCGTCGTCGTGCTTGCCATGAACCTCACCATAGTGGCCTCGAAAGTCTCGAGCGTATCTGTGAGAGAGTATTTTTTAAGTAATTTCAGACCGCGCTCACTTCCATGACCTATCGTTATACCCTGTGACTGCAATGCTTCACCTAAATTGACTACTGCGGCCGTAGGGTAGGGAGACGAGTAGAACGCGCTTGCACACTGCGATGCAAAGCTAGAGCTTTCAAGCAACGGGCCCTCATAGTTAAGTCGCCGGCGAATTACCGGATAGACATTGAGCTCACGCAAGATCCAATCGGACATTTGTCTTCGCCATATCTCTGCGCTGGTGGTTGAAAAGAGCCTTTGAATATCGAGTTCTAAAAGTGAGGAGAGCTCACACCCGTAGACGATGGCCGAAAGATCATCTTGGTTAATACCTGCCTCTTCCAGACAGTAATTGACGGCCAGTAGCGGAAATTGCCCCGGCATGGTGTCGCCGCTGAAAGAGTTTTCTTCCGCCACTGCTAAAATCATACCATCCCGAACAAGAGCGGCTGCTCCCTCACCCTGTCCAAAGACCAGACCGAGCACATACTTGCTTGTATTCCGTTTCTCATCAGTTATGGTTACGGATCGCGCCTTGGGAATGAGTTTTTCGGGGAGCAAATTTTTACTGCGGATTTCCATAGCAAGCAGCCTTGCGATCTCATGGTGACCGAAAGGAGAGTAATGTGTATCCGTTTCAAAACACATGGCCTTGCGCTCCACAAGTGTCTTTCCCTCGTGCAGAGCATTCGTAATAGTGCTAACTAAAAGCCCATTGGTCGGCTCTTCAAGAGTCCTGTAGAGGTCGTCATACACTGGGTCTAATCGGTCTATATAATAGTGGTACGTAGGCAATGGCACGATCAGGATGGGTATATCCTTAACCTCTACTCTAAATTGCCTTATCAGCGCGGCAAGTAATGTCCAACCCGTGCTTTTTTCGGTTAGATAATCTTCATAATGTTGTGTTTTAGACAATCGATACGCCAGTGCGCGCGCGTGTTCCTTAAAACCAGGCATAGCATGCTGCGCAACGCTACGTAAACCTTCCAACATGCTAGACGTTAGAAATCTCTCCATGATCGGCGGATTCCAACTGGCGTTTTCCGTATATTGGCGGTTGTTGTCTAATAGAGGTTCTGGACGCAGCCTGGGTACTGGTACATGGTGCAACTTGAGAGAGCCCTGCTCAATTGTGAAATAGGGTTTTGGTATCAATATTGAACCACCGGTGACTCTGTCCTTGGATGGTCTATGCGTTAGCTTTATCCGCTCAATATTGTGTAACGGAATACCCCAGATAATAAGATCAGCCTGTACGTTTTTAGCAAACTCTCGATAGCAAAGTAGATGCTGGTCTGGCGCAGAGCCAGAGAGACCGTAGTTATAGACCTCAGCACCGAATGCCTCCCCCAGAAGTTCTGGATAGCGCTCTTGGCTGGAACACCCTTCACCTGCGGTAAAAGAATCTCCAAAAGCCAGTATTCTTGGCCTGTCGCCACGACATTCTGTGAATTCTATGTCTGACCGGAAACCAGATGAATTGGTGCGAACAAGATAGCCTTCCGTTTCATGAGGTATACGTGCGACCAAATTTGAAACATAACGATGGCCTATTCCGGGATCGAATCTCATCAACATTCGGTGAGTAGAATCGTTAAGAAGGAACATGGATACCGTCCTGCTATTATTTTGAAACTAAGGTGACTCGAACTAAAAAACATTGGATTAAATTGCGCCATCTCAATTTACTATACGGTTATTTGGAGGCCTCGATCCGGAGTATCCAACTTACGTCTGACTTTCTTAGGTGCCGCAGGCTATTCTTTAACCTACACCCTTGTGTATTCGTCCTGCGCCGATAAATTGCGCTTTGCGACCTGCCATTTGCTGCTTGAATAAGATTGATATGCGGGCGAGGATATGTCAACCTTGGCATCCACTCTCCAGACCGAGTGTGGCGGAAATAGTAGTGCAACTCAAACATAGTAGCGCAGTCCAGATTGCCAAGAGCAATAGAGATGATAAGCGATAAAAAAGACATCGTCACGCCGGATGCTTCTTCGGTGGAGCAAACGCTGGAAAAAGCATCTACGGTAAAAATCGGTTTTCGTTTGCGTGTTCTGAACGCGATTCGATCAAGAGTTCGCAGACTATTTAAAAAGGAAGACCCTAATATATATCCTTTCTTTTAGATTGCGCTTCAGGTGCCGATAGCCATTCACCCGCCCACTTAAAGCAGTGATTTTGGCTTTTTGAACTAGAGTCTATTTGTAATGCTGCAAAGTCAACCAGCAAGTACGTCGCCCCGCTCGGTTTTTTACCTTCTGACAAATATAGACGAACACCCGGAAGTACTCTCTCTTGCAAATAGCATTGTCAGTGGAAAAATAAGAGAAGCTAGTGAGCTCGAGGTACTAAGCGCACATGCCGATTCCATTCGACAAGACACTGCTGCCCTGCCAGAGCTTTTAGCCATCCTTGATTCAAGTCGATTCCAGCAAGACGTACCTTGGCACGGTTCAGGTGGGCGTATTGAAATGCCGGTCGTCAAGAGCGCTTTGACACAATACGCCCCAACAGCGCTTTTATCTGGATGCTGGCTTCAAGGCGTTCTGCGCGTTGCGATGGCGGCCACTCCCGAGGGGTCACGGCTGGCCAAAATTTATCATCGTCAGCTGCAACGTTGTTGTAATGGAAAGTATTTCATCAATGAATATCAAGAACTGCACCGCCAGCTGGTATTCCCACTTCCCGATATTTCTTCTGGCGCCTTTGCCGAAATAGATGCATTTAGAGAGTCCAGTTTCACACTCCCGTCGTTTCTGCTAAGCATTGGTCAGTTTCCAAGAGCTTATCTTCCAGAGCTACTGGGAGTGCAGCTAGGATGGCAGTATCTCGGCCTTAGCGAAGTCGGGCCAACCCTCATTAGAGATTCACAACTTGCGCATCTTTTGTCTGAAAGCAAAATGTCTGGCAAAGACAAGGAGGAAATGGAGACGGATCGCGAGCTAGCTTTAGATGCCGTAGAGAGAACATTGATAGAGCAAGTGAGCGGAGAAAGAGACGCTTTTTGGGCTCGTATCTGTACTGGTGCATTTATGGTTTCCAGCATGTGGAGTGAATTGTCTAATTGCATGCGTGACCGTAGTGACCTCGGCCCGGCTTCAATTCGCGAGAACATGCTTGCAATGATCAGTCAAAAGGCTCCCCACGGTTTTGGGTATCATGGAGACAAGCGTATTGCCGGGCAGAGAATCGATTCATTACTCTCGCCTGACAATTTTGGAGCGTCAGAAGTCTTGGACAATTTGGCAAGATCGAAGTTTGTAGTGCCAGGTGCCCCGGAGAAAAGTGTTTTTTGCAATAACCTGGTGGAGTGGGGAGGGCCAATGCACTCGGTTTTTTCCCCTAGCGAATTGACAACGATTCGAGACTGGGTTTTGTCTTTAGTGACAGTTAGTGAATCCGACCAGAATCAATCCGAAATGACGCGTGGTTCAGGCGGTGATTCAATGTTGGCTCGTGATGCTGAGCGCCTGAGCGGGCTACAGGCAGATTTTTATCGCCGTAGCCGGGAAATTTCGGCAAAGTGTTCAATCCGTGAAATGTATCATTGCCTAGTCAACCTTGAGTATTATCCAGAGATACTCCCTGCAGCGGAGCAATTTGTTCGCAGAAGGCTGGAGAGGTCGATGGCTGCCTTGAATGGTAATCTACGACCTATACCATCTAAGCATTATAGCCATGAGGTGCTAGATAACTGGGTACACCTAAAACACAGGGAGCAGGTAGACGAGTACAAATTGCTCAAAGGGAAGACATCCGTGGCGAAGGATGCCTTTATTGACGCTACAGTGCAGCTTGCCCCTTTGATTCTTATCGATGGTGCATGGCTGCAAGGAATGCTCAATCAAAATAGTATTCAGACTGAAGCGGGTCGCATACTCTTTCAAATATTATACGAGGAGGGCGGTGAGGGAGACTACACGCGGCACCATGCCAACATCTATCGAGATCTACTTAGAGCCATGGGCATGGAGCCACCCTTGGTGGAGGCCAAGGAATTCATAGACTGGGCTCCGTTACTCGAAACCTCATTTGAGATTCCGGTTTTCTGGATGAGCATTTCTTGTTTTCCGCGTCACTTTATGCCAGAAATTCTCGGACTAAACCTTGCAGTGGAACTGGCAGGAATTGGTGGGCAGTATATGCAAGCCAGAGACACGCTTCGAAATTTTGGGCTTCCGACACTCTTTATCGATGTGCACTTGGCCGACGACAACCTAGCTCAAGGGCACACAGCAAAATCATTGAACGCAATTAGAAGCTATATGGACGACATTGCCGCTCGAGAGGGACATCACCGTTTGAACTCTGTTTGGCGCCGCGTATGGTCGGGCGTCAGATCAACACTACCGCAAATTGGAACAACGAGGCTAGTTGCTCACAAAGTTCTAGCCCGACTGGGCGGTATCGACGAACCTGCGGCCCCAAAGATATTTATAGATTGATTTCTTATCGGAGGCGTTACAAACCTTGGCATAATTCGCGCCAAAAATATTTCTATGTTGTTGACATTCGGCCCGATTATTATCAACCACGTCTGGCTATAGCTAACGTAACCGTATGCGTTTAAAAGAATATTAATCTATCGATAGTGGAATAAAAGGTTGACCGCGTGAATCAATCAACTTTTCGAGGGTCTATAAAGTCTGCATTCAAGCCGATTGTCTTCTGGTTTTATGTAAACATATATGTGCCCCTACGAGATTTTTGGCGGTCAAAATTCGGGACTTGTCATGTGACAATTCTACTCTATCATCGAATAAGCGAAGAGAATTTGGATCCATGCACAGTAACTCCTAAGCAATTTATTCACCAATTGTCTATTTTGAAGCGTGAGTTTGAAGTAATTGACATGACGCAATTTCTATCTGGTCTGGCTGAACCGCGTAGACGACCAGCCGCAGTGATTACCTTTGATGACGGTTACGAGGACAATTATCTGGCAGCACAGGTTTTACACGATGCGAATATTCCTTGTACCTTTTTCATTAGTACCGGAATTGTTGGGACCAAGAAATCTTTTCCGATGGACGTACGTTTACAGAGACAGCTTGCGACGCTGTCTTGGGATCAGGTAAACGAGATGTCTTCATGGGGATTTCATATCGCGAATCATTCGGTCAGTCATTGCGATATGGGGCAGATATCCGTCGAAGAGTCTCTGGAGGAGGTTAGCAAGGCTACTGGCGACATTATTCAAAAGCTCGGAGAGAAAGGCCCAGAACGATGGTTCGCTTATCCATTTGGTCGACCGCGCAACATAAAGAGTGGCGTGGTTGAGCGACTGCACGCAAATGGTATCGATTTTTGCTTCTCAGCTTATGGTGGAGTAAATCAACCGGGTTTTAATCCCTATAATATTAGAAGGCAACCAGTGAATTATCGAATGTCCGATCTTACCTTTCAAGCCGTTGCATCTGGTTATCGGATTCGCTCATAGCTCATATGCGGTTCGTCATGGACAAAGTGAAAATTCATGCGCTAGTCGAAAGTCTTATCAGATTGATCAGACAAGCTAATGGCGATCTTCTCGTTTTATTTCCAATTCAACGATATATTTCCATGCTGGACAGTCAGAATTTGCATGGTCACTACGGAAACATTCCAGCCTCGGCTAGTTCGTATAGTAAGCAAATAGACAAACTACCGGGTAATGGCTTGATGGAGATGTACCACAAGCTTGTTTTGGTTACTTTAATAGGCGACTTCGATGCACGGTTATCGAAAAGAAAGTTGCCGAATTCTGTTATTGAATTATTTCACAACGAATTTTCTAGAATTGCAGACGATATTAGCCGGCAAGAAGATTCGTACTACGTTACCAGCAACGACCTATATTTAAAGGATTTGGCTATATGTAGGTTGAAACTTTATCCCTGCGGTCCTGAACTAGTTGACGAACTTTCCGGCATTTCGCGGAAGATTATCATTAGTGGTAACATTGGGCAGTTTCGCCGAGCAACCCGATTTTTCCTGCTACGGGGTCATAAGTTTCGACCATATTATGAGTTGCACATGCACGCGCCTCTTAGAGAACATTTTCACCCGGATGGATGGATCGCGTGTTACCGAAGAATTGCTGAGTTGCTTGAATTGAATCAGGAGCTCGAAGGTGTGATTTGTTCGAGCTGGTGGTACGATCCACAGCTTGAAACTGTTAGTCCGAGACTGAATTATCTTCGTAGATTTCTAGTCGAAAATGGCGCTGAATTATTTTACGTCAAATCAGACATAAACGCAGCAGGCGGTGCTATAGAAAAATCGGCAACGAGAAGGCGGTTGCTCGAGTCGGGAGAATATGTCCCTCATATTTACACCGCGATATGGCCAAGATTCGAGTTGATCAGGTGGGCAAACACGTTCGGAAAGAAGGAGAATGAATGAGGACCGAATTGGGGTTGCAGGAGCTTGATGAGCGAGAGGTGCCGTCTGGTTGGTGGAGCGCCGACGATCCGGTCTTTCTGCTTGATCTAGAGTTGCTCCGTGAGTTCACCGAGCGCTTGCGGGAACTCGACTATCTCTCTCTTCAGTACGTCCCCGTCAAGTTTAGCTGGACTGCACTGACCTCCGAGTACAAGAACCTGGTCAATCTGAGGTGGCCGAGATGGCATCGCCTATTCCACGGCTCCGTGCTGCCATCGTTGTACTTAGGAATGCTGGGAAGGGGGTCCGGGGCGTTGCCCGTATGCCTGGATGCAATGTTCCTGAGCCACCCGGTTCGCTCGGAGTTGCTGACGAAGTATTTCGGACAGGAGCTCGTGGACAGGGCGCTCGAATGCCACTTCCTGCGCGAGGAGAACGGGCTGGTCAGCGCTGCGTTCTCGTTCGTTCCAGTTGGCGACTACATTTTGCTCCGTGATAATTTCGAGATGTATGGCAACAACAACGTGCACAATCGGCGGTACAGGGTCTGGCTAGGATCTGAATCAATCCCCTTCGCTGAATTCCTTCGGTTCTTCTTTGCGGGCCGTCGATTCGACAGAGTATTGGAGGTGGGATCGGGCACGGGAATCCAGGCGTTGGTGGCCTCTGAAACGAGCGACCGTTGCGTAGCGGTTGATTACAACGAGCGGGCGGTGAGGTTCACCGCAATCAACAGCGCCCTGCAGGGACGGGGTAACATCGAGGCTCGCTTCTCGGATCTGTATTCAAACGTCGACGGAGAGTTCGATGTGATCTTGGCGAACCCCTGGTTCTGCGAGCTGCGCACGGGAGGTCTCGAGGAGGTACCTGGTATCGTCGACGGGCTGGAAACGCACCTTCGAGACGGCGGTTACTGCCTGCTCACGCTCAACTCGTACGTGCGGGGCAGATCAAATCCCGTCCTTACGTACCTGGGGTACTTCGCGATGAGGAAGAAGTACGACATCGAGCTCTTCACAATTGGCTACGGCACTGAACCGGCGCGACTGGAGAGTTGGAAGCAGCATGGGATAACCCACACAGTCTGCTACAACGCCGTCCTCAAAAAAGGGGGAAAGGGCGCCGTGCGCGTACACGACATCGGACTCACCCGAAAGCTTGTTCAGTTTGCAAAAATACGGGCTTCGCGAATCCGGCAAGCTCTCTAGGGTTGCGCGCGGTATTGGCAAGTTGACCTCCGTTGCCGGACAACCTGGTGAGGAATACATACAAGCGTATATGGACACCTCCCGTCAAACTACTTTTTGTTCCACCCTCAGCGACTGAATCGATCGGTTAAACTGCTTCTGATGAGGCTGTCGCTATGCCTCGAAGAGAGCATCGACAAGTTGTCGGGCCAAAATAGTTTGCTAACGGCCTCGTTTACGCCGGAAAAATGATAGCTAGTTCTAAGCGGCTAAGATTATCTGCTTGCACAAGGTCTAGTTCAGCGGCGCGAGTACGCCCCGCATCAGGGTTTAGGAATTATAAACCGAGTTATTGTCAAAAGTGGTGTTTCGCACCTGAGTTAGGCGGCGACCTGGTCAACTGCTTTTATCTCGATTCCATCTTTGAATTTCACTCCAGTAATTACCTGCGCAAGGTAGTTGAAGCC
>Ga0105050_10008327_pt1 | contig 12012 bp, 16 predicted proteins | sample FRY01_FD_78088 | JGI IMG/M metagenome (GOLD analysis project Ga0105050, IMG submission 78088) | Freshwater microbial communities from Lake Fryxell liftoff mats and glacier meltwater in Antarctica - FRY-01 | ecosystem: Environmental > Aquatic > Freshwater > Ice > Glacier meltwater ... | reverse complement strand
TTGTATATGCTTCATATAGCATTACAGGTAGGCAAATGATAAAATATGGTACTGCAAGTACTAAAGACAGTATAGTCATCCAAAATATTGGACATAGGTTTTTCTTTTTGTGTAGTTCCCATTGTGTAATTCCAAACATCCAGCTATATAGTTGGATAAAAACATTCTTTTCTGATAAATTCATAACTTTTTTTTTGTATTTACTATTAGTAATTCTGGTTAGATTCGAACTAGTGATGTGGTCCTGTATCGGGTGACCCGTTTATTAAACGTAAGTTTCCGCACCTATCTACTACCTAATTCTTATAATAATAAAGACTGTCAACTAGAATTGAAACTAACCTACGCACTGTGAGGTATCTAGTCTTTTTGTCGTTCGCATTGCCTAATCATTGAGCGCTTTTACATTTCGGCTGCCGTGCGTGTCATATATGACAGTCTTATTATTACTTTCTTTATAAAGATATTAAATTTATTTCAATCTACCAAACCTTTTTAGGTTTATTTTAGAATGTAACTGTATAAATTTCCTTTACTATTAATGTGTCTGGATTATATTTATCATCACCTCTTAGACTAAACGCTACTGCTAACATTACAGATGCTCCGTTTTTAACTTCAACCCACATTTCTTTTTCAAATGGTTTGTGTTAATCATTATTGTGTTTTTTAATTACTTCTGTTACTCTCTCTACTACGTAGTCCCATTCTACTGGTCCTGTTTCATCTTCATACTGTACCGGGTCTTTCCTTCCCAGTTTAATAAAAGCTTCTACCCTTTCTACAGAACTTGCAGAAAATATATCACTATTACCATTGGGGTACGGTTTATAAGATGTTAATGTTCTTTTATATATCTCACCAAACTCTAAGCCCAGTTCTTCGCATAGCTTTTCCCCATCCTGTAATATTGTATATTTATCTCCTTCTAGGTATGGTGTAAAATAACTCACTCTTTCGGCATCCCAATTTCCCATTCTAAAAGCAATTTCATCTGCATCTCTAAATTCCTGTCTACAATCTGGGTAGATTGCATGATCTCCTGCATGAATTCCCAAAGCAATATCACAATTCTCCCCAGTACGGTTCGCAATGGATAGTGCGACTGCTTGAGTAATTGAAGCAAAGATTTTATTACGGTTCGGAACAACTGTACTTTTCATTGTTTCTTCCGAATAGTGACCTTCCGGTACATCTACCCCTCCCTCTACTAAAGCTGAATCTAATAGTTCCGCTAATCCGTTTAGTTCTATTATTTGGTGCCTCAACTCTCCTATCGCTTGTAAGTTTATGTACTTTACCAGTTCGGTAGCTCTTTCCAGTTCTACTAGGTGTTTCTGACCGTAATCAAATGATATCGCTGTTACTGTATCATATTCTTTTAAGCACCTTAGTAACAGTGTACTTGAGTCCATCCCACCGCTTGCACTAATTACCACGTGACGTTTTGTTTGTTCCATAATTTACTCGTATCTTTTTACTAGGGTATAGTGTATTTTATATTGATTTTCAATATCACCTGCCCCTGATCCATGATCTGTTACCTCTATTGAATTTTCTAAGTCTAGTTCTAACTGTTGTAGTTCAAGTTTTTTATTTCCTTCAAAGTAACCTATTAGGAATTCTTTTCTATACAGTAGTACATCCCCCGTATAGTTTCTATTGCTTATCTGTTTTCTACCTATCGGTTCCTTAAAAATATAAGCTGCTCTAGCTACTTCTTTTCCTAAAACTGGACCTGCAGCATGGCCCAGGTATTCGAATAGTGACATTACTTTTTGTTCTAACATACTAATTACTGTTTATAGTTCTGTAATTGTTTTCATTTTTTCTACAAGGTCTTCAAAAGTCTGAATGTATTCTTTTATGCTAGAAAAATGTTTATTATCTGCTTGATTTAGAAGCTTCCTTGATACTATCTTTAGTGCACTGTTAAAAGTACCCGGGTAGGCATGTGTTTTAATATATGCTTTCTGACTCTCTCCAACTATAACTCTCTCGTATATCACATATCCTCCCCCTGTAGAGGATTTTACGATAAAAAAAGGTTCAATTTTTGGATCTTCAATAATGGTGTCTGATGATGGTATGGATTTTGGACTTCGTAACATATTTTATTTTTATTAGTTCTATTTTCCGTAGGTCGTTCCCTTAGATTTATAATAGTCATTTTTAGAGAATTTAGCTCCAGGTACTTCCTGTACTTGCTCTGTTGCTACCTGTTTTGACTTTAGTGTCATCATCCAGGTCTTTACTTGCTGATAATTAGATTTTGAAGAATTTTTTGACATATATTTTGATTTTACTGTTATTACTTTTTACAAATAAATAATCCCCTGGTAACGTGAGCTATTTCCATTTCACCTATTCTAAATCCCTGTGGGATATTTTTTCCCAATACTTCCCCATATATCAACAGTTTCTGAGAATCTTCATAACCTGTCCCTGTTTTTGACTCTGCAAAGATTAGAAATAAGGGGTCTGGATGTCTTCCTATGAAGTCTCCAACTATTAGTGATACTGTTTTTAGTATAGTAAGGAGTAGTTTTAAATCACCTTTTAGAAACTGTGATGTAATTCCCTCTACAGAGTACCCAATATTAAACCCCGTTGAAAATCTACGAATATCTACAACCGGAGGTAGTTTAACAGGTTCCAGTCCCTTTTCGTTTAATTGTAAAAAAGTAACCTTACCTCGATATTCAATATTCTTATACACAACAGTAAAGGTCCCCCTACTTAGGTCATGTTCAAATGGAACTATGTTCTTTAGGTCTCCTACTTCCGTTAAAATTTCCTTTAGTATTCTATACAGCTTTATCGGCTTTTGTGACATCTTACCTTATTTTAATTAATATAATGAATTTACTTTAAGGTACCAACTTTTTCTTTTACTTTTTCTACCCTATACAGTTTGTATAGTCTGTATCCCGTCAGTTTGTAGTATTCACAGGCTGCTTTTACAGTGCTATACGTTTTCCCCTCTACTATAACCGGTGTTGCTTTACTCGGAGGTAGTACACCGTTTCTAATGTTATACTCTGACAAACCTTTTGAGATCTTTATTTTAGTTTCATCTGTACGTTTACTACCTTTACTGTAGTTTGTATTTTCCCACCCCTCTTCAAGCCATTTAGATAATTCTTCTGCTTGTATATGTTTAATTTCCCTAGTCTTCGGATGTACTACTATTTTTTTACCTATGCGAGCTTTTGACATTTTTGATCTAGTTTCATCTGATGCTTTAATTCCTTTGTGTGCTTCGGATATGTTTAGTCTAGCTTCATCTGTACGTATCTTACCCTTGTTGGCTTTTGATATTCTTGATCTAGCTTCATCTGTATGTTTTCTACCTATTCCGGATATTTTCAGTTTATGTTCATCTGAAAGATAGGTACCTTCTGTACTAAATCCTGATGTTATCTGTTTAGATTTATTGTAGAAGTTTGAATTTTTACCAACATCAAATCTAGCATGTAACCTAATCTCAAGCAGCATAGCTTCTTCTCTTGTTTTAAATGTAGATACTACTTTTACTTTATAGTTGTGGGGACTACTTTTAAAACCATTTCTAAATTCCCTATCTGTAGAACTTGTAAAGTATTTTATACCTAAATCTTCCTTCGGAGGTACTATGCTTGTTCTTGATCCGTAGTAGTGTTTATTTTTTGTTAGAGACGTAACTCTGTAAACGTAATGATGTTTCATATTAAATAAGAAAGGAGAAAATAAAATTCAACCTACTAGTACTAGGTATAGTTTTACAATCTCCTGCAATATTATTAGTAGCAGTACTAGTGCTTCTCTATTTAGTATAAATAGGTTGCTTTTTTAAAAACTACTGTAGTATCTCTTTCGGAACACCGGCAACCCTGACTTCATGCCATTTTACTCTACCTTCAAGAATCGCAGTCTTAATATTAAACTGCTTCTTGGACAGCATAGACCCTCCACTCTTAACTTCGATAAAATGCACTTCACACTCCTCAACTTTGTCAGTTTTACAGAAGGCGATAAAATCGATGGGCATTCCTAAAAAGTGAACATCTTCAACAGGTACTGGAAAGTCAGTCATAAACGGAACAAATTGCTCGATACATTTTCCAAAGGATACCGCTGATGATCTAAATTTTGAGGAAAGGTGTACTTCTTTTTTCTCCTCTATATGTTTCTTTTCTACATCTTTTATTAATTCCCCTAATCTCCCTATTTCTCCCACATTATATAGTACTATGTGTACTAGTATAGCTACTACAATTAAACCTGTTAGAATTACGTATATCATCTTTTTAATTTTATTTTAACTACTTCACTCCTTCTAGTTCAAAAAACTTCGTTGCCAAATCCCGGTAGGTTCCTTTAGGTTTTCCGTCGTTTTCCATAAGAGACATCTTACCTAAGAACTCTACATGTCCGTTATTCGTGTTAATTTTTACATCATATGTATGTCCGTCCATTCCGTACCTATTTTTCATTATGTGTATTCTCCCTATCCCAAGTATCTTATCTTCTCTTTTTCTTGACAGGGATAGACATACATCTGCAACCATCATCTTATCGTACGAACCTGCTACTTTGTCCCCTTCAATAATATCATCTTTTGCTCCAGACCTGTTAACCTGTGAAGGTGTTAGTATTGGTATCTTTAGTTCTTTTGCTAATGCTTTTGTTGCAATAAACACATCGTCTATCTCATCTTTTCTTTCTGTATATTTCGTCCTGGAAGGTGGTTTTAGGTAGTCAACGTAGTCTATAATAACTAGGTCTGGTTTATGTCCTAAATCGGTACACTGTTGTATATGGGACTTTATTGTACTTACCGAAGCCCCTTTTGGTGGGTACTCTTTTATTATCAGTTTTCCAGGTAAAGCTTCTAATGTTTTTTCGACTTCTTTCCTATGTGTATTAACTTCTTCAATTCCGTATCCAGTAAAGTAACAGTCAAATCTTTTTCCTACGTAATCTTCTCCTAGTTCTAGAGTGTAGTAGTTTACCTTATAGCCTAGTTGTACTGCATGTCCTGCTATAGCAACCATGAGCCACGAGTTGTGTGATAGTATCCCATTACTGTAATAGCAGTGTACATCCCTAACTGTCATATCGTACAATACTTTTTCCTTGTTTTTATAAATCTGCCTAGTAACTGTAGTTTCTCCTAACTCTGTCTCTACTTTACTCCCTTTTTGTAACTCTTCAACTTTCTTCCAATCTCCTCCAACTTCTTTTAATAGGTGATGTGCCGATGTAGACAGTCTCTTACCGTTACTAAAGTATGTTGTTACTGTTTTTTGCCTTTCTGTTGTAAAAAGTGCATCAACAGGTTGAAACCCATACGGTGTATTCACCTTTAGTTTAAACTCTACACCGTACTGATTATTTTGATACGGTTCTATTCCTAATTTAAAAAATAGGTCTCCTATCTTAATTTTCTTTACCTGTCTCCTTGTCTGTACTTGCATCTAAGATTCTTTTAATTCTTAATATAACATGTTTCCTATCCCTATTCTTTTTTCATGTTTAGTAGATTTGCTACTTGCCACCCATATAGGTGTCTTCCGTCTACGTTAAACTCTTCCCACGGTTCAATCCACAGTGTAAACTCCTTTCCTACACTGTTCACTAACGTCAATCCGTACTCCTCAAATTCAATTTCAATTTCAGTGTTGTAATCTACGCACTTTCCTCCGCCAGGATTCCCAAAAACAACAGTTAGGTCACCTGGTCCCCAGCCTCCTTGTATTCCTTCATTTAAAACTGGCCAAGGTGTAGCAATAGTCGGTCTGTAGTCTGAACGGTATCTCGATTCTACATCTTTTACATAGTCGTGACCAATATCAGTACCCATACCAGCCTTCATTGCCTTTTCAATTATGTTTCTAATACCGTCATAATCTCCCTGATTTAGCAGGTCTGCTGAATTTAGTAGTGCTGATTTTAGTTGTTGGTTTTTACAAAATTTCGTAAATTCTTCTTGAACATAAAGTAGATCTTCTTGAGTTGCTTCATAACAGTTTCGTAGTTCTGATTTAACTGCTACCTGTAATAGGTCGTTTTCTACTTTTAGTAGTTCAATTTTTAATGCTTCTAAAGACACGGTAGTGTGGTACGTGTCAAAATACTTTATAAGGCTTTCTAATACCCACTTATGTGCATCAGAATCAAAATATTCTGATCTTAGTAGGTCCCTTGTAGTAAGAAGGAACTTTTTATCTGTTAAAAGTGCACCTAGTACTTTTATTTGAAACCCCTTCCCATATTGGTTCAGTTTTGAGAGACTTGTCATGTAACTATTTTTGTTTTTAACGTTTTATAACTTTTATTTTCGGTACATTGATAAGGGGTGAAAACGGTCAAGCCAGCTTTCAATATTAATATTTAATCCCTCAATTTGATCCTGTTCCAACATCTTTGTAAATGTCCTACCCTGTAGGTCGTATTTACTTATTTTAACCTTTTCTAATATAGTTAAAACTTCTTCATCCGACAACCGTGGTTGCTGTAGATTCATAAGTAGGTAATTTTGTTCTACCCTACTCCAATCATATATAATGGAAGCAAAGATTTTTTTGTCTTTCATTTTTTTATAGGCAATATCATAGATATACTGTAAATCTTTTGTTACTTCTCCACCTATTTCCTTGAACTCCTTAAGTATTGTTTTTGTCCCAAGTCCCTTAATGCCACGTAAGTTATCCGAGTTATCTCCCGTTAGGGCTTTTAATATCAGGTAGTTACTTGGTGTAACCTGTAAATGTTCTTTTACGGCTATCGGATTATACATTTTTTTAATAATTGGAGAGTATACTTGAATATTGTCGTCTACAATCTGTAAAAAATCCTTATCTGAAGAAATAATAGTAACTTTTTTACCCGCTTGAGAAAACTTTAGTGCTAGAAATGCAATTACATCGTCAGCTTCTACCATATCAATTGAAAGTAACCCTACTGGTAAACATTGTAAATATTCTACTAATCTCCCTAACTGCATAGTCATAGAAGCGTACTCATCTTCTTTGTCGTCAAAAAGTGACCAGTTCGTAATTCTTCTACCGCTTCGGTTAGCTTTATATTCGGGGTTGATTGCTTTACGGTTTATTGTTGAACCGTTTCCATCAAATATACATATAATTCTAGTTGGATCAAACTCACGTTGTAAAAAACCTAAAGACCTTAAATAACCTATTAGTCCTCCTGTATGGTGTCCCTGTGGATTAATAGACTGTAGTACACAGAACCCTCGGATGAATAGGTTCATACTATCAATTAGTAGTATATGGTCGTTTAATTTTCTATCTGGTTTTTGCTCCAAGTTTTTTAACATGTCTTGGTAAGTTCCCATACTAATCTATCATTTCCCTATTCAGGTTATCTTCCCCAACTTCTGCTTCAATTGTTATTTCAAAATCAGAAGACCCTAGTATATTTGTCCATTCGTGTTTATGTTCGTCTTTGTAGCTATCAATTGCTTTTTTATCATCAGCTAAGAATCCATGTTGAGTCATAATAAGTGCTCCTCTTGACTGTATACCGTTAATATGGTTTTTTTCTATCTGCACTTTTGTTCTTTTTGCAAATTCATAGTCTTTACCTTTTGATACTGCTTTTATTTTTGAAGTACCTGTATTGGTTATATTTCCGAATGTAATAATAAGCGATGCATCGTACCACATTGTCTTACCGCCCTTATTTTCTAGGCGGGGCTGCCCCATTGGGTGTTCGGGCCTTGCAGTCCAAACCTTATTCACAGCTACTAGTGTATTTGTATACTTTTGCGATTCTTTTCTTGACAGCATTATTTGCTGGTTAACATGGTTACCGAATTGTGTTGACATTGCTCCAGCATTCCATTCGTTATTGTTCTTCTGTGATCTAATAGAGAGGTCACAAGGAATAGACCCAACCGAATCCCAAAAGAAACACATGTCGTGAGGTAAGTTACCCTTTCTTTGTTCGTCAATAAGATCTGTAATGTATGCTGCTACATCTTCAATTGAATTTAAAGTTCCCCTATCTACATATATAAAAAAACCTTCGTAGTCTACTATTTCCCCTGTTTCCTTATCTACAACCTCTTGAAACTGTAGTCCCATTGTTTTAGCATGTGACCAAGACCATTTCATCTCAGTTATAACAAAGACCGGTAAAATACCCTGTTTTTGTGCATTAACTGCTGCCTCTAAGAGTAGGGTTGTTTTCCCCGTATCTGAATGACCTCTTAATAGTGTAATATGTCCAATTGGAATACCGGGTAAGGAAACAATATCCTGAAAGGCTTTAGAAACTGGAATCCAATCCTGTGACTTAAACTTTACGGAGGTATTCGAAAACCCTTTATTCTTCTTAAACTTATTTAAACTAAATCCGCCCTTGATTACCTCTCCGGCGGCTTCTGTTGCTCCTTTTTTCTTTACTGTCATTTTTAGTTAAACAGATCGTCAAATTTTGAAACTGTTGATTTATTTCCTTTAGTCGCTGCTTCTAGTGTAAATGCTTTTTCTTCCATTATTCCTGTACCCGGTACAACTGATGGTGCTTGATCTGGTTCAGTATCCACTACTGTAGTTGCACTTTCTTCTCCCGGTGTCAAATATTCCTGTAGTTGTTTTTTAATGTAGTCGTAATCATACTGTGTAAAACACTCCATTGGATTTGGTTGTGTTTTTAGCCACAAATCTACATTGTCGTTATTTGTTGATAAGGGTGAAGTTTTTGGCTTAATCCTTACTGAGGTTGTTGGGTATGGAGTTCCCGGTGTTTGTTCTACAACCATATCGTATCCGTTAATAACGTCTGTATAGTCCCCAATATCTTCATCCTCAGCTAAAGCTAATAGTGCTTTGTAGATGTTTAAACCAAATGACCATAAACGTACCCCTTTTTCTTCTTCTCCTCTTATAATTACTGGAGCAAGTATTCTAGACTTGGGAGATATCTTTCCCGAAAGTGACCAGTTATCTTTGTCAGAAGTTTTTCTTAGTTCTTTTACAAACTCTTCGATTGGATCTTGTTTTCCAAAATTTGACAATGCAATCATAGGAAATTTTCCTATATTGTAGTGAAATTTCATCTCCTTAAATGGGTACGTTGGATCGTACATTGAAGGAACTAGCCTTACAATGTGTTTACCTGTCACCGGTCTCCAAAAAATCTTCTCATAATCTACTTTTTCTCTGTCCTGTCCGCCACTGCTTAGTGCTGCTAGCTTTGCTTTAATTGCTTCTAAGTTCATAATTTTAACTTTTAATTTAACTTGTTATTTTAACTTTTTTTATTTCTTATAAGATAGTAAATTTTCTTCTATTAAACAACTCTATATTTTCTACTTTTCAGGTTTTCCGGTGCAGAGGGGGGAAATGGAAACAAAAAACCAAAGTGTTTTACTGTCTCCCTAACTTCCCTCTTTCTTCTTTCTTCCTACGTTATTTCTACGATACTATGTAACTTTGTACCTACTATCCTTAATTCCGGTCCTTTTGTAAGCAGTATACAGTTTTGATAGTCCATCCAATTTACCCTATAGTTTAGGTCCAAGACTCCTCCGTTAAGAGAAGCTATTAGTGCGTTTAGGCTGTTTATTGTATATAGGGTCCTAGTATCTTTATTTCGGTGCACCAAAATGGTGTTCGGTAAGAAATTCAAAATATTCCCTAAGTCTACGTTGTACGTTAGTATGAACTCTTCCTGTTCCTTTGCATGAAGAATAAAAATTTTATTGTAGAGTATTATATATTTTGCCTGTATACTATTTAGTGTAGTCTCTAGATTTTCTTCCGTGGAAAAGGTACAGAATAGTTTATTGTTCATACTTAGTAAGTTTTCGTCGTAATTTTCAACAACACTGTAGGTTGAATTCTGTATTTATCGTTTTGTTTATCGTTTATAAATATTACGGCTTTATTAAAAGTCTAAGGATTTTCCATGTTTCCATTTTACCGGATACTTTCCCCCAGATTCCATTATTCTTTGTATTTCTTCTAAAATCTCTTTTCCATCTTTTTCACTAAAGTCCACCGTTATAGCATCGTACACATATAGGCATATCTTTGATTCCTTGTCTTTTAGGTAAATCAACAGTTCTCTTAGTATTAGTACATTTCTACTTGTCTCTAAACTTTGAATCAAATAGTTTAGCAACTTTGCTGGGTTCAAATTACATAATTTACCTGTAAACTGTTTTCCTGATATTGGATCTTCAATATATCCCTGTTCATTAAACTGTTTCCACAGTCTATCGATATATATTTGTATCTTTTCGAATACCTCTAGAAAAGCATATTCCGGTGGAATCTTCCCATATATCGCATGAAAATTTATTTGTTTAGCTTCCTGATACTGCTCATCTGAAATCTCATCTTTTCTGAAGTATAGTTTTGCTAACTGTTTGTGAGCCGATTCTCCTGTTAGTTTATATCCTACCTGTTCGCAAAGAAGTCGAAGATGATAACCGTCATAGTCATATGTGACGAATATATCATTTTGAGGGATAATTGTTTTCCGGAATTCAGGTGCTTTTGGAATAGCTGTAAAATTGATAGAGTTAAATGCATTCGTTGGTCTAGATGTATTATTATAAAGGTTGTAGTATGTGTACACAATGTTATCTTCTATACTAAAAACACTATTCTGCGGTTTGAACATTTCTAAGAACTCTTTGTAGATAATTCGCAAGCCCTGTTTTTCAATCATTAAAAAAACCGACGTAGCTGTATCATTATAGAATTCAAACCCCTCTGGGGTACTAATCTGCATAACTGTTTGAGCAGTTTCATAATTTTCCTCACATTTCTGAAAGATCTTTGTTAGTGGAATAATTCTACCCACATCTTGATAGTCTGAGAATTTGGAATAGTAGTAGTTGTATGTTGGGTTTGTTTTGGGTAGTCCTATTCTGTCAAAATTAACCATTGTATACAGGAGTTGAAGATCTATTACTCCCTTTATTAACATATGGTACATCAATTGTTTTTTGTCCCAAGTATACAGTAGTGTAAACTGATTTAGAATGTTGGAGATACGCTCTTTCTGTACATTCAGTCCTTCATCGTGACTTATCGGAACAATAAAGCCCTGTAGTTCCGAAGCTGGTCTTATATAAATTGCTACTGTATAAGAAAGGAGTGGGTGGTAGTTCTGATTAGAAGAAATGACCTCTACGTACGTCTTTTCATCCTTATAGGATAGAAGCCTATCTATTTGACTGTCTGATTCAACTATATAAAACATTTACTGTAACCTTTTCTGTAAGGTAATTAAAAAAAGGTAACCAAACAAGCTTAGTTGTTTTTAGTATTTTCATTCTACATTTTAATTCTTAGTACTGTACCTCCTATTAGGGTCTCTACCGTATTCTATGTCGTCAAGTATTTGTTGCTGCCTTGGTGATACCATTTCCTTCTGCCTTACAATACTATCAAGTACCTTTAGGTAAAAGGTTCTTTCACTACTGTTCCATGGGGTACCGTCAATTGCTTTTCTGTACCACGCTACAGGTTTCTTTATCTCCCTAAAGGTGTTCTTACCTAGTATTTCTCTTAACCCTATCATTTCATGTTTCTTTTATATAATTATTTTACCTTTTACTCCAGGTACCATTTGTTTGATTTGTTCTTCCGTATATTTTTTAGATATTGGAGTGTCACTTAAGTAGAGATTTCCTCCTACTGTTAAATCATTTGGTAGTGATTCAATTTTAGAGCCATCTAAGTAAAGACTTCCTCTTACTCTTAAACCATTCGGTAGTGATTGAATTTGAGAGTGAACTAAGTAAAGACTTCTTCCTACTGTTAAATCATTTGGTAGTGATTGAATTTGAGAGTGAACTAAGTAAAGATATCCTCCTACTGTTAAACCATTTGGTAGTGAATTAATTAGAGTGTTACTTAGGTTAAGATTTCCTTTTACTGTTAAATCATTTGGTAGAAAAATTATCGGAGTGTTAAATAAGTAAAGACTTCCTCCTACTGTTAAATCATTTGGTAGTGATTGAATTGGAGTGTTTTCTAAGTCAAGATA
>Ga0105050_10008325_pt1 | contig 12012 bp, 5 predicted proteins | sample FRY01_FD_78088 | JGI IMG/M metagenome (GOLD analysis project Ga0105050, IMG submission 78088) | Freshwater microbial communities from Lake Fryxell liftoff mats and glacier meltwater in Antarctica - FRY-01 | ecosystem: Environmental > Aquatic > Freshwater > Ice > Glacier meltwater ... | reverse complement strand
GAATGCGTAATAATTAATAGCTTTTTGAGCAGATTTTTGTGCTATGCACTTTTCTTTAATTCCGGCTTTACATGCGTTTTCTTCTGGACGAATTTCTTTTAAGAAAAATTGTTTTGATGCACTATCAAACACAACACCAGAAGAACCCTCCACATCAACGGCCGCTGACAAAGAAGGAAACTTATAATCAGTAGTATTATTCTTTAAGGCGCTTATTACACGTTCTTCATACGTGTCATCTTGTAAAGAAGAATTTTTGTTTTGTGCTGCTTGCTCTGCAAGTTTTTTATCAACATATGATTTATTAGCCGTTGCAAGAGCAGTTTGCAATTCATCACGAACAGCAGCACCACTGGCTCTATTTATGAGTGCAACCATTTGCTTATCAAAACCAATCAATGCAGTTTTATTTTTATCAAGCGGTAGAATTTGATCTGCATACGCTACCGGCTCACCATTTTCATCGATTAAGGAATTTTCTCCCCCAGTAGCCGTATATTGAATAGAAGATACAAGACTCACAACGTTCTGGGTAAAACCATCAATGGGGATATTCAACGAATCAAGACCTGTAGCAATAACATAATCGTATACTTCAGGAGCGCTCAAAGAACCTCTGTATGCCTGATAAATATAGTTACCGACATTATTATCTTTACGATCAATAAAGAGCATAAACGGACCAAAGGCAACTGGCCCTATTTTATCAGAAGTTTTACCTTCTTGTAGCCTGTTAATACGTTTACCTAAACCCTCTGGAAGGCTTTGGCGACCGGTTGATTTTATAAACTGTGCAAGCACTTCTTGAGGATTAATGGTATATACTTGTCCTTTAAAATTAGTGATTGGCAGAACTCTTTCAGCCCCTACAGCTTTATCAATACAACGAATAAGCACTTCACCCGTTGCAATATTAACAAGCACATTAAGATTCTTATTATTTACAAAGTTTCCACCAAGATTTTGTATTGCCCCCAATTTAAAGATATCTTGCGCAACAAGAATCCCAAAAGTTTTACTTTCTTCCGTAAGAGACGGCAACCCAAAAGTAGCTGCTACCGATGCAAACTCAGGCCCAGATTTATAACGTAACTGAGCGGGCAACTCACTAAGACTTAATGACGTGCTTGACCCACCTGAAAGTTGTCCTGCGACCCACAATCCTTGCAGTGACGTTCCTAAAGGTGACGTAACTGAATAGAAAAATAAATCTTCAGTCAAAGCACCGCTGTCAGCAGCAATGCTCCATCCATTTGCAGTAAAATCATGTGGTCCTTCTGCTAAAATCATGGCCCATTTCCCATTAGCATTAGTGCTATTAAGCTTTGCCTGACGCCACAATGTATGCACGTGAGTAAAATTATACTCTGCTTGTTTGGAAGCCTCTTGAGAAGATACAGATTTTTTACCTGAATCTTTTGCAAGATTAGAACCGTCTTCATTTGCAGCAGAAAGAATTCCGGTAAGTGACACAGGAAGAATCTTATATAAAGGCTCTGATAATGTTTGAATACTTTTTGAATTATTAATCGCTATAAAATCAGTTTGTCCTACTTCGTCATTTGAAGCTTGTAATGAATAATCATATTTAAGATTCAGAAAGTGAAATGGCACTACTTTTACCAGATCATTCTGACCTCTTGCACTGTTTACTGGATTTAAATCTGATTCCATAAATGCAGTTGCGATAGGGACATTTCTCCCGCCATTTTGTACTTCATAGCCATGACTACAATTTAATCCTTCTTTGGCGCATGGACGAGGTTTTCCTGGTGCATCCATAACAACAATGTCAGTTACTATACTATTTTTAAGCAATGAGTAGGTTGAATCATACACCTTTGAAGTTACCAAACTTATAAGCGCTGTAACGGTAGACGATACGCGCGGCAAAGCTTCGCCAGTTTTAACAGCTGCCTGCGAGCCAAGCGAAACAAGTAAGTAATTGCCAGTCGCATGATTAATAGAAACTGGAATAATATAATCAGGAAGAGTGTTAGCTCCTTTAGATCCTGAAAGGGCATTATCAATACGGTATACATAAATATTTTTTAGTACATTTTGTCTGTCGCCCTGATTTATCTGACCAACCTTTTGCTTTTCCACACCTTCTGCTTGACCAGCTGCACCAAACTCACTAAGATCTCGTTGTTTTTCAAGCTCAGCATCATCATCAAGTTTTGTACCTAAATCTTTGACTAAATGTGCACTTAAGCCATTGCTCAATGGAAATGGACCCTCGGTTATTAAACGTTGTGCAAATAGACGCATTGCAGAAACTTGATTCATTAGTAATTTACGGGATCCATACATTTTTTTAAATTGTGCTACTACTGGGTTACTTACGGTAGTGTAGTCAGTAGACCCATCTGAATTTCTTAAAATGGTCAAATCTTTCCCCGGCGTAAAAGTAGCACCCGTTACCAAACTCACCAAATAGACAATGTTTTTATTCTCTACAAACTCTATAACCGGGCTCACAATTGCCCCATCTTTATTACTATTTATCTGGGGGACCATTGCAGGAATAATGGCATTATTAAAGTCAACTGCAACAAGATAATCCCCTACATAGTCTTTTAAACAAGCAGGAATAACAGACTTCATAAACTTAGCAACAGGAGTCGCGGTGCTTTGGTAGACATAAACATGCTGGGCAAGCAGATGACTATCATATTCATCTCCCTCTGCGCCAAGTCCTACCACGTTGCCTTTTACCTGTTCACCAGAAAAAACTTGGTTGCCTTCTACTTTAATCAAATGATCTAAACTACTTTCTTTTGCAAACTCGCTGTTAATTCTTTCTCCAAATTCAAACTGTGACCCTCCGCTCTCAAAGAGCTCTTGATAATTAAGAAGTGCATAATTAATAGCCCCCAATGGACGTATGCCTTGTACAACAACGTTAAATTCACTCAGTAGTTGCCCAGCTCTAAAAAGATCCAATGTCGGTTTAAAGAGTGGCGAAATTTTTGTTTTTTTATCTCGAGTAAAGAGATTTGTAACTGTCTTATTTCCGGGTGGATTTACCCAATGCTTTGCAACTGTACCGCCCAGTTCGCTTGTAAATTCTTCCTTCCTAACAAACCCTCCAATGTACCGCGCAGTATCATCAAGAATATCTTGCATATATAAAGGTTTATTGTAATCGCTGCTTTCTGCGGTGTCAGAAGTAAAGAGAGGGTACACTGTCTTAATAACGCCAGCGCCATTAATAACCGCACCAGTCCGCAATTCAAGCAGTTCATTTGCACGTCCAGAATTTATATATTCAGTGCCCGGTTTTTGATATTGATCAAGGGGCATAAAATAACGTCTTCCTGCAGACACAAGATCTCTAAATGGATAATCAGCATATAAAAACATGCTACCAGTAGGTTCTGATTCGCTTACCGTACCCGGAACACTTTTAATAACTATTCCACCAAATTGCTGTTTTGCCGTGATGGTATTAAAGACCGCAAGACGCTGTTCTGTTTCTTGCAACCCTTTCCATATTTCACCAGGAAGCATAAAGAAAATTGCTACGCCAAGTTGTTCTTTTAAGAAATGAAATGAACCTTTTACTCCATTAATCGCCCAACGCTTCCAACTTACCTGGTCATTAACAAACGCATGAGTTTGTTTTTCAATTTTTTGTATTTCGAGTTCGCTTTTGCCTTCATTAATTAACTGCTCTTGTTCTTTAAATTTTTTAACTCGCTCTTCTATTTCACTAGGAGTTTTATTTTCTTTTTTCAACTGTTGTTCATACTCATCTACTGTTTTTGGCTTTTCTGACAATCCAGCTTTTTCATTTTTGTATCCTTCTAATTCCGTCTCAGAAGGCTTAAACCCAAGCTCTTCATTAATTGTTTTAATTTGTTGTTTTATGTTATTTATTTTTATTTCTCTCGCTTGAATAGTTCCTTTAAGCGATTCTCGAATACCTTTAAGTTGTTCGGTAGTTTTTTGTGCCTCAAAAGAAGCTTTTACTTCGACTTTTCTTTGTTTAAGATAGGCGTTAGTTTCCCGTGCTTTAGAATACTCCGTGCTTGCTTTCGCAAATTTTTCTTCAGCGGGCTTTAACTTTTCCTTTGCTGAATTAAGAGAATCTTTTTGCTTTTCAGTAAGTTTTACTTCTTCAATATCAGAAAATCTTTTGATTGTATTTTTAACGTTAGCAAGCTCAGATTGGGCAGCCTTATAGTCTTTTTCTACACTCTTTATAGCAGCATCTGATTCTTTAATTTTAATGTTTATATCACCAAGTTCTATGGCAGTTTCTTTAAAGCTTTTTTGTTCACTTTGTTTTTCTGACTTTTGCCCAGTAGTTTCTTCTGTGGTTTTTGCAGATTCTTCTTTTGCTTTTGTAGGATTTTTTTGAACATCTTGAGCTGCTTCTTTTTCGGGCATTGCTTCAGTTTCTGTTGGTACCTTTTGAACATCTTTTGGCTTAGTAGCCGGCTGCGCTGGTTCTTCATCAGGAGTTCTGGGGAGTTCTTGGGGCAACATCAAGTCTTCGGGCGTTCCAGAAAAAACCTTATCAGAAATAAAATTATTTGGATCTCTAACGTCTATGGGTGTTTGCATATTTGGACTTTCAAATGTCTGTCCAGAAGGTTCAAGCCGTTGATTATTAAATAACTGCTCAGATTCATTCCCAATATTTTTTTCAGCTACTTCACTCTCAGAATTTAAAAAACTACCACCTTCACTAGGATGTAAGATATTTTCAGCGTCTCTTGCAAACATGCCCGCTTCTTCTTCAAACATTGAAGCATTAAGAGAAAATTGAATAGAAAAAAAGATACAACCAAGAAACGTAAGTAAACCTACTTTGACTGCCTTCTTCATGAAGACCTCCCCTTTTTTGCTCCATTTACAAGATCTGCGCTCCATAATTCATAGACCTATTAATCTATAAATTATAGCGTAACGCACGAAATCCCCCTTTTACAAGGGTTTTTATGGAAATAAAAAGACAACAATCAAAGTGAGCTTATTTAAGATACTGCTTAACAAATTCATACAGCTCAGAACGATCCATAACTTCCTTGGTTTCACCCACAGGCTTTCCTTCCTTAAGAACAACAAAGTAAGGAACTGCTGGTGCACGGAATTTTTTAACCAGATCAAAAGCTATTGCAGCATCTACTTTCAAAAATACGACCTGATCTGCAAGCTTAGTTGCGGCCCATTGCACAACAGGCATCATATGCATACACGAAGGACACGTTGATGCATAAAAATCAACAACAATAAGCTTACCTTTAGATTTTTTTAGAACATCTTCAAAATCATTAACCGAGTTAATTTGCTCAACCTCGACTTTATTATCACCACGTGGATCAAAAAAGTATGGCTCCATTTTTTCTTCCGTTGGTCCATTATAACCTAGCTCACTCAACCACCACATGGCATCAAGACCCCCCTTAATGCCATCTCCCGCTGCAACACCAGCCTGCTTATAAGTAGGATCAGAAACGTCTCCTGCCGCAAAAACACCTGGCTTTGAAGTTAATTGACTACGCCCCTGAAGCAGAATGTAGCCCATATCATCAGTTTCAAGATTATTTTTAAAAATCGCAGTATTGGGACGATGACCAATAGCTAAAAATACCCCTCCAACCCCAGCCCAATGTTCAATCTCTTTAGTAGAAGTATTAATAACATCAACAGAACTTACATGCCCATCTGTTCCATAAATCTTAGTTACTGCTCTGTTATAAATTACTTTTACGTTGCTGCATTGATTTAAACGTTCGGCCATACTTGGAGAAGCACGCATACTATCTCCCCGTACTAATATTCTAATTTCTCGAGCATAAGAAGAAAGCTCTAGCGCTTCTTCAACAGCAGAATCTCCTCCCCCAATAACAACAACTGAACCGCCTTTATGATAAGGAGCATCACAAATAGCACACGTTGTCACCCCATGACCCCAAAAATCAGATTCTCCAGGAACTCCCAGTTTTTTGGGGGTGGCGCCAGTTCCTACAAATAAGGCAAGAGCGCGTAACGTTTTACCTTCTTCAGTTGTCACCACGTAAGGCCAGCGAGTCAAATCAACAGAACTTGCGGAATCACTAACCATAAGCGCACCAAACCGGGCAGCCTGGTCTTCACAGTCTTTTACTACTTCTGTCCCGCGAATTTTTCTAATACCAGGCCAATTTTCAATATATGATGTCCCCGTAAGTTGTCCACCCGGCTGATTACCCTTTAAAACAACAGTCCTAATACGTGTTCGTGCTCCATAAAGCGCCGCCGCCAAAGAGGCTGGGCCAGATCCGAGGACCAAAAAAGGCACCACGTTATCCATGCCATATACTTTTTCTAAATTTATACTCATATCAGCATTGTTTTGCCATATGCCCTTTGCAGTCTTTTTCGCGCTTTTTTGTACATAAAACATCCACCAGAGGCCGCCTAAAACTCCTAAAAGTAAAAGTACGCCCATTAATACCTTAAGGCCTTGTTTTATGCTAGACATGCAATCCTCCGCCTTAATGCTGAAATTCGAGAGTTTTTGTTTATTGTGCGCAAGTATAGCAAAAAGAACAAATAAAGATGACCTTATTTTATAAAACTCATTCCAAGTCTTTTGACAAAGCCCTGCCAGTCGCGTATTATTTAATTACTTTTCATAAAAAATAAAACTATAAAAAGCTTACAAACAGGAGGTTATTCTTTATGATGCTGTCTAAAAGAGAAAATTATTTCTTCAAATTATTATTATTCGTGGGTTTTGCGGGATCTTCTTTATATGCAGACGAACCAATAAATCCTTCTGATGAACAAAATGTAACAATTTCTCCCGAAGATAAAGTACTTCAAATGCGTGTGCTTGGGCATATTGAAATGGTGCTACGCTTCATACCAACCATTGGATCTCGCATTGATAATCTAAAATTGTCAAAAGAAGATCAAAAAGAGCTTCGCGATGATCTTTCAAAAATCCAAACATATTTGCAAAAAATGAAAGCTGAAGACAGTCAGCAGGTAAAAAAAGAGAAGCTTATAAAGCATTCATTTACACTTGACGGCGTCATTAAGGGCCTTGAAAGTTCTTTGAAAAAATCGTTTACCATACCACTAGAAATTGATCCTGCTGATATTAAACGCTCAGAAAAAGATATTACGCCCGAACAGCTTGATACACTTTTAAATCAAACAGAGAAAAAATTAAAAGGTTTTGACAAGCTCATAACCAATATGAATAATACTATTTTTAATAGATGGTATATTACTGCATCTGATGCATGGAACACACCTATTTATTCAATTACTTCACTTGGCTCAAGTAACAAGCAATTCTACATAAGTTCTATTTTAAAACGAATGTTTACTTACTCAGCAGCGGTGGGCCTGGTCGTCTACAACTTACCAAAAAATCAATTGGATACTATTTCAAATCGATACATCCGATCATGGGCCCATTGGCTTAAAGTTAAAATCGGCAATTCTCCTATTGCTACTCAATTTACAGAAAGTGTAAAAACTTTTCCTGTCCATCCCAATACACACAATGGGTGGGGGCTTGGAACTGGTCCTTTTAGAACAGAAATCCTTATGGGAGAAGAGGGGCTACCAATCCTTTATGGAAGATTCGGAAACAGTTTAATAGAAATTCCTTTAGAAATAGTTAATGGAACACTTGCTCCAACTATCGCGCTTGAAAAAGAAATTTCCTATTTTATTTCTGGAAATAACGCAGTAATTACTATTACTCCAGAAACTTTTAAAACAATACACTACTCAGGATCAATCCTTATAGATGCGCCCGGTGTAAAAGAATCAAATAAAATTGAAGACATCTATAAAGCAGGAAGATTGTTCGCGCAAGAAGTTGCACCAGGTGTCTATGTAGATCGTATAACAAGAGCACCACTTATACTTTCAGAAAGCACTCTCCATAACGCAATAAAAGTACCATCATTTTCTGTTGAAACACCATTTGGCTGGGACGGTCAAAAAATACCTCAATTATTTATTAATGGGAGCGAACACGACAAAATGCTGGCAAATACAAGCCAACTTTCTAAAGAAGATCCTCGCTATGTTCCAGGAGGATTTTTAAATAGTTTCTTTAGCAATGTAAGCTGGATTGTGTCTCCCGAACTTCGCTCTGTAGGTTTTCAACTTCCTATAGCGACGTATGTTACAAAATCTATTTATGCTGATTTAAATAGTTTAAAAACAGACATTCCTGCTGTTGCAGCGTACCTCCATAGAAAACTACGAGGGGAGTCTGGAAAGCTTACTGGTATATACGAAATACCTACAACAACATTTGACGATATCGTAGGAAGAGACGAAATCAAAAAACAATTTGAACCTCTTATTAACTTCATGAAAAATCCAGATAGTTTTATTCAGTCTGGTGTGCAAATTGGAAGAGGATACTTACTCGCAGGAGAACCGCAAACTGGTAAAACTTCTTTTGTAAGAAGCCTTACAGGACAAATTACAAAAGAAAGTGGAAAACAGTGCCGCCTCCTTCCTTTAAGCATTGCTGACGTGCTTGAACATGGCATTAGTTATTGGTTAAATTTAATAAAAGTGTACAACTTTGCTCCTTGCATTCTGTTTATAGATGAATTTGATCTAACCGGTGCGCAAAGAAACGAAGATAAAAAATTCTTAGCTGATGCACTTACTTCACTCAGTGGTTATGCTACATCTTCTGATTTGAGTGACCTTGTAATCTTTATTATTGCAACCAATCGTCCAGAAAATATTGATTATGCAATCCGTGCTGATGGACGCTGCGGAACAACTATTTACTTTGAAAATCCTTACCTTCAAGAACGTAGGGACTATTTTGAATATTACTTTAAGAAGAACATTATTGAACCTAAAAACTTTAATCTTGATGTACTTGCACAAGAAACAGAAGCATGCTCATACGGAACACTCAAATCGATTACTATTGAAATGCGCCAAATTGCTGACAGAAATAACGAAGTTCCTTGCCAGAAACATGCAGAAGAAGCACTTGATACAGTAGTAAGAAAAGTGATTAAAGGAGTAGATGACATTCCTTTAGACAAACGAGAAATATTTGCTTCCCGTTACGGAGCAAAGGCACTTACTTCTCTTGCACTCAGTCCTGACAAAAAGTTTGTTGCTGTCAGCATTATGAAAATGACGGAGCGTATTGAAGAAAAACATGTACTTAATCACTATGAATCTGTCTCCAATAAAGACAAAACTGGCGTCCGTTTTGGTGGACTATTCACCTACAATAGAAGCGATACATACGGCCTTATTAACAATAAGGAACGTATTAAAGAATGCAAAATTGCCATCGCAGGTACCGTAGGGCAGAAAGTACTAGAACTTGATTACATTGCTTATCCTGAAGACGAAAAAGAAGCCCTAAAAATTGCTCGCCATATCGTCTTTAACGGCTGCGATGAACACTTATTCCCTCGTAAAATTAGAGACGAAAAAGGAATTCAAGCATATCTTTTAGTTGAACAATGTCGTCAAGAAGTACGTGAATTACTTGAAGCTCATAAAGAAGCTTTCCTAAAGCTTGTTGATTTACTACAACGTCGCCAAGTTTTAAGAGTAAGCGATGTTAAACAATGTCTTGGCCTTACTCGTCTTGACCTAATCGACGATTATTTCTCCCCACTCACTGGACTGGATAGTCAGGCAAATACAGGTAATTATGAAGTCCCCACTCTTGACCCAAAACAATTATTTACCGGCGCTCAAGAGGACGATGAACTTGATGAACTTGATGAACAAGAAAACAAAGAACAGCAACACATTAATCAGGAACTTGAGTCGCGAACAGATGATCAAAAGAAAAAAAAGCTAAAACAAGATACAAAAAATGCTTCTCAAGAAAAAAATGAAGAAGAAAATAACTAGGCTTTAAGGATTTCAAACTTTCTTAAAAATAAAAGAGGCTTTGTGTAGTGCAAAGTCTCTTTTATTTTTAAGCTCAATTAAACCGATCCCTTGCGATCTTTAACCCGATTTATATACACTAAAATTAAATGTATAGATGTAAATGGGGGAGCTTCTAATGAAGAAATTAGGAATATATTTACTGGTACTCATAGCAACCGCCGGCACGATAACTGGTAACGTCACAAAAATTACCGTCCTTGATAAAGATACTCTGGCAGCCCTTGCGGTCCTTGAAAAGAATCTTAAAGCTGGGAATTACCTTTCTGCAAAAACAAGTATGGATACACTCAATGGCATACTAAAAAGCAAAATAGAATTATCTCTTAACGGAGAAGACACAGGGCTTAATAGATACTCAAAATCTACTAGTACTGCTTCTCCAACTAATGTTGAAAATGCCTTCATTCAAGTTGTTTTAACTATTGAAGAAATACAAAAAAAAACTGCTGAGATACGTGCAGCATCGCAACTTTCATCGATGGAGTTTTTAAAAAATGTAAGCTCAATTTTTTTAAATCTTGAAAAATTATTGCAGCAACCACAAAAAACTACCGAAGGTAAAATAGTCCCGGCAATCTCTCTGGCAGACCTCTCATCGTCACTTCGCAGCCTTCTCATTGAAGCTCCTTCTGCAACTTCACTTTTTTTTGATAGTCCTGCAAATAAAAAATGGGGAGTTCAAAGTGGTCAAACCCCCACTTCTTTACAAAAACTCATCGAGCTTAACGTTTATTTTATGAGCGCTTATCAACACTTTATTGATATCACACAGTCTTTTAACTTAAACGTTATGAAAATGCACCTCAACTTTACCTTTTTTGACAAATCAACTTCGATAAAGCCTTCGGTAGTGAAGTAATCGCATCAATTCGTTTCTGGTAATGACCGCCCAAAAATTCTGTGTTATGCCATACTGTAACCATTGCAAGAGCTTCTTCAATGGTTACGAAATCGGCTGGCAATACAAGAATATTAGCGTTATTGTGTTCGCGCGCTACTCGTGCAACATCTACGTTCCATGCGAGCGCAGCATAAATTCCAGGAAATCGATTTGCCGCAATAGACATACCAACTCCAGATCCACACAATAGAACTGCTCGCTCAACTTTTCCTAATTTCATATGCTCAATAGCAGCTTTTACAAAATCAGGAAAGTCACAACGCTCTTGACTTGTAGAGCCCACATCAATCCACTCAATCCCAGGTAGCGCTTCTTTTATTTGTTGTTTATGCAAAAAACCACGATGATCTGCTCCAATGACTACTCTCATGGCTACTCCTAAACTTTTTGGTTTTGAGTACCTTGCACGTTATCCCAAGAAACAGCAGCAAAATGCTTTGGATTACTAAAAAATAGTTCAATAGCTTGCGCACCTTCAAGAATGTCGCGACCTTCATTGTCTTGACGTTCAAAACGAATTTCGTACGGGCGTCTATGATTTGTAAGACGCTTACCAAAAAATTTACGATACTCAGGAGATAACTCAACAGCCTTCATCTCAAGCGGTTGATAAGTATTTTCACCCACTTTAAGATACACGGACCACAATGGTGGTTTTTCATTTAAAGGAACTGCATGAGTACTTAAAACGTAAAATGAAACAAAATGCTCATTGGTCTTAAGCTGTCTACGTAAGAAAGCAGTAGAAGATTCTGGATTTCGGCCATAAATGGCAGAATGAGACTGAGCGTACAACGAACGTACTTCGTCAGAAAGCCATAGAACATCAAAAAGAGCGACTGTTTCAAACTGATCATATATTTTAATGACTCTCATATGCGCGTCAATTGTCTCTCTATCCTCTGAATGGTTCTTCCCTTGGTCAAAAGTTTCTTTACTCCAATCAATCAGTCCGCCACATCCAGAAAGTAACATTATGCCTGCTACAATAAATGCTCGCATGAATACCTTCATACCTGTACCTCTTTGTTATATACTTGTCACTTTGATTAATACCAGCTAGCGTAAAAAAATTGGTGCTACTTTACAAGGTAAATTCTATGAGCATAGCAATAGCAGGGTTTTTGGCATGGCGGTACATTACTGGCGCAACGTCGTCCAGCAGAGTCAGTACCGTCGCAAAAATATGTTTTTTTAGTATT
>Ga0105050_10008318_pt1 | contig 12016 bp, 9 predicted proteins | sample FRY01_FD_78088 | JGI IMG/M metagenome (GOLD analysis project Ga0105050, IMG submission 78088) | Freshwater microbial communities from Lake Fryxell liftoff mats and glacier meltwater in Antarctica - FRY-01 | ecosystem: Environmental > Aquatic > Freshwater > Ice > Glacier meltwater ... | reverse complement strand
GGCCACAAACACAATGTTTTGGGACCAGACAGGGCGCATTTGTATAAAAAAGTAAGCCAATATTTTTTCGATTTTTTATAACCCCAAAATGGCCGTAAAAATTATAGAATGTCCACGCGACGCCATGCAAGGGATTAAACATCCTATTTCCACAGAAAAAAAAGTGGAATGGATGAGGTTGCTTATGCAATGTGGATTTGATACCTTGGATTGTGGAAGTTTTGTTAATCCCGCTAGGGTTCCTCAAATGGCCGATACGCATGAAGTTTTGGAAGAATTATTGCCTACCAAAGGGAAAAACCAGTTTTTGGTGATTGTGGGCAATGAACGCGGTGCCGGTATTGCTGCAGAAAAGAAATATGTCGATTATATTGGATTTCCGTTTTCTATAAATGATACTTTTCAACTAAGAAATACAAATGCTGGTAAATCAGAAGCATTTGATAGACTAAAAAACATTCAACAAATTGCACAAGCCAATGATAAAAAAGTAGTTGCTTATATTAGCATGGCATTTGGCAATCCGTATGGCGAATTTTACGACCGAAAAGACGTGATTGATTGGGCAAATAAAATTGTGGATTTGGGAATTCAAACCATCAGCTTATCAGATACTGTGGGTACTGCAAAAATTGAAGACATTGGGTATGTATTTGGCAACCTCACTAAAAATTTGCCAGAAATAGAATTTGGTGCCCATTTTCATTCGGTACCTTTTCAATGGATCCCTAAAATTGAAGCAGCTTGGAACCAAGGTTGTCGAAGGTACGACGGCGCTATACTTGGTCTTGGTGGCTGTCCCATGGCGGATGATGAACTTACAGGAAACATACCTACGGAAGGTTTAATTGATTGGATAAACCAACGAGAAAGTACAAATATTGATGCAGATAAAATCACAAAAGCTGTGTACATTGCTCCCAGTATTTATGGGTGATTTTGGAATTTATTCTTTCATCTCTTTTTTAAATGTTATGGTTATTATTCATAACGTACGTAAAGTTACATTCAATCTGAATTTCACTCCATAAATTCGTGTCATGGAAAACCAGTTTTTTTTTGAGATACACTTTTGTGAAAATGCCAAATTCTACTTTCGAATGCTTAACGCCGATGGATCGCCCATACAAGGTAAAGAACAGTTTGCAAAAAAAGGTACAGTGCCTTTAGAGTTTGAACATATTTTAAATGCCGCTTTAAATGCAGAGAAATTTGAAATATTAAATTCTTCCGATGGTATTGAATATTTTACCGTAAAAATAACCGACCCATCGAAAAACACATTAGAAAATGGCCTTGCAAAAGTGATGCAAGATGCGCAGTGAAAGAAATTAAAAGAAAAAATATATACAGGAGTTTTAATCTAAAATTACTTTGATCACCTGACCTTCAATTTGCATTAAATATATCCCATTCGCAACATTTGTCAAATCTGATTTGCCGTTTTGGATATTTAGATTTAAAATTTTTCTGCCTGTTAAATCCAATAGACTCGCAGACTTTGCATTTTGTTGTGTGTATAGAATATGGTTATAAATGTATGTATTTTTAGCAACGTCATTTGCGTATTCGATGCTGGATGTTTTTGCACCAAATTGCATAACAAATACGGATCCATTGGCTGGCATTCCCATTATCATATTGCCCGACAATAAAGAAGCCCACTTTGGTGCTGCAAAAGTACCGTCTACAACTCGTCCATCAAAAAAACTACCTTGGTTTGCTCTAAAATAAGCGATGGTCAATCCATCTGAGCCATCCAATGAATTCGTGGGATCTTTTACACTAGAAACCCCAAAATGCAATTCATACTTATTTCCTGTTTCATACAACCAGATTTGGGCATTTCCTGAATCTGTAAGGGGCACAGAGACATTTTCCTGACCTAAAAATCCAAAATTACGAAATTGGATTTTTACAATGCGGTTTGGAGTGGTTCCGGTGCTTAAATAACTGATGGGTGATTTGCTTTTACTGCTACCGAAACCGCGATCAACCAAATCAGCAAGAATTCCAATGCTCACCGAAGTATCCATATTGTTGAATGAAATATATCCGTCGCCTGCAACTACAGTGTCAACGCTATACCATCCAAATTTCCATTTGAAAGGCATTTTGAATCCACTAACCTTAGTGTCATAATCATCAGCAGGGTCATCCCAAATACTATCTTTAAACAACTGAGGGCGCCCACCAAATGTGCGTAAGTGTTTGTTCTAGAGCTCAAAGTAGGCAATTGGGCTGAAACTGAATAGGCAATGACAGCGAAGGCAAGTAAGTATGTTTTTTTCATTTTTGTGTTTTATAGAACATTATACGTTAGAAAATGTACAATGTTACAATGTTCATTCATTCGGTCGTAAATTGCAAGCCCCAGTGAAAAAAATCATACAATTATTTATTTATACTATTCCCTTGTTTTGTTTTTCCCAAAGCTTAACCAAAGCCGTAAATCCCTTTATTGGCACTGGAGGACATGGGCATACTTACCCAGGCGCGACCGTCCCATTTGGCATGGTGCAATTAAGCCCAGATACACGGACCGATGCTAGCTGGGATGGGTGCGGTGGATACCATCATGCAGATTCTTTTATTTATGGTTTTTCACACACCCATTTGAGTGGTACAGGTGTCCCAGATTATTGCGATATACTGTTAATGCCAATGGTGGGAATGCCCAAGCCCAATCCGATAGATTACCGTTCGCAGTTCTCACATGCCTCAGAAAAAGCTGCACCTGGTTATTATAAAGTAAAGTTAAACAACCACAATGTTGTCGCAGAACTCACCGCAACTCAAAGGGTTGGTTTTCACCAATACACTTTTCCCAAAATTGGTCCTGTCAGTATAATCTTAGATTTAAAACATAGGGACCAATTGCTGGGCTGGGAAATAAAAGCAATCAATAAAAGTAAAATACAAGGATTTCGCCGAAGCAGTGGTTGGGCAAAAGATGAATCTGTTTATTTTGTGATAGAATTTTCAGAGCCCTTTATAAAAAATTATTTTTATGAAGGCAACACAAAAGCTGGATTTTTATTTATTAAGAAAAACAAAAATCCAATACAAGTGAAAGTAGGCATTAGCTTTACCAGTATTGAGGGTGCCAATGCTAATTTAAACGCTGAATTAAGTGGTTGGGATTTTGAAAAAACCATAAAAAAAGCCGATTCATTGTGGAATCTTGAACTTACCAAAATAAAAATTCAAACAAAAGATTCAACCCAAAAAACCATATTTTATACGGCCCTTTACCATTGTTTTACCCAACCGAACATTGCCAACGACGTGGATGGAAAATACCTAGGAAGGGATTTTAAAATTCATACTGCACAAGGGCATAATTATTATTCCGTTTTCTCCCTTTGGGATACTTATAGGGCTTGGCATCCATTAATGACCATCATAGATCGAAAAAGAAGTTTGGATTTTATCAAAACATTTTTACTGCAATATGAGCAAGGGGGAAGGCTTCCTGTATGGGAACTTGCCTCCAATGAAACCGATTGCATGATAGGCTATCACAGTGTCAGTGTTATAGCAGACGCATGGTTAAAAGGCATAACTGGATATGATTCAGCCTTGGCATTAAAGGCAATGTTACACAGCGCCAATTCTGGTTTATTCGGTCTCCCTTCTTACACTTACCGCGGCTATTTAGGGGCAGAAGTTGAGGGTGAAAGTGTATCCAAAACTTTAGAATATGCCTACGACGATTGGTGCATTTCTGCGTTTTCGGCATCTTTAGGCGAGCAAAGAATTTCAGATCAATATTTAAAAAGGTCCAGAAATTGGTACAATTTATTTGATCCAGAAACTGGATTTATGCGGCCCAGAAGCAATGGCAATTGGTTGTCTTTTTTTGATGCAAAGGAAGTGAACAACCATTTTACTGAAGCCAATTCTTGGCAATACAGTTTTTACGTGCCTCAAGATGTGGTGGGCTTGGTAAAAGCGCACGGAGGCACAGAACCCTTTGCCAACAAATTGGATTTGTTGTTTTCAGAAAACAGCAAAACCACAGGCAGGGAACAGGCAGATATTTCTGGGCTTATAGGACAATACGCACATGGAAATGAACCCAGCCATCACATGGCCTATTTATACAATTACACTTTTTTACCCGGCAAAACCCAACAAATTGTACATAATATTTGTACGCTATTTTACAAAAATGCACCCGACGGATTGATTGGAAATGAGGATTGCGGACAAATGAGTGCATGGTACGTTTTAAGTTCCTTGGGGTTGTATCAAGTCACCCCAGGTTCACCTTATTATGCCATAGGAACACCCTTGTTTGAAAAGGCAGAAATTGCGTTGGAAAATGGAAATATATTTAATATTAATACGAGTCATTTTAATTACAAAGATTGGTATTCAATGCCTGAAATTGAGGGAACATACAGCCATTTTATGACGTACAATCAAATCATGAATGGGAATGAATTGCATTTTAAAATGCAAAATACACCCGTAGAAGATGCCATTTATGCACTCCCCGAAGTATTGTCTCCAAAGACAGATTATCCAGCACCACCCCTCATTAGCGCTAATCGTATTTTCAAAAATTCTACCCCTGTTTCTATCAAAGCCATTGGCAACAACCAACGATTGTATTATTATTTAAACGACGATACTTTTAATCCCAAATTCTACACGCGGCCCTTTACAATTGAAGAAAGCCAGAGAATTACTGCATTTTCTGTAAAAGAAGAAGGTGTAGAAACATTAAAAAGCCCGGTTTCAGAGGCCCAACTGTACGAAATGCCGCATGATTGGGAAATTGTTTTGCAAAGCAAATACGACAACCAATACCATGCGGGTGGTCCAGAAGGATTGATAGATGGGATTAGGGGCTCAAGTAGCTGGCGCGCAGGAGATTGGCAAGGTTACCAAGCACAAGATTTCGAAGCAACCATCGATTTAAAGGAAAGTAAACCCATAAACAAAGTTTCCGTGGGTTTCTTGCAAGATACACGTTCTTGGATTCTAATGCCGCTAAAATTCGAAGTATTTATTAGCACGGACAACAAAAATTTCATCTTGGCAGGCAGTGCAGAAAACAAAATATCTGCAAAAGAATTGAACGTTACAATTCAAGATTTAAAAGTAACCATACGAAATGCAAAAGCCGCCAGATATGTAAAGATAAAGGCCTATAATTTTGGCAAATTACCCGAATGGCATCAAGGCTTTCCCTTTAAAGGAGATGCTTATATTTTTGTTGATGAAATCACCATTGAATAATGCCTATTTTAGAAATTGCAACATTTTCAGTAGAAGCAGCCAGGATTGCGCAAAACGCTGGTGCTCATAGGCTGGAGTTGTGCAACAATTATGCTTTGGGTGGCATTACACCTACCCCTTCAGAACTAGAAGATATTTCCAGTTTCCTTGCGGTTCCAGCCACAGTAATGATTCGCCCACGTGGTGGCAATTTTGTTTATAATACAAAAGAAATATCGGTGCTTTTTTACCAAATTAATTTGGTTAAATCCATGCATTTTCAAGGCATAGTTTTGGGAGTATTGACCCAAGAAAATGAAATCGATTTATCCCTTTTAAAAGAACTGGTTGCAGCAGCAGACGGCATGGACATTACTTTCCACCGTGCATTTGATGAAATCCAAGATTTGGAAAATGCAATTGCAATATTAAAGGAAGCGAAGATAAACCGCATTTTATCTGGGGCTTGGAAAAATTATGGGATAAATTATGCCCAAAAGTTAAATACGCTGGCGGGAGAAAACTTGGTTTATATGCCCGGCGGGGGTATTCGCAGCCATAATTTGTTGCATTTTTTGCAAGCCGGATTTAGCGAAATTCACAGTGCCGCAATAACAGACGAAAAAAATATGCCAAATAAAATTGAAATTTCCACGTTAATTAAAACCATAGAAAAGTATGCATAAATGGATAGTATTTATTTTCACCTTTGCGCAAATTACCCTAAATTTTGGACAAACCAAATCTGTTGATGCAAGTAAACTTACCATGCACGAATTTGATAGTCTTATATTTTCCAATTTCCCAAATGAACGTAATACCCAAAAATTGGGACCCTGGAATTGCAGAAGTGCAGCTACAAAAAACAAATGGATCAATGGCGGTTTTCAGCCCAGGGTAAATGATTTGTTGGGTCCAATGAACTTTTCTGACAGCGCTATCAAAGCCAGTTCTGCACTGGGTGAAATGGATTGGAATTTTCAAACAACTGTGAACTTAACGAAGAAAAAATACCTCCACTACAATTTACATTTGGGGCAATCTTCCATTTACCATCAAGTAAGAATTAACAACAAAGCAATCAATTGTAACCGGTATTTATCCCATGGTTTGGCTGGTTTTTGCGGTTTTTCACTAGGAATAGACCCATCCGTTTTAAAAGATTCAGGGAATGTAATTCGGTTGAATTACTATACACCACTAGATTCGGAAAGAAATATCCAATGGGTTACGCCCAATTGTTGTAAAATTAAAGACAACGACCCCACTGGATTCGCGGCAGCCCAGCGAAAACCGCCCTATGAATATGGATGGGACATTGCTCCAAGACGCGTCAATATTGGACTTGAGGAAGGGGTTTCATTAGAGGGGTGGAACCATTATCGTTTGGATTATTTTAACATACAAACTATTTCTGCCAATGCCGATAGCGCCGTATTGATCATTAGAATTGACATTGAAGCGGACACAGCTAAACCTATCAGTATTATCTTTGGAATTGAAAACTATACGATTCCATTTCTTATAGAAGGATATCCAATAAAGGCGGGTCTAAATAAATTTCAAAGAGAAATCACCCTTTATAAACCAAAGCTATGGTGGCCCAATGGGTTTTACCAACAAAATGGTGATACAAAACCACATTTATATAAAACATGGTTGCAGCTTGCACAACCAAACGACACATTTTACACCCTAAAACAATTTGGCATTCGCACCCTAAAATTGGAAAACAACAATGACAAATTGGGTCGCAATTTTCAATTTGTGGTGAATGGAAAACCCATATTTATCAAAGGCGTAAACATGGTTCCAACCCGGGGTTTTTTATCAGAAAAACAACATGATTCACTTTGGATCCATGGGCCAATGATGCAGCGCATTGCAGACGCAAATGTAAACATGGTGCGCATTTGGGGTGGTGGTGGGTATGAAAATGATTGGTTTTATGATTCTTGCGACAAACTGGGCCTCATGGTTTGGCAGGATTTCATGTACAGTGGGATGATGTACGAGCAAAAGTATGACCAGAATTTAGAAGCAGAATATCAAGTAAAAAGGTTGTCCTTGCATCCCAGCATTGCACTGTGGTGCGGAAACAATGAAATTGAGGTAGCTTGGAAACATTGGGGATGGCAAAACAAATACAAAATACATGGTGCAGACAGCAACTATTTATGGGAACAATATGAAAATATATTCTATAGAATGTTGCCTTCAAAAGTGATGGAATATTCATCGAAAACGGCTTATATTCCCACTTCACCGCAGAGCAATTGGGGCAATGCAAAGGGTTTAAGTTTTGGAGACAACCACTATTGGGGACTATGGCATGGCGAGCAATCCATAGATAAATTAAAAGAAACTATCCCACGTTTTGTCAGTGAATGGGGCTTACCCTCCTACCCTTTGTCTGGGTTCAAGGGTGCTGAAACAGGCGATTTACAAAACAACAAAAACCCTTTGTTTGCGCAATTAAACAAACGCATGTTAAGCTACAAAGGCATTCAATTGTTGCACAATTATGTCGACAGTTTTAATAGCCAATTTCCAGATGCACAATCCTATTCATATTATCCTCAATCTTTTCAGGTGCAGCGCTATGCTTTGCATACAGGCATTGCCGCGCACAGAAGCGCAAGACCCTACTGCATGGGCACAATGTGGTGGCAACTGAATGACATTTGGCCTGGAATTACTTGGAGCATTTTGGATTTTAACGGACAGCCTAAACCTGCCTATTTTCAAATGAAATATGACTATAACAATTTAAGCGTTTTTAATGTAAAAAGCGACAATTATTCAATGATACTCACTGCGGTAAACGACGGCTGGGCAGACAGTTCTATCACCATTTACATTTCAAGCATTCGAGATATAAAAGTAAAATTAAAAACAATTAAAACACTCGCTAAAAAGTCTGCCTCTACGGATATTTTATCCATAACCAATTACGAGCTAAATAACCTTTGTAAAAATATGGATGACAAATTAATGATTCAGGTGTATTGTAATGGCCGCGTTGTTTACTCGCATCGCTACAAACCGCGTTTTATGTAGGATTTATTCCGTAAATAGCACCTTGGCACAGCCTGTACATTTCTCATTTTCCATAAATTTAACCCAATATAAACCGGCTTTAAAATTGCCTTTTTAATCATATAGGTTGCCATTTTTGGCTCCTGGTGGTTGTCTTAAACAAGGGTATTCGGCTCCTCTAATTGCCTTATTTCAAAATATTGAACGGTTTGATTTTGTAAATACTTGCAAATTATGTTATACACAAATTAGTTTTACCTCATTAGAATTTATTATATTTCATCACTATTGTGAAACAAATATCATGGTGAATAAGAATCATTACATCTTTAATTTAATTGCAATAAGCTTAATTCTCTGTTAAGGATGCAATAAAAATCTAACTGCTGGTAAATTGGCAAATGATTGCTTAGGGGTATCCATGTGTAGATAATTATACTTGGTATAATCTAATTCCTGCAGCCAGCCCAACGTTATGGATAGATGAAGTAATGACAATTTATGGGGTAACCGAAGATGTGAAAGTATTTAAAAGAAATTTTAATAACCAAAATGATGCCGATTGCGAAATTTATTATCTCAAAAATAAAAGGGAATGGCAATTTCCTGTTTCTATGCTTTATTTTTATTTCCAACAATTTATTTGCCCAGATTTTCAGTTTTGGGTTTCAAAAAAATTATAACACTTATATAACCCAGCCATACTTTCCTTTTCGTAATCAGGGTTAGTATATTGCAAATGGTTTTGGAGGTGGAGTGTATTATGGAAGTAGGAATGCAGATTGCATAAGTATAAACTTGGGGTATCTAGTAAAAAATGGAAGTCTAACATCACATATTTTGTAGAATTTGATTGGGCTAAATTTGAATTTAGAGAGTCGGCATCACCCAAATACAAGGAGAATTATATGTCCTATGTATTTCCCATGAATAATGTTTACCTGGGGCTAAAAAAGCACTTTCTAGCCAAGTGACATTTGTCCAAAAACGGAATCAACCCTTATTTTACTTTTCAGTATGGTAGAATATTAAGTTTATCTTCTCCAATTAAGAATCTTGTTCACTCAAAATATGAAAATAAATACGAATAAAGGCCATTTTCCAATGTTGAATTTATTGCTACAACTAAAATATACTTTTCTGCTAAATACAAAGAATTGTGTTTATTTGTCCGTAGATTACCAAAATCAATTAAATAATTATTATAATGTAAATTGGAATTACGGCAATAATAAATTTTATAGTTCTACTCTAAAAACCAAGCAAATTATGCAGAATTTTCAGCTTCAACGTCTTTGCTCAATTGTTTAAGCAATATATAATGTTCCTTTATGGCACCAAAAATATTTTTGTGCATGCGGTATTTAGCATGGTTTTCAATTGCAATGGGCTTGATACGCTTGGTGAGTTCTATGTAATGTGCATGACAAATATCTGGAGCCAAGTGATGAATGATGTGCAAATGCAAACCACCATAACACCAGTTTGCTATTGGATCTTTAAGAGAATGGTCGGCAGTGGTTGCAAAAACATGATCCACAAATGTTTTGTATTCTTTCTTGGATTCAGGAAATTCTGCAGAACTCAGTTGATGGCTCACTTGAATAACCATAGCACCGATGATACCAATTAGCATATTTCCCACCAAATAAGCAGCCAACACCAAACCCCAAGAATAATGTAGATAGTATACAGGCAGATAAAGCATATACCAAACATACAATCCTTTGAATAAAAACAATTTTACATATTCAATGAACGGTGGTTTGTTGGCTTTTAGGCTGTCGGTATAGGGAAAGAAAAAACATTCGTAGTCTTTAACCCAGACAAAATCGATTGCAAACAAGGAATAGAGGAAAAAGGTATAAATGTGCTGAAAACGAAACAGATAGCGCATTTTGGCACGCTTTGTAAATCTAAATAGTTTTCGTGCAATAAGTACCTCGTCATAACCGTCCACATTCATTACATAATGGTGCTGGTTGTGGTGCATTTCGCGCCACATATAGGAGTTTATTCCCGTGATATCAAAAGAATAATGAAACAATTTGGAAATCGTTTTATTTTTAAAAATCGCATCGTGGTTTGCATCATGTCCAACATTCAGCATGATGTATAACTGAGAAAAAATATGAAAAACGTAAAGGAAAAAATAAACTGCGGGGCTTGCTGGTATGGTAAAAAGCATAACCAAACTGGCTATCCACCAAGTAAATCCAAAAATTATTTTGGAATACATACGTCCATTTGCAAGTTTTGAAAGGTTATTTTCACGAAAATAGTCACCGATCATTTTATACAAATCTGTCTTCAGCTTTTGGCTATCTAAAGTTGGAATTTCTGCGGTATACATTAATAAATAGGGTATAATAGTTGGGTTTCTCTCCTATAACAACCCTCAAGTTGAATCGTTCTAAAAAGTTCAAATGGGCTCCATTCTCGGTTTCCAAATGTGCTTTTTAGATGCAAAACAACAGATTTCCTCCCGAAAATTGAATTTTCATCCAAATCTAGAGTATGGAATATCCGCGCCAGCACTGATTTTTTCATCAACAATAGGGGGTGCTTTATTAGGACGGGAAGTTAAAGCTAATCTGCGAATATGCAAAGATAGTTTTCTGGAATTTAATTGTAAGTCCATCCTTTAAACTCAACACCTCTTATGGGATTGATTTGGGAATATTAAACAAAGTCTATTTTCATAAAAAGACAAGCCATTGTATAAATCTAAAGTCTTGCAGCCAGTTTTTCAACGAATGTAGCCATTCGATTAATCTTTGTTGTTCATTGTGTTAAAAACTGGAACATCTGGCGGTAAAAAATACATCAACCAAGTGGCACCAGTAATTGTTAAAGAAATCATTGGATAGTAAAATGACATTGCTATAGAAAACATGGTAATTGTGGTGGCAATTATCATCTTAACAAATTGTTTATTCAAAAATTCAGGGTCAAGGTTAGGATCAAAAATGCCCTTCCTTTTCTTACCATAAATAATGAATAAAATTAAAGGCGGTTGTGTAAGAAAAAGACCTATGCAATAAATGGTTACAGCCGCATTTCTCGATTCTGGATCTAGAATATAATCGCTAAAAACAGCGGTGCTAAATGGCATGAATGCGATTCCTAATAAAAACCAAATATTAATCAAATTAAAATAATGATCGGTTTTTTTTATAATATGGGCGAACAAATGGTGGTGATTGGACCAATAAATACCAATCATAAAAAAAGTAACAAAGTAAGCAATGTAACTTGGCCAAATATGCATTAAATACTTATACAAACCGCCCAAAGCATGGATATCTTCCTGCTTAGGGATTTTGACTTCTAGAATCAACAAAGTAATGGCAATGGCAAATACACCATCACTAAAGGCTTCCAACCTGCTTTTTCCCATTAAGGGATTTTTCATTTTTATCATTTATAAATTTAATTTTTGTAGTGCGATTTTGAGTAATTGATTTTCAAATATTCCAATCTCTTTAAATCCAAATCCAATGCATTTAAAAATTTGGCATACCCATCCCTATTGCCGCCCTTCCAGAGTCCATCTGCCAAGGCAATTCCCCGAGGCCAAGCCATGTATTCGAGATGTTCCCATGTGTTTATATATTCTGTCCAAAGATTTGCCTGGGCACCCAAAATCAACTTGGCTTCTGAAGGCAACACAGATTCGGGAACGGGCCTATAATTATATACCGCAGATAGAGGATTAAAACCGCCAATGGCATGCGGTTCTGTGCTG
>Ga0105050_10008316_pt1 | contig 12017 bp, 12 predicted proteins | sample FRY01_FD_78088 | JGI IMG/M metagenome (GOLD analysis project Ga0105050, IMG submission 78088) | Freshwater microbial communities from Lake Fryxell liftoff mats and glacier meltwater in Antarctica - FRY-01 | ecosystem: Environmental > Aquatic > Freshwater > Ice > Glacier meltwater ... | reverse complement strand
ATCGGGAGCACGCCATTGCGGATGCAGTTGTTGCGGAAGATCGGGGCGAAGTCTTCTGCGATCACGCAGCGGATGCCCCATTCTGCGAGCGCCCAGACCGCGTGCTCTCGGCTCGACCCGCAGCCGAAGTTAGCGCCACCCAGCAGGATTTGTGCTGCGGCGAACTGACCGCGGTTGAGGACGAACTCAGGGTCGGGCACCCGCGCATCGACGTCGCGGTAGCGCCACGGTGCGAACAGCCCGTCGGCAAGCCCGGTGCGCCCGGTCGAGCGCATCTCGCGGCTGGGTATGATCGCGTCGGTATCGACATTGTCGCGCAGCAGCGGCGCGGCGATCGAGGTTAGCGTGACAAATGGGGTCATGCCGCGACCTGCGCCAACAGCGGGCGCGGATCGGCGATGCACCCGGCGATCGCGCTCGCCGCGACCGTCTCGGGGCTGGCGATGTGGGTGCGGATGCCGGGGCCTTGGCGGCCTTCGAAATTGCGGTTGGTCGATGAGATCACCCGACTGCCGGGCGCAAACCCCTCGCCGCCCGCGTAGAAGCATAGCGAACAGCCGCTCATCCGCCACTCGAACCCCGCCGCCTCGAACACCTTGTCGAGACCCTCGGCCTCGGCAGCGCGGCGCACCGCCATACTGCCGGGTACCACCAGCGCCTTGCGGATCGATGGCGCGATGCGCTTGCCGCGCAGGACCGCAGCGGCGCGGCGCAGGTCAGAGAGCCTTGCGTTAGTGCAACTGCCGATGAACGCGGCATCGATCCGCGTGCCGGCAAGCGCCTGACCGGGAGTGAGACCGATATACTCGTGCGCGCGGGCCGGGCCTGAGGGCACTGCCGCATCGACCGGGATCGACTGCTCGGGGCTCGTCCCCCAACTGACCATCGGCGCTATCGACCCTGCATCGAGCGCAAGTTCTTGGTCGAACACGGCATGGGGATCGCTGCGCAAAGTCGCCCAATGGGGCTCGGCGAAACCGGCGGGAGCATAACGGCGGCCGACGAGCCAGGCGAACGTCTTGTCGTCCGGAGCGATGATCCCCGTCATCGCGCCAAATTCGGTGGCCATGTTGCACAGTGTCATCCGTGCTTCCATGTCGAGCGCCGAGACCGCAGCGCCCGCGAACTCAATCACCTGACCCGCGCCGCCGCCCGCGCCGTGGCGCGCGATCAGCGCCAACGCCATGTCCTTGGCCGTGACGCCGGGCGCGAGCGCGCCGCTAAATGTGACCCGCATTGTTCTAGACCGTTCGAGACGGAGCATACCCGTCGCCATCGCGTGTTCGGCTTCGCTCGAACCGATCCCCCAAGCGAGCGCGCCGAACGCGCCCTGGGTGCAGGTGTGGCTATCGGGCGCGACCAGCGTCACCCCTGGCAGGACAATACCAAGCTCGGGTGAGATCACGTGGACAATGCCCTGGTCGCGGTCGGTCACGTCGATTAGAAAGATTCCCGCAGCATGTGCTGCCGCGCGGGTTTCGGTGATGAAGGCCTGGCCGCCCGGCATGAGCGTCGCGTCGCTGCGGCCCGGACGGGTATCGACGATATGGTCCATTACCGCGAAGACCCGAGCCGGATCGACCACTGGGCGACCTGCCGCGGCCATCCCGTTGAGCGCCGCAGCACCGGTCCGCTCGTGTAGGAACACCCGGTCAATCGCAATGAGGTCCGCGCCGCCGGGCGTTGTCGCCACGCAGTGCGCGTCCCAAATCTTGGCGAACAGGGTGCGGGGCACTGCCCTCGTCAGCCCCCGAAGCCTGGTCCGGCGCCGAATTCAACCTGGCGACCCTCGGCGGTCGCGTCCTGCATTTCGGCGTCGATCGCCCGCCAGTCCCGGGTCACGAACCTTTCCTGGATCGCAGTGCGCGTTTCGAGTGCGCCGTTCCGGATCCAGTGCCAGGTGCGGCAGCGGTTCTGCCCGTCGTCGGCAATCTGGATCTGTTCGTAGAGGTAGAGCGTCGGGTCGCCGGTGCGCTGCCAGTAGAGCATCATTGTGCGGTTGTGGTCGTCGAGCGGAACTTCGGCCGCCCAGCCCTGGATCAGGTCGTTGTCCCACCAGATGCGCCCGTCACGGAACTCGGCTGGAAATTCCCGAATTTCGACCTTTCCGTCCTTCCACCGATAATGGTTGGTCTGATGGTAGGGGTGCGGGCCGTCGTCGGGCAGGCGGCAGAGTAACCGGCTGGCGTGCTCGTCCACCTTCTCATTGGCGGCATTGAAGTAGCTGTAGACCCCGTCCCACACGCCTTCGTGGCGCGCGAGCAGGGGCATTGCGGAACGTATATCGATCATCGGCCGTTTCCTGTTCTGCTGATGAGGAACTGGTGATAGCGCGCGGCGGCATCATTGGCGCGCAAGCGGGCGCGGGCGCGCAGCGCGATGGCTGCGGGATCGAGCGCGGCGGGGTCGATCGCGATCTGGTGGTCTTTGTCCGCGGCAAACCAAGGCGCGAACAGCGCCTCCGTCCGCGCCGCGCTCCACGCGCGGAGCAAGTGGGCGCCGAAGCGATCGGGGGTAAGATCCGGGTAGAGCTGTGTGGGATCGCCCGGCACCAGCGCGGGCCAGGCAATGTCGCGCGCGCCCAGCGCGTCGCGCGCAGCCTCGATCGCCGCGCCTATGTCGGCGAGGTCGCTCGACAGGCCGTGGCCGGGGACGTCGATCGCCAATTCGCCAACACTCGGATCGGCCATTTCGGCGGCGGGCTGGTGGAGTACCAGCCGTTGTGCCGAGCGAGAGCCTTTCCAGTGGATCAGCCCGCCGGCAGCTTCGATCCACCCTTCGTCCGTGTCCTCGCCCAGCCTGGTGGGTGCCTCGTTGGCGTGGCGGAGAAGGAAGGCGAGGCTCTGCGCCTCATGATCGGCCGGGGTGGCCACCGCCTGGGCGTGCCAGTTAGGCGGCATCGTTCCGAGCCGCGCGATATGCGACTGCAACGGATCGCCGGCGTAGGCGGTGATCAGAACCGGCGGCGTGATCGCCTCGGGCGGCGGAATATCGCGCGGCGCGCGCAGCACCGCGCCATAGCCCGCGCGATAGGCGTCGCCCGCGTCGAGCATCTCGAGCACCGCGGCATGAACTTTCGCGGCATCCGCATGCGCGCCCGGCAAGCGCGCCTCGTCGCGCACGTCGAACCAGGGAAAATACCAGCTTTGCTCGAGCATCCGGTTCCACAGCCAGGTCAGGTGCTCACCGTAGGCCAAAGGTTGAAACGGCGGGAGGTAGCTCTTGCCGAAGTTCCGCATCTCCTCCGCGGTCCAGATCGCATAGCCGCCGATCGCCAGCGCGGAGAACCGCTGCGGGTGGCGCAGCATCGCCGCGACCAGGATGATCCCGCCTGAATGGAAGCCGTACGCCGCGCACGTCTCGACTCCTAACTCACCGAGGAACTCGTCGAGAGCATCGGCGAACTCGCCAATCTCAGGACTATTTGGCAACGGGTCGGACTGCCCGAAGCCTGGGGTATCGGGGGCGATGCAGGTGAAGTGCGCGCTCCATTCGACCATCAGCCGCTCGTACTCGGCCGAACTGCGCGGGCTCTGGTGGACCATCAACAGCAGCGGACCCCGCCCGCAGCGGCGGTAGTGGACCTTGCGCGCGGCCCTGTCGGCCGATGCCGGAATAGTGAGGACGTGGCGGGTGATCACAAGTGCCAAGTTGTCCGGACAAATTTTGCTCGACAAGCCTCTACGCGGGTTTATCATCGGGGTCAAAGCGGAATCGAAGAGGGCACGATGGATCTGGTAGGTACGCAGATGGTTAGCGACGGCAAGACCGCGCGCCAACTGTTTGAAGAGCTCATGGCCAACCCGGCGCGCAAAAAGTTCGGGTTCGGCGGGAAGCTGGCAATCGTCAACGTCGACTTCCAGCAGGCCTATACCCGGACCGACAAGTTCGCGACTGCATACGAAACCGATCCACGCCAGATCGACTACGTCAACACGATCAGTCGGCTAACGCGCGACCGCGGCATGCCGGTGGTGTGGAGCCGCGTCGCTTACAAGGGCGACGCCGGCGACGCAGGGGTGTGGGGTACACGCACCGATACGCCCGACAGCCTCCAGAACATCAAATACGACAGCGAACGTCACGCCTACGACGAGCGCTGCGACATCCACCCTGACGATTTGCAGTACACCAAGCGGATGCCGAGCGCGTTTTTCGAAACCCCGCTGGCAAGCTATCTGGTGTGGCACAAAGTCGATACCGTGGTGGTGACAGGGGGCAGCACCTCGGGCTGCGTCCGCGCCACGGCGGTCGATGCGCTGAGCCGCGGCTACCGCACGATCGTTCCCATCGAAACCTGCGCCGACAAGCACGAAAGTTATCACTTCGCCAACCTGACCGATCTTCAATTGAAGTACGCCGATGTCGAGCCGGTCCAGGCGGTTATCGATTGGCTGGAGGCCCAGTGAACGAGGGCGCGCCGGATCCCGGCCTCTACGACTATATTCCTTACCGCGGCCGACCCAAAATTGTTTGGCCGGGCGGAAAGACGGTGGCGGTTTGGGTCGCCCCGAACCTTGAATACTACGAGATCGACCCGCCTTCGCACCACAGCCGAAAGGCCTGGGCTCGCCCGCATCCCGACGTGGTCGGATACAGCCACCGCGACCATTCCAACCGTGTCTCGCACTGGCGCATGGCCGAGGTGATGAGCAAGCACGGCTTCCCCGGATCGGTCAGCCTGTCGGTTGCGTTGTGCCAGCATCACCCCGCAGTCGTCGCCGACGGCGTATCGCGCGGATGGGAGTTCTTCAGCCACGGTATCTACAACACCCGCTACGCCTACGGGATGGACGAGGCACAGGAGCGCGCGATCATCGCGGATTCAATCCGCACAGTTGAGGATGCCACCGGCCAGCGCATCCGCGGCTGGCTCGCCCCGGCGCTGACCCACACTCCGCGGACCCTCGACCTTATCGCCGAAATGGGCCTCGAATACACCTGCGATCTCTATCACGACGATCAGGTGCAGGAGGTGAAGGTGGCGCCAAACGCTCGAGGGGGCAGGCTCGCCTCGATCCCCTACAGCCTCGAGGTCAACGACCACTATGGCTTCTTCGTCTACAACATGAGCGGGCGCGAATACGCCGATACGCTGGTCCGCCAGTTCGAGCGGCTGGCCGAGGAAGGCGAGGCGTCGGGCACGGTGATGTGCATCCCGCTGCACGCCTACCTGATCGGCCAGCCGCACCGGATCGGCCCGTTCGAGGAGGCGCTGCGTCACATCGCCGGCGACGGTCGCGCGTGGATCGCGCGCGCGGGTGAGATCGTCGATGCGTGGCGGGCGCAACAATGACCCTCGATCGCGCCTATCTCGAATACCCGAAGCGCCGCCACGGTTACGACCACACCCTATATCCGTGGTCGAACCTGAACGATCGCCCGCCCGTCGTCTGGCCGAACGGCTCGGTCGCGGTGTGGGTCTGTGTGAGCCTCGAATGGTTTCCGATTACCCCTGCGGACAGGCCGTTCCGCGCGCCCGGGCACATGCAGACCGTGTATCCCGATTATCGCCACTATACGGCGCGCGATTATGGCAACCGGGTCGGAGCTTGGCGTCTTCTTGACGCATTCGCGAAGGTAGAGGCGAAGGCCAGCTTCGCCACCAATGCGGCGGTCGCCGAGCGCTATCCCGAGCTGCTCTGCGCAATGATCGAAGGCGGGCACGAAGTGATTGCACATTCGACCGACATGAACGGCACGATCGACAGTTCGCTACCCGAAGCAGAAGAACGCGCGCTGATCGGTGATGCACTCGGGCGGTTGAAGGCCTGTGGCATTTCACCCACCGGCTGGCTCTCGATCGCCCGCTCGCAAAGCTGGCGAACACTCGAACTGCTACGCGAAGCGGGACTCACCTATTGCTGCGACTGGGTCAACGACGAGCTGCCCTACCGTTTCACCAACAACCTGATCGACATGCCGCTCAACCACGAACTTTCCGACCGGCAGATGATCACGATCCAACAACAATCGGTCGACACCTGGGCGCAGAGCCTTGAGGATGCGTTCGACTGGCTCGTCGGCGAAGCGGCGCGCGAAGGGGGTGGTCGTATGCTTCCGATCCACGTCACTCCCTACATCATGGGCCTGCCCTATCGCATCGCGGCGTTCGAGCGTTTGCTCGCCCGCCTGGCGGCGCGACCCGAGGCCTGGTTTGCGCGCGGCGACGAGATCGTCACGAGCTGGGCGGCGCAAAATCCTACCCTTGGGCTGAATCAGGAGGGGAACCGCCCGCAGGAAGATGGCGCGGTTGATGCGTAACTGCCAATACCCCTTGCCCCCTCGTCGAGGGGTCCCCCTCCCCAAGCGAACTTGGGAAGAAATCCGGTGAGGGTCACCAACCCGCGTACGGGCAGGATCGACTACGAGTTCACCGCGAACACCGCGGACGATGTAGCCGCGGTAGCGATCCGTCTGCGCGCGCTACAACCGGCATGGGAAGCCCGCGGAGTCGAGGGCCGCGGCGCAACTATGAACGCTTTTGCCGATGCGCTGGAACGGCACGCCGACGCAATCGTCGCCGCCCTGGCGATCGATACTGCGCGCACTGCAATCGCACAGGTCGAACTCGATACCGTGATCCGCCGTTTGCGCGGCTGGGCCGCCAACGCACCAAGGCTGTTCGCTGCGCTCCCTCGAGCATCAGCGCCCTCGGCCATACCCGGCATCACTATCGAGCCACGCTGGTCGGCCTATCCGCTGTTCGGGGCAATCGCCCCATGGAATTTCCCGCTCCTGCTCAGCCACATCGACGCCATCCCCGCGCTTGCCGCTGGCTGCGCCGCGCTGGTTAAGCCGAGCGAGATTACGCCGCGATTCATCGACCCCTTGCGCGCGGCGCTGTCCGAGGTGCCCGAACTGCCGCTGGCCTATGTCATGGGCGGGGCCGAGACCGGACAGGCACTGATCGCCGGGGTCGATTACGTATGCTTCACCGGATCGTCCGCAACAGGTCGCAAGGTCGGCGAAGCCGCGGCACGCGCACTGATTCCGGCCAATCTTGAACTCGGCGGCAAGGATGCGCTGATCATCGCCGCCTCTGCTGACCCGGTCGCTGCGGCGCACGTCGCCTTGCGCGCGAGCGTGGTCGCCACCGGGCAGGCCTGCCAGTCGATCGAACGGGTCTATGTCGCACGCGAAATCACCGAGCGGTTTCTCGCCGAACTGGTCCGCGCGGCGAACGGGGTAGAGCTGACCTGGCCCGATCCGACGCGCGGCCACCTCGGTCCTTTCATCTTCCCTCGGCAGGCCGATAAGGTCGCCGCGCAGATCGTTGACGCACGGGCCAAGGGCGCGCAAATCCTGTCCGGGGGCGTGGTCGAGACACTGGGCGGCGGCAAGTACCTGCGCCCCACCGTACTGCTCGGGGTCACCCCGGAAATGGCGGTCATGCAGGAAGAAACCTTTGGCCCGGTCATACCGGTGACACCGTTTGACACGATCGACGAGGCCATCTCCCTCGCCAACGCTGGCGAATTCGGCTTGTCCGCAGCTGTGCTCGCGGGAACTCTCGAAGAGGCCGCCGAAATCGGCGCGCTGCTCGATGCCGGGGCGATCTCGCTTCAGGACGGCGCGCTGACCAGCATGGTCGGTGACGCCACCAACCATTCGCGCAAGGGCTCGGGGCTCGGCCCCAGCCGAATGGGCGACGAAGGCCTTCTCCGCTTCCTACGGCGCCAGTCGTTGATCCGCCAGACCGGCACGCCCGCGACGATGGCTGCTTTCGCGGAACGGTCCCCGCCATGAGCAATCGCGCTGAACTTGCCGCAGCGATGCCTGCAATTTTGCTCCACGAAGGCCGGTGGGACGGCTGGTACCGCCATTTCGACGGCGCAGGTGCGCTGCTGGATGCGCACCGTGTCAAGACCTGGTGCGAATTTCCCGACCGGGGCGAGTGGCACTACATCCAGCACAACGAACTGATCTGGGCTGAAGGCCGTACCGCAGTCTACGAATTTGGCGGAAAGCTCGAAGACGATAGGCTGGTGTGGCAGACCGAACGCTTCGCTGGATTTGGCTGGCAGACCCGCGAGGACGTGATCATGCTGCGGCTTGAACGTAAAGACGCCGATGACGCATACTACCTCGAGATGATCGCGATCTCCGCCGACCGCCTGACTAGATCGCGCACCTGGGAATGGTTCCAGCACGGCCGTCCGTGGAAATGGACGCTGTGCAACGAGGAGCGGGCGAGATGATGCTGGGCGCGCTACTGCTTGCCGCCGCGCCTGCCGGGGCCGCGGCGTTGCCGGCGCCCGACCCGGCGGCTGGCTGCGACAAACCGGTCCTGATGGTGGTTGCCGGTCCGACCCACGACCGAGCACGAATGCTCGCCTATGGCAAAGCGATCGCCGGATCGGGGCTATATCAGCGTCTGGGCGGCTACTACCTTAACGATCCGCGCGAACTGACCCGGCTCGAAGGCGAAGCCCCGCCCGGCTACACCACACTCATCGTCCGCTTTCCATGCTTTGCCAATGCAAAGGCGTTCTGGGAATCGAGCGAGTACCAGACGCGGATCAAGCCGTTGCGGCTGAATCCCAGCGCCGGCGACTACGTCGTCTCGGTCTATCCCGAGGTCGCCCTGCGCGAAGACATCCTCGGCAAGGTCGGCGCAAACGATTACTTGGTACGATTCGATGGCACCGGAGCCACCCCTCGCCCGACTTATGCTGATCCGCCCGGCCTCGTCCTCGGCGTCGCCGCTGCGCACGCACCGAGGCTGCCGGCTTCGGGTGGAGGGCCCGCATCGGCGGTGTTGCGCAGCGATCCGTCGACTGGCGAGGCTCTTCGCTTCACAATTAACGAAGCGAGCAGCTTCGATCCCGGTCGGGCGACGGGGGACACCCATCTTTACGTGACCGCCGGGATTGTGACGGTCGGTCGGGACGCGATGTCAGTCGGCGATCTGCTCCGCGTCAGCCAGGGTGCGCCGATCGGCCGGGTGACCGGAACCTCGGGCAGCGCCTTTCTCGTATTCCGCGATCCGCCCCGCGCTGCTGCGGAAAAGCCGCAGCGCGAGGTGGTTCGCGGTGGGCAACAGGCCTGGACCGTGGGCCAAGTATCGCGCGAAGCAGGCGCTCCTGCCCCGCTTTTGATCAAGCGCTTGTGGACCGATCCGGCAACAGGAGCCCAGCTTCACTTGGTTAAGGTCGCGCCCGGTGTCGGGGTGCCATGGGAGGTTCATCCGGTGGCCGAGGAAGGGTACCTCCTCGAAGGCGACTACCATCTCGCCGAATGCCTCCCTTCGGGGCGCCGCGATTACGATTATGTGGCAGACGGCTATTTCTACCGACCGGCTGGGCTGCTACATTCGGGTCCGCCATCGACCACGCGGGGTGGCGCAACCTGGCTGATCCGCACCCCGGGCAAGCTGACCGCGGTGTTCTATCCCGCCTGTCCCGTCGCGCCTGCCGCCAAGGAGACAACCCCATGACAGTTCAGCTCCAGCATCCGATGGCGGCGCAGGCAACTCCTGGCGAAATCGCGCGCGGGCGCTTCGTTTCGGGCATCCGCAGCCTGATCCTCAACGATCTCGCCGGCGACTTGCGCAACGCCTACGATCGCCGCGCCGAACCCAAGTGGCGACGCGAGCATGGCCGTGCGCCCGATACGAGCCGCGAGGCGCACGAGGCGCTGCGCGGCGATCCGGCGTTCAACGTCTATTCGGCGATGCGCGTCCAGGCGCAGAAGATGGTCTGGGCGGCAGTTGCCGACGGGGTCTCGCGCGAGAGCGACAGGCTCGCAGCGGAGGCGGCGAGAGTCGCCGACGCGCCGGGTACGCTGGCGCTCGATCCCGCACTCGAAGTGCCGCGCAACGTCTCGGCGATCGACGTCCACCTGATGCCGGGCAGCTACACCCGCGGCGCTGACAGTCTCGAAGCCGGGGCGGTCTACGATCGCGGACTGGCGGTGTTCTCCATGGGGCTGATGGGCGCAAACCTCGACGACATCGGGCTGTCGATGGCGAAGTACATTGCGCTGCGTTATCCCGATTTCGCGCCGCAGCGGATCCTCGATACCGGCTGCACCATCGGTCACAACACGTTGCCTTGGAAGCAGGCCTATCCAGAGGCCGGAGTCGTCGCGATCGACGCCGCGCCGGGTCCGCTCGCCTATGGCTCGGCGCGCGCCAAGATGCAGGGCCAGGCGGTCGAGTTCCGCCAGATGTGCGCCGACAGTCTCGCGTATCCCAACGCCAGCTTCGATATGGTATGGAGCAGCATGTTCCTGCACGAACTTTCCAAGAAGACGCGTGCCGCCGCCTTCGCCGAGGCGTTTCGCGTGCTCCGCCCAGGCGGGCTGATGCTCCACATGGAACTGCCGCCCAACGGCGCGATGGATGCGTATGACGGTTTCTATCTCGACTGGGACAGCTATTACAATTCGGAGCCGTTCTATAAGGGTTATCGCGACGAGAACCCGCTCGAACTGTGCCTGCGTGCCGGGTTCGCGGCGGACGATTTCTTCCAGTTCGTGGTGCCTTCGATCGGGATCTACGGCGAACAGGCGATCCGCGACATGGTTGCCGCCGACGCAGTCGAAGCGGTTGGCCAAGCGACCACCGGACGCCTTGCCGATGGCGTGATGTGGTTCGGCTTCGGAGCGTGGAAGAGGTGATGGACGAGGCCTTGCTGCGCCCCGAGGATGCGCCGCCAGAAATCTACGACGACACTGGTCGCGCACGGTTCTTTGCCGATCCCGGCATGGAACTGTTCATCGCGGTGGTGATGAACCTCGCGCAGGAGGTGTGGGTGCAGGAGGAACGGTTGTTCACGCTCGAAGAAGCGAAGGGCAATCCGGCGACAGACCGCGATGCGCTTGCCAAGGCATTCATCAACCGCGTGTTCGAACCGTTGCGCGGCGCTTAGGCGATGCGCTGCTGGGAAATCGGGCCGCGCGCCGGGATCGACGGGCTGCGGCGGGCTGAGAGGCCCGAGCTTTTACCCGGTCCGGGCGAAGTTCTGGTCGAGGTGATCGCCGCGGGGCTTAACTACCGCGATCTGATGGTCCTGCGCGGCGACTACGGCGGCGGTCTTCCGGAAAGTCGCGTGCCGTTGTCCGACGGCGTCGGTACGATCGCAGCGCTGGGCGACGGGGTAAGCGGCGTGGCCGTCGGCCAGCGCGTGATCGCGCCGCATTTCACCCAGTGGCGCGAAGGGGCGTTTGGTCTCGCACTGTTCGGCAACGACCTCGGCGTGACCGCCGATGGCTGGCTGGCGAGCCACATCGTGCTTCCCGCTGAAGCGCTGATCGTGGTGCCCGACCGCGTCTCCGACGCCACCGCGGCGACGCTCGCAGTGGTCGGCGGCACGGTGTGGCACGCGATGGTCGCGTTCGGCGAGGCAGGGTCCGGGAAGCTCGTTCTCGCGCAGGGGACCGGCGGCGTATCGCTGTTCGCGCTGCAGCTGGCCAAGGCGCTGGGAGCGCAATTCGCGATCACCTCGTCGAGCCCGGACAAGCTTGCGCGCTGCCGCGAACTGGGTGCGGATTACACGATCGACTATCGCGCTCGGGCCGATTGGGCGGCAGCGCTGCTCGAACAAACCAGTGGGCGCGGGGCTGATGTGGTGGTCGACACGCTGGGCTTTCCCGCGCTGGGCGAAACCGTCGCGGCCTGCGCGGTAGAGGCGCGAATTGGCACCTTGGGGGCGCTGTCGGGTTCACCCGCCGCGCACGGCTCGGCCAGCCAGGGCGCGATCATCGGCAAGAACCTGACGATCAAGGGTATCGCCTCGGGCAGCCGGGCAATGCTTGCCGCCGCGCTCGAAGTCATTGCTGAACACGACATCGAGATGGTTATCGACCGCCGCTTCGCTTTCGCCGATGCGCTCGCCGCCTTCCACCATCTCGAAAGCGGCGCGCATATGGGCAAGGTGCTGATCGAGATCAGCTAGCCCATCGTATTCACGACGGTGCGGTATTGGGCGGGGTCTGGCCGCTTTCGTCGTTGGCGGCGTGACGCGGGCGAGCGTATCCGCTGCGCCTGTTGCATCGCTGGTGGTCGATAGGCT
>Ga0105050_10008314_pt1 | contig 12022 bp, 9 predicted proteins | sample FRY01_FD_78088 | JGI IMG/M metagenome (GOLD analysis project Ga0105050, IMG submission 78088) | Freshwater microbial communities from Lake Fryxell liftoff mats and glacier meltwater in Antarctica - FRY-01 | ecosystem: Environmental > Aquatic > Freshwater > Ice > Glacier meltwater ... | reverse complement strand
GCGTCGCCTCGCGGTGATCAAGGGATCCCCATGGCTCTTTCCCGGCGATGTCCCCAGCCAGCCCCTGTTGGAGGTGCGCCGGTTTTGGATGCGCATCCAGAAAGAGGTGGGCATCGAGGATGTTCGGATTCACGACCTTCGCCACACCTTCGCCTCGCTGCTGGTCAGCGGTGGCGCTTCGCTCGAGATGATCGGCAAGCTCTTGGGCCACAGCCAGATGCAGACCACCCAGCGCTATGCGCATTTGATGGATTCGCCGCTGCGTGCGGGCGTCGATGCCGTGGCCAGCGCCTTCAAGCCGAAGCCACGGCTGGTTCATGACGCAGATCGGCCCGTTGCTGCGGCCAGTCCGCCATCACGGGCTGGCCAGCGCGTTGGCACGAAGCATGTTAGCGTTTCGGGTTCTTGAACTTCACGGCTTTGAGGATCGGGGTCAATCGCCGCCGGATCGAGCGTTCGTCTGGAAATTCCCCGGTTTCCGACTGCGCGGCGAACCAGTCCTGCAACTCCCTGATCCATTCAGCCTGCGATTTGGGCAAACCATCTTCGAACACCCGGCGCGTGATCTCCACACTCATCCCAGGCCAATCGTAGTCCCCATCGTCGCCAAGCCCAGCGCTTTCGGCGACACGACCGAAGAGATTGTTGGTATCCTCAAAACGCTGCACTTCTTGGCCGAGGATCATCAGATCGCCGATCGAGACCAGTACGCCCTCCTCGGGGGCGGTGATGTAAAGCCAGTCTTCCGCTTCAAGGGGCCGCACGCGACGCAAATGTGCTTCGTGCGGACCGGTCCCACAGCGACGGAACATCGGCAAGACGTCGGTGGGCGCTATCTGGACCAGCCCGGCGATGCGGATTTCTCCACACTCGACTGGCGGAATTCCCGTGACGATCTTCAGCGCACCCATTGCGGCCCAGCCAGCGATGTCGGAAACTGTGCACCCCCAGCGTGCAGCGGTCTCGTGAACAGGATAGAAAACACGTTGTGGCAGCCCCATACTCGAATCCTTCTTCCAGGACCGTCAGCCAGGTCGAGCAGAGCCAGGCAACGGGCGATTGAACTTTTGGCGTCGTTGCTGATCGGCGAAATCACTGAAAGAACGTGATTTTTGATTCGGCATTGGCGTAAGACAGGTTTACTCTCCCTATGGGGTAAGTTGCTTACCCATTGCGCAATCAGAGAGAGAATTTTCACCATGTCATTCGCCAAGGCGCAGGACCTGTTCCGACTGGCCGAAATGGCCAAGGCGCGCTACCGCGGCGTAAGCTTGCGCGACATCATGGAAGAGTTCGCCGTCAATGAGCGAACGGCCCGACGCATGGCACGTGCGCTCGAGGACGTGTTCCCCCGGATTGATGTTGCCACGGATGACGAGCGCCGCCGCTGGTGGTCTCTGCGCGATGTCGATTACATCCGCCACCGTGGGTTTCGCGACAGTGAAATTGCCGCGCTGGATCTGGCGATCCGCAGGGCCGAGCGGGACGGGGCTGCGAACGAGGTCAAATCTCTTACCGAGATGCGCGACCGGCTCCTGGCGTCTGCGTCGCCCCCGCAGGCGCGTTCGGCCGAAGTGAGTTCCGAGGTCATGCTCGAGGCGAATGGGTTTGCCTGCCGCCCCGGGCCAGCGAGTCAGGCTTCACCGCATTATCTGCGGCTGCTGTTCGAGGCCTTCATCGCGCCGATGTCGATCCGCATGACTTACCGGAGTGCCCGCGATGATGCACCCCGCGAGCGGGTTGTGGAACCTTACGGCGTCATCCTTGGCACCCGGCATTACCTTGTGGCGCGCGACACGACGCCGGAGCGGCGGATTCGTCAGTATCGATTTGACCGGATCAGCGAAATGGCTGTTACGGGGCAGGACTTCGTGCGCGATCCGGACTTTTGCATCAACGCCCACTGCGCACAGTCTTTTGGATCGTTCTTCTCTGAGGCCGAGCACGGGCCCGTCCGCTGGCGCTTTGCGCCCAGCGCTGCGCCTGTCGCGCGCGACTTTCGGTTCCATCCAAACCAGGTGATGACGGACATGCCAGATGGCGGCCTGCTGGTTGAGTTCAGCGCGAGCGGATGGGTGGAGATGGCCTGGCACCTGGTCTCGTGGGGGAAGGCGGTCGAAGTGCTGGACCCGCCTGAGCTGAGCATTATGCTGGAAAAGGTGCTGGGCGGTGACGTGGGCGTCTTGCCGTGATGGCCAATGCTGATTTGCCGACATTTGCAGCCCGTATGCAAAGGGCAGAAAGCGGACCTTCGCTGCGGGTGCGAGACAGCGTAGGCGTGGTCGTGAGATGCGAACACATGGTGTGCGTTACTCCTCAGCACACATCGACGCTCACAACATTTGATGTGGGCTAGCACAAGGATGGCTATGGTGTGTAAGCTTCAGACAATTTGGAACTGAAACCCAGCTCCGCTTGGAAGGCTCCCGGAAAGGTCCTGTAAGCCGATTATCGTTGACAGAGTCCGAATTTCTGGTTTCCGAGGAGTTCGAAACTTTGAAATGTCCTTGCCACGTGTTGCGGTTCTCATCGGACCGAATAATTGCGGCAAAACCTCAGTGCTAAAGGCCTTGCAACTTTCATTAGGTGACTACGGACGTTACCTTTCGGACGAAGATTTTCACATAGATGAAAACGATAATCGGTCAGGGCAAATAACCGTTGATGTCCGCATAGTGGCAACGAACGAGAAAGAAGAGCGGGTTAATGCTTTCGCGAAGGAGTGGAAGAACGAGTTTGGTGATAAGATACAGGCAGACTTAGCCGGCAATCAATTCTTCGCTTTCCGAACCACGGCGAAGCCCCAGCCAGCAAAGACGGGTTTTTTGGTGGAACGTTACACCCTTCTGGAATGGGTGGATTTTGCAGGTTGGACATCTGTCTCCCCATTACAGAGTCAAAAATTCTTTGCTCGATCTGAATTTGTTCCTTTTGTATCTATTGATGCGCAACGCGACATCCACCAAGAGTTGAACGAAAAATCATCCTTTGTCGGTAGGGTGCTTTCACAAGTCAAATACGACAAAGCTGACGTTGATATTCTTGAAAAAATGATCTCAGACATTAACGATGAAGCAGTTGCAAAGAGCGTTCCACTGGCGCGGCTTAAAGATCATTTAAAATCATTGAACGATTCATTCGGTGGGGGCGGTAGCGCTGATGTGACACCCTTTCCGAAAAAGCTACGAGATCTCTCCAAGAATTTTAGCGTTCACTTTGGGAACACGGCAGCCAGTTCCTTCTCTATGGAATACCATGGGATGGGGACACGGAGTTGGGCGTCGATGTTGGCAGTCAAGGCATTTACGGGCTTGATGGAAGAACTGCACAAAGCAGAAGCAGAACCTTACCATCCAATTATTGCCGCTGAAGAACCAGAAGCACACTTGCATCCAAACGCACAAAGGTCACTTTTTACTCAGTTATTTAGCGCTACTGGACAAACCATTGTAAGCACTCATTCACCATACCTTGCTGCCATGTGCGCGTTTCCAAATTTAAGATCGCTCTCAGCACGTGGAGGGCACACGCAGTGCTACAGTTTGATTGATGGCTTGTCAGACGAAGAACTCAAATCCCTTCACCGGCAAGTCATTCGTGATAAAGGCGAAGTCTTGTTCGCCAAGGCGCTCATCCTATTTGAGGGACAAACTGAGGATCAAGTTGTGCCTTCGATGTTTGAAAGATGGTTCGGAGCAACGGCATTCTCGAAGGGAGTAAACCTCGCGGCAGTAAACGGACGCAATTATGTACCCTACTTAAAACTCGCTCTTAGTCTTGGAATACCGACCGTTATCGTAAGCGACAACGATACAAAGAATGGTGTGTCTTCAAAGGCTGATGTCGATGGACAGATAGCAAGGATAACCGCAGAGAAAAGCTTGGACTTAGGAGCCAACTGGTTTCGCTTGGAGTATCTCACAGACCCATTCGATTTTGAAGCGGAGCTGATAAAGTCATGTGGCTTGAAGCCAGAAGTTATTGACTCGTTTATGGTAATGAAAGAGGGGTTTAACCCAAATCCTCAGTTTCTTATTGCACAGCGTGCGGCTCTTGAGGGAAAGAGTGACGATCAGTTGATCGAAGAAATGCGCAATGCAAAAACTCGATATTCGGGTTTCCTCGCCGATGTGCTTATTGAGAATAAGCACAATAAAACCCGTGAAGCTGTTGTGCCACAGGCTTTCCGAAATGCGTTCTCTACAATCGAAGGATGGCTGAATTTAACCTGATATTATCTGACAATCAGAGGGAAATTGTTGAGCAACCTATCCAAGGTTCAATTCAAGTTCTTGCGTCAGCAGGGTCTGGTAAAACTCGCGTTCTGACTGAAAGAATTCGCCATATCCTTTCTTATTTGAAGAAAGATGGTGTCATTGCTCTCACATTCACGAACAAAGCTGCGTCGGAGATGAAAGAACGGCTTACAAAGAGCGGTGTCGATGAAGGACGAATATGGGTAGGCACGATACATTCTGTAGCCCAGCGCATCCTAGAGCAATATGGGCATACGATTGGTTTGCCTTCAAATGTTCAGATATTCGAGCGGGACAAAGACCGTATGGAAGTGTTCCTAGAGGCACTAAGAGCCGATGGAGTTGACATCGATGAATATCTAGACGTCGACGATCCCAAGGAAAAAAGAACACGAGAGCGCAGCCTACAAGACTATATGGACGGATTTTCGAGCATCAAACGGGAGATGATGTCCGAGGAAGATGTATCCGAGAGGTTTTCGGATCGCCCTGATGTTTGGCGAATATACACAGATTATCAGGCAGCCCTCCTAAACAGCCGTGGTATCGATTACGATGATATCCTTAGGTATGCGCATCGAATTCTGATAACCCAATCATGGATTGGAGATATATATCGAGCCAAATACAGCCATATTTGTGTCGATGAAGCACAAGACCTAAATTTAATTCAATATGAATTTGTTAGGGCGCTAGCAGGACCCACAGATAGGAACGTCATGATGGTCGGTGATCCAGACCAGATGATCTATGGCTTCAATGGTTCCGCCTCAAAATTTCTATGCGAAAGTTTTCTCTCAGACTTTAGTCCAAAAACTTTCCGGTTGACCGAAAATTACCGAAGTTCAAAAGTTGTTGTCCGTGCCGCGAATGGTCTACGCCCTGGAGCCCAAACAGAATCAAAGTTTGCTCTTGGAGGTATCGCGCAAAGTGCCGCTTTTGCTTCTGAAGAAGAAGAAGCTGACTGGATCGTGCGGAGCATTCAGAAATTTCTGACTGTCGGGAGTCACATTGAAATCGAGGGTGCTATCACACTAGAAAACATGGTAGTTATCGCACGAAATAGGTTTGTCTTCTCGAAGTTGGAAACCGCTCTTGAAGAACATGAAATCGCCTTCAACATTAAAGTAGGTGAACGAGAGAAGCTTCCCGTTTCCTTCTTTGGACAGGTATTGGATGCTTCGATTAGACTTAAGCTAAACCCGAGCGATTGGGTCGATGGTAAAAAGCTCTGTAAATTACTTGCGGTTAACCCTCCGGCCGAATGGGGCGGTGATGATCTTTTGAAGCGTCTTAAGAACGAGTATGCGGCTTCGAACTGCGATCAAAATGCGCTGATTGAGAAGTTGTTAACGAAAGTCGAAGAGCTAAATTCCGAGAATCCGAATGTCCTGAAGTTTGAACAAACCTTTGAGGCTGAAATTCGCGAATTAGCGGTCAATGAGGATGATGAGGGCAAGAGGCTAGAGTACGATCGTAGCCTCGTGGAGTTGAAGGAGTTCTCTGAACGCTGGACACGGTTTCGAACGCTCGGACTTGGCAACACCCTAAGTGCATTCAGAAATGCAACTGCGCTTGGTAAATTGAACTCAGAGGTGAATGCGGGTGGTTTAACATTGAGCACTGTTCATACGATGAAGGGACTTGAGAAGGATATTGTGTTCCTAATGGGGTTTTCGGAAGGAACTTTCCCTGACTATAGGGCAAATACTTTGTCAGAGGTCGACGAGGAGCGGAACACTGCGTTCGTCGCGGTAACGCGAGCGCGTCGTTGGTTGTATATCACCTATCCTCAGTCACGAATGATGCCTTGGGGGTCTCCACGCCATCAAGATCCATCTCGCTTTATCACCGAAATGGGCCTGTCTACATGAGTATTCTTTGTTCGAATATTTTGGTTCGAGCTTTCTCGTCTGAATTGGAGCGGCATTTTATAATCAGTAAGTTGCCACTCCGTTTATTTTCAGCGGGTTCTGACGTAAATACATGTTGTTGATACTAGTTGGAACATTGGTAATCAGTTCCTTCATTGCTGGGACCCAAATAATTGAATCGCCATCGAGGAATCGAGGCGGACGTCAGTGCCAATAGAGGCAGGCCGGAAGTTTTGTTCTTTAAATTACCGCTACTCTTGCTCAACGGAAGCTGCACCGCAGCAGCCACTCATACAGCCAATGTCCGCTTAGGTGTTCCATCCCTGATGATCATATATCCCCTCGGCGATCCGCGCTTTTCATGGCACGTTCGGTTCTGAGGGACATTCGGGAGAGCGTTCAATGCTGATCCATCTTCACAGCCAGGCTACGACGACGCCGAAGGTGCGGGCGGCGATCCAGGCGAGTGCCGAGCCCGCGTCGGTTCTGGCGGAACGGTTCGGCACGACGGAGCAGACCGTTTACAAATGGCGGCATCGTGAGAGCGTTCATGACCGCAGCCATACGCCGCACCGGCTGCAGACCACGCTGACCGCGGCCCAGGAGGCGGTGGCGGTGGCGCTGCGCCGCGCGCTGCTGGTGTCGATCGATGACCTTCTGGCGGTCGTGCGCGAGTTCCTGAACCCGGAGGTCTCGCGCTCTGGCCTGGACCGCTGCCTGCGCCGCCATGGGGTGGGCAATCTGCGCGACCTGCAGGCGAAATCGCCTCGGCCGAAGCACAAGGCGTTCAAGGCTTACGAGCCCGGTTATCTGCATGTGGATGTCAAGTATCTGCCTCAGATGGCTGACGAATCCTCGCGCCGCTATCTGTTCGTGGCCATTGACCGGGCGACCCGCTGGGTCTTCATCCGTATCTACAAATCCAGGACAGCCGCCAATGCGCGCCGCTTCCTGCGGGACCTCGAACGGGCTTGCCCGATCCACATCCGGACGCTGTTGACCGACAATGGAAAGGAGTTCACCGACCGCCTGTTCGGTCTGCGCAAACGTGCCGCCACCGGCAAGCACGAGTTCGACCTGCTCTGCAGCGACCTGGGCATCGAACACCGACTGGCCCCACCGCAGCATCCGCAAACCAACGGCATGGTCGAGCGCTTCAACGGACGGATCGGGGAGGTCCTGCAAAGCCACCACTTCCGCTCTGGCGAGGAACTGGAAACCACGCTGCACCGCTATGTCCTGCTCTACAATCAGCAGCTTCCGCAGTCAGCCTTGGGCAGCAAGACGCCCTTGCAGGCGATGAAAGAATGGCACAAACTCAAACCTGAACTGTTCAGAAAACAGCCATACTACCTTACGGGATGTGACACTTAGGGCCGAGGCTGTGTGGAAACTCGGTGGCGCGGCAGTTTGCTGTGCAATTTTCGTGTGGTGGGCGACTTCGCCGTCAGTTCGGCACCATACCGTCTATGATCGAGGCTGAGGGGCAATAAAGTCCATTCCAGCGACGCTTTGGGCCACTGAGCACCGACATCAGCCCGGGATCGCCTGCATGAGCCGCCGGATGCCGATCAGGGCGACCATCCGCTTGATGTTATAGGCCAGCACGTTGAGCGCCATCTCGCTGCGCACATTCTTCAGCCTCCGGGTCAGGAAATGCGTGTGGCCCATCCAGGCTTTCATCGTGCCGAACGGGTGTTCGACCGTGCAACGTCGCAGGGTCATGGCATCGGGATCACGGCCCAGCCGGTTGCCCATATCGTCAACCAGTTGTTCGTGCTCCCACCGAGTGATCCGCCGTTCCGTGCCGGTGGTGCATTTGCTCTGGAGCGGACAAGTCTGGCATGCGTTGATCCAGTAACGCCGGAGCTGAACGCTGCGCTCCTCGGTGGTGTAGCGATAGATCAGTTCCTCGCCGGCCGGGCAGACATAGACATCGCGCCCGGCGTCATAGATGAAGTCGGCCTTCACATACATGCCCTTGGCCGCGTTGCCCGAGGTGGCCGGGCGCGGCACGGTCGTGGTGATACCCGCCTCATGGCAGGCCAGGATCTCGGGGCCGCTGAAATAGCCCTTGTCGGCAATGGCATGCAGGTCCTTGCGGCCCAGAGCATCCATAGCCGCGATTGACATCGGAGCACCTCTAAAAATGGATAATTTTGCCTTTAGAAAAATTGTAAAACATTGTATTTATTGAATTACAATACGTTGCAAGTCAATTTTTAGAGGTGTCCATCGGGCTGAGCTGGTCGCGGTCGAAGCTCTGATTGATGACCTCATGCGCGACGATGATGTGCGTCTCGGTATCGACGGCGCTCTGGACGTTGTAGCCGACCATCCCGCTGTGCCGGGCGCTTGTCGCCATCGCGCGGGCGTCGGGATCTGTCAGGGAAATCTGGCCATCCGGCGCATCGGCCAACGCTTCGTCCATTGCCTTCAGCCGTGCGATCTCTTGCCGGATGCGGCCATAGCGTCGGGCAAGATGGGCCACCTTCTCGGCCCGCACCTCGCCTTCTTCCTGCCGGTCGATGCGCACCATCTCGTTGATGTAGCGATCGACATCTGCCTCAAGGTGGGCCAGTCGGCTGGCGATCTTGCCTTTGGTGAAATTGCGGTCGCGGTTGTTGACCGCCTTGAACTTGCTGCCGTCAATGGCAACGCAATCGCCCTTCAGCGTGCCGATCCGGCGGCAAAGCTCGACAAACTGCGCACAGGTCTTGCGGATTCCTGCACCGTTATCCCGGCGGAAATCCGCGATGGTCTTGTGATCCGGAACCAACCTGCCAGTCAGCCACATCACCTCGACGTTGCGCCCTGCCTCACGCTCCAGCCTGCGGCTGGACGGGATGCGGTTCAAATACCCGTAGATGAACAATTTGAGCAGGACCGCCGGATTATAGCCAGGCCGCCCCGTCCGTGCGGGCGCTGCCCGACCGAACCCAAGCCCCGGCAGATCCAGTTCACCGACGAAAAGATCAACGACGCGAACCAAACTGTCCTCGCCGATCCAGTCTTCCAGCCGGTCCGGGAAAAGCACCGTCTGGCCCCGATCAACACCCTCGATAAATCCCGCCATGCGCACCCCCGATGCCCTGCAGAAGTCTACCACAAAAGGCAGTTTCCACACAGCCTCGGCCGTTCGCGATCATGATTCAGCGGGGCAGTGATATTGTCTACATCAACGCCACATCAACCCGCGAATGCACGTTTCGCGCCGAGTTTGCAGCCGAATACGGTTGAATGTCGGCGAATGCGGGGTCGGAAAGTTGGGTAAATCAAAGGCTTAGTGGCTAAGTGGCTGATATCTGTAACTTATTGGAATCATTGAAGCATAGGCTCATAACCTGAAGGTCGTAGGTTCAAATCCTACTCCCGCAACCAAAAAAATTAACAAAAACAAATAGTTAAATGTTGAGCGTTTTGCTTGTGTATAGCACTTGCAGTTTTACCTCAACGCCACCTCAACGTTTGGCGAGTCCCCCCCTGAAAGTAAGCGTGGCTTACCATATCAGCTGAGGATCGACTGGCGCTGCGCCAAGCCAAAAGCGCGCCTAAGATTGCGGCCTTCAAAACATGGCTGAATCACGCCCGTACACAGGTCTCTGCCAAATCCCCAACGGGTGACGCGCTCAAATACATCGCCAAATACTGGGACGGGTTGATCCTGTTCCTCGGCGATGGCCGCATCGAGATGGACAGCAACGCTGTCGAACGCACAATCGCCCTGCAAAGAAAGAACGCGCTCTTCGCGGGCCACGATGCAGGCGCCCAAAACTGGGCCATACTCGCGTCGCTCATCGAGACCTGCAAACTCAACAAAATCGAGCTGCACAACTATCTGACCGGTGTCCTCACAGCCATCGTCAACGGCAACAAACAAAAAGACATCAAGCATTTGATGCCGTGGAACTTTAGAGGCTGAAGCAACGCTTGCCTTAAATCACATCTACCAAAGCAATTCGGTGTAGTTGTGAACGTGATATCAAAACTAACTGGGATCAACAACTTATTGGGGAAACGTGCGCTAGCCCTTATGGTTGATGTTGCATCGCTTAACTTAAGTGCGACCTTGTTCAATTTATCCCATATTTACCCGGGTTTCGCCGTGGGGGATAAGAGCGCCTAAAAGACATCCCTGCGACTGAATGGGCGGACTATGTCATCCGGCCGCCTTTGATCAGTTTTTCAGGCCAGCCCCAAAATATACCTTGGGAAAGCGTTCTTAGCGCCGATATGAGGCGCCTGTGGCGCAGCGTCAACGAAGCCGAGGTTAATGCCCGAACTCCAATATGCGATTAGAGTAAACTTTGAGAAGGCATATTTCGTCTTGTCTGCAGAGATTGCGTAAGGAAATCCAATTTCGTTGACCCTGCAAGAACCGACGCGCTTCCTCTCCTTCAGAATTACGTTTGTAAAAAAAATATAAATTTGCCATAACTTGATCATAAGCCCAGAGCTCGCGTGAGCCACAAATAACATACTCTGTTGGCATCTCGGAGCGCCTACAATCGTAGCTCGGGCCCTTCAATATGCTATCAGCCCCGTTTAATCGAACCCGACCTTCAGCAAGTAGACACCAACGTATCTGATTATTTCGGCTAATTTCGGCTTCCACACGAGGACTATAAATCTCTATTTCGGCATCGACCACAGATGCACCAAACTGATCAATGGCGCCATCTAAGATATCTTCAGTAGCGCTACGCAGGCCTGCAATATCAAGATCGAAAATGCTTTGACAGTATTCACCTAGGCCAAGGAGGTCGCCAATCAGCTGAACTCGGCGAGCAACCTCTGATCTTACAGGATTTCTTACGAGTGATTCGCCTGATGCAAGTATAAAATCAATGCCAAGCACGTTCGCCACCGAAGGCGTTATCGGGTTCATTGCCTCGTTAGGGTCTGCTGATGTAACGTATCGTATAGCCTCCCTTGATAAGCCTAACCTGCCAAGAAAGGCTCCAATTTCAGCATTTGCTGATCCAGAGACCGCTGCAATCTCTGCACCACCCTGATTAATAAATTTATAAGCTGCATGAACAAGAATTTCCGCTGAATCAGTCATATATCGTCGTTCACCCGCAAGCCAAATAATAGAGCACATTGAGGCGCAACTTGAATCAATCACTGCTGTTGCGTAGCCTTTGATTGCAATCCTAGCAGCAATGTTTAGGCCATATTCGACATAACCACCCGGTGACTGCAATATTACTGTTGCGTGGCTTACACTGTCCGTTGCTTTGTAAAAAGCTGTGGCCATTGCCTCATTGACTTCGCCATCAAGAAAAATAATGGCTGACTCGCCAGTTCCAATGACTTTGACGAAGTCTTGGCTGTCCTGCGCAGATGCTTGAGGCGAGATAAGTGCCAAAAAAAAAGAAATAATAATAATTTTAGAAATTTGGTCCTGCTTCGGGAGCGTCTTTGCCATTATATTGTCTCTCTAAGCCAACAAAGGCGCTTACTCGAGTGGACATACCCCATGTGGCCTGCCGCTTGACGTCACTTTTGCCTGATCTTGTAGCTTGATCAAGAGTTTTGTGCTCTCATGATCTGCTGCAATCGTCAGAGCTCCCGAATTTGGGTTGATTGGACCGCAAAGCCGGGCCATCCCTGCTCGGCGGCGCAGTTTTTCAGCGCGGCAGGCAGACCTGTCCTGCCGCTTTCCCCTGAAAACAGTGGGGCTTTTTTGATTCTGGCATCGGGAAATCCTCTGTGGCAGCATCGCGACATGATCGAATTCTGCACCGTTTCCGATCGTCATCCTGACCCAGGGGAATCGCTTTTGGCTTTGTAGGGTCGCATCGGGATCGAAAATCATCAAGCCCTGACTACGAACGCAACGAGAGAGCCAAAAAGTTCTTCTTATGTTCACCTTTTTGATTCTCAGAT
>Ga0105050_10008312_pt1 | contig 12023 bp, 16 predicted proteins | sample FRY01_FD_78088 | JGI IMG/M metagenome (GOLD analysis project Ga0105050, IMG submission 78088) | Freshwater microbial communities from Lake Fryxell liftoff mats and glacier meltwater in Antarctica - FRY-01 | ecosystem: Environmental > Aquatic > Freshwater > Ice > Glacier meltwater ... | reverse complement strand
AAAATAGCGGTGATCAATCAAAAAGGAGGGGTGGGAAAATCCACAATCTCTGTTAATCTTTCTTATGGATTAGCAAAGAAAGGAAAGAGAGTATTGCTTGTGGATATTGACCCCCAGGGGCATAGCTCTATGATCTTTATTTCAGAGGATACGAAAAAGAAAGACGCCACAATTAAAGAGTTATTTATCGATCAAAGCTTTGATATATCCAATACGATCATTAATGCCGAAGTTGAAGGCAAGCCAGTAAAAAATTTAGACGTCATTTCGAGCGACATTCATTTTGCAAGGGTGGCGGAGCAGGTCTATTCGCGGATACATAAAGAAAAGATTTTGCACAATCATTTTAAAAAGGTTGATTATGATTATGTCATCATGGACTGCCCGCCTAATCTTGGCGTTATTACCATCAATGCCATTTACACCGCTGATTTAATTCTGGTGCCTGTAAATTATGACAAAGGGGCTTTAGATGGAATGGCCGACCTAATTAACACGATCAAGGCAGTTAAAGAAACCGAAGATTGCCCGTACTTGGTCTTACAAAATATGTTTGACTCACGCAATAAACAGACAAATACCTATATTGATGCTCAGCTAGAGCCATTTTCTAAGAAGTTATTGACCACTAAAATTAGAAAATCCGAGTCTCTCAATCAATCAAGAATAGCGGGGGAGCCTGTTTATACCTATGACCCACAGTCAAACGGTGTTACAGACTATGAAGCATTAGCAGAGGAGTTGATTAAGAATGGCTAAATTATCAGCAAAAGCAAAGAGTAGCAAATTGAGTGAAATGACAAACAATAGTTTGACTGATAATGCGCTGCAAGAAAAGAAGCCAAGCGCGCTAATTAAGACTTATAAAAGCCACCCTAGAAGCTATCGTTTTGACCCTGAAACAGTGAATATTTTACAGGCAACTCTAGACCGTGTGAATGAGTTGAGTGCGAAAAAAATTAGCGAAGCAAAATTAGTTAAGGCATTGATCTTTTTGTCTAAGGATATAGACGAGATGAAGATCATAAAGGCCAGCAAGGAAGTGTGGTAACGTATAGCAAAAAAACACTACTTTTGAAGTGTATTTTTGCACTACAATATAGTCATGTAAATGGCGTGTATATTGCAATTATTCTTTTACATGATATGATAAGTAAACAGCCAAGCGCAGAAACGAAAAAACACTGTAGATGCCGCTACAAGTGAAGGAGTTTTCTGCACTTGGTTCTTAACTCACCTTGGTTAAGTAAATCAAATAGAGGGCGGGGGCAAAACTTCGGGAAAGAGAAAATTAGTTTTTACACCCGCCCCGTATTTGACTCAGAGTTGATCGTTTTTACCTCCTTCCCAATCGGCTAAATCATCTAAAATTTCTGCGGCAATTTCTGCATAGGAGCCACCTGCTTTGCTGCATAATTGCAATAGTACGTATTGATTCAGTGCTTTTTCCAGCATTCTTGTTTTTTCGGCTTCCTGATAATTTGAAAGCCTGACTTCCAGGGCCTTTGTGGGCTTAAAAGGGAACTCACTTTGACGGTCTTTTAAAATGGGATTGATAAAATAACCAATCAGGCCAAATTCCTTAGCTTGTAAGGGGCGGCGAGCAAAGCATTGATCCATTACGGCATTGATATGCTCATTAATGCCTTGCTTCAATAGCTGCGCTTCTTTGACTAAAAAGAGCTTGGTAAACATAGAGCAATCCACGCGAATCATATCTTGCTGGCTCATACTGCAACCCTATTTTGATCCCATTTAGTCAGAATGTGCTTTGCTTCGGCCTCAACGTCAATCGCGGTAAATAGCAGATTTAGTTCCTTGATCGTGTATTTTGTAAACCGCATCATAATTTCTAATCGTGTCACTTCCTGTTTTTGAATAGAGGCTTTCAAGCTTGCATTCGTGAGCGTCCGCGCCCCTTGATCCAATTTGTTGAGGTGCATAATTTTAAAGCTCTGCATCACATAGTCAAAATTTTTCATGGCGTCGCGCTCTTTTTCTTCATTTAGCAACATCACTAAACCCCCTTATTTTGTGAAGCCCTGGCACGCATCGCTAGGGTTGCGATTCTTTGGCGTTCCTTTTCTTCATTGATAATATGGTGACGGATCAGCGTGTTATAATGATTGATGAGTTCCATTTCAACAGGATTAACAAAACCGACCAGGAGGCGCAGGGAAATTTCTTCATCCAGTGAGTGATTGTCTACAACCGCAGACGCTACAAGCAAATCCATCATATTACGATCAATGGCCAGGGCGCGCTGTTTTATACCATGAGAGACGATCTTAGACTCTTGTAACTCAATAACCCGTACTCTGTACTCAATATCGTGATAAAACGTGGCTCTTAAGCGGTCAGTGATCTCGCTCTGGATTGAGCGGTTATTTTTGGCTGCTTCTTTTGATAAGACATTTAGAACAAAATCGCAGAGTGCTACTTTTAAACAAAGTAAGCCTTTTTTATTTTGGTAAATGATCATGGTCTTATTCCCCATTTTAAAATGTTTCAGGTTGAAAACTTGTTCTTTGTAGTTGAGAAAACCTAGGCATGAACAGGAGTGAATCTGCCTTTACTTCCATTATTTTTTTGTCTATTTGATTGTGGCTATCCGTTAAAAATCTTACCATAGCCCGTTTTTGAAAAATTTTGATTACAGAGAGATAGACTTGTTTTGATCTTTCGATGATCTCATTATCGCTTAGATTTTCTGAGTCAAAGTTATCAATACAGCGATAGGCGAATTCATCAAATGCCCCATAGTCACAATCATGCTCACGCATTTCAAAAATATTGAGTTCTTTTTCCCTTTGGTTGCGGTGTGAGTAATCCAAAAATTTAAAAGTGATGCGATCTGAACCATTCAATTTTATGCAGGTAACGTGCTTGTTAAACCCCAGAGTTTTGCGTATTTCATTAATGCTCAGTCTATTTATTTTTTTTGTTTGAGTCATTTTTATTTCATCCTTTTTGGTGGGTGATCCAAGACTATTGAAGCCTTGTTATGATAAAATTATACATGTAAATTTGTATGTGTCAATATGTTTAATACACGTTTATTTGTATTTATGATTAAGAATATTGATCTTAGCGATTAAAGTTTGTATAGTAAATTACTGATAATTTTTCTCATAAAGGCTCTTGTTTGAGAATCTTCAATAAGTTAGGTGCTGCCATTGGTGGGATGCTTGAATGGTATGACTTTGCCATCTACGCATATTTTTCCATTGCAATCTCTAATGCTTTTTTCCCACATTCAATCCAGCCCTATTTACGCTTAATTTATACCTATGGAATCTTTGCAATTACTTATCTTGTAAGGCCTTTAGGGGCGTTAATTTTTGGTTATATTGCAGATAGATATGGCCGTAGAGTTGTCTTAAGAATCACGCCAATTGTGATTAGTTTGGCAAGTGTAGCAATAGCCATTTTGCCCGATTATTCTAAAATAGGCGTTTTAGCAAGCCTCGGTCTAATTCTGGCGAGGGTTATACAAGGCCTCTGCTTAGGTGGCGATTTTTGTGGAAGCATTGTTTATTTAGTTGAATCGAGCAAAAAACGTAAGTTTTTACATGGCAGTTTTGGGAGCTGCATAGGAAGTTGCGGAATTTTACTCGCATCCATTATTTCAACAGGAATTTACAATGGCCTAGGGGATGTTGCTGCAAATAATTATGGCTGGAGAATTGCTTTTGGGTTTTCTTTACTTTTCGGTATCATTATTTACCTCTTAAGGAGAAATCTATCAGAAACAGAAGAATATATTGCCTGCAAAACAGAAAAAACCAAAAGTGTGCAAAAATTCTATTGGAAAAACATCACTCTTGGAACCTTAATCATTGCGATTCATGCAGCAACTTTTTATTACTTTTTCGTCTTTCTGCCCTCATTCATTGTCAGAACTACAGGTGCCACAGAAAAAGCTGCTTTGATTCACAACTCCTTCTTTCTTTTGGTTCACATTGCATTTATCCCTATATTTGGATGGTTAAGTGATAAATTTAACGGCAGAAACATTCTCATAATCAACTACGTTATTCTACTTTTGATTATGTATCCGTTGATTACCAATATTAACCTTGCGGATGGAAAATTCACCTTTTTATTATGGATAGCTTCCATTCTAACAGCGGTTAATGCAGGTGTTATTCCCACGCTGATTTCTTCATTGTTTTCTACAGAATCAAGGTGCCTCAATTTTGGCTTATCCTTCAACTTGGGATTTTCAATATTTGGTGGCATTACCCCTGTTTTGTGTCTTTGGCTGTTTCAAAAAACTGGTAATCATGTGAGCATTGTAGTATACTTAATTACTCTGGTTTTATTGTCATTATTTGCAGTTTTAATTGCGGGCGGTAAAAATGAAAGAAGAAGAAAATTGTTATAAGCCTGTTTTCAATCACAATCATAGACAGGCATTCCAAGATTATATTAATGCTTTGGGAATAAAGAATTTAGATTATTTCGCAATTGGTTTTCAAGATCCCATTCATCAAAAAAGCTTTGCTCTCATGTCGAATGTTGATTGGCAAAAAACATTTAAGGCTCAGGAATTTGCACCTTACGATCCTATCCGAAAGGCTGCTTTTGGTAGTTCAAGGCGTTTCTTTACCTTTGATCAAATTAATTGCTGTGATAATCTTGGCAAAGAAATCATGCGCCAACGTAAGAAACATGGCATATCTCAAGGGTTAGTGATTATGGATCGGCATTTAGGCCATAATTATATGCTGACCTTGGCAACTGATTATACACGCTTTGATGCATTCGATTTTTATATGAGACACACGGAAAGTTTAATGCTTATTTTGGATGATCTTAAAAAAATCATTCAGCCAGAAGTAAAAAACTACATTATCACCTGATTTAATTGGCCTCTTCTGCAAAATTTTTTCTAACCACATCAGGCCTTCTATGCCAAATTACAGGGGCGACTTTAGTAATCCCAACATCGTATAAGACAGGTTCGTGCACGGAACCGAGGGCAGGGTTTAAACAAACGAGGTTATAGCCGTCATTGTCATTAGAGCGCACTAATCTTCTAAAAAACTTTTCGTCAGTGGTTGTAAGCACAATACAATCTAGCCCTACACACTGGCGTATTTCTCCGGGTTTTTCTTTATAAATGCCACCAATATAATCATCTGGGTAGTAAAATGGTGACATATCTTCTGAAGTGACAAGCATTGCAACTGAGTTCGGCGTATTTTCAAGAAAAAGTTTAACTTGTAAATTTGCTAAACTCTCATCATCAAGCTTATTAATATCTTCTTGTGAAAAGTTTTTTTTCTTGAGAAGAAGTGAGATATCGTTTTTATGTTTCGGCAGTAAGCCTGTTCCAGTTAAAACCCATGCTCTGGAAGCAATAACACCTTCTTCGGCGAGAATAGATAAGATACGTTTCAGGCTATTTTCTGTGGGTTTTGTTCTTCCAATTTCCCAAGATACAAGCGTATCGATAGGTACACCATACTTTTGACTCAGCTCTTTTCTGGTAAGCTTTGTCAATCCTCTGGCATGTCTGAGTCTATCGCCGATTGTGCTAATGTCCATTGTTATCTTTGCCATCTTCTATTTTACATGTGCTCCCGCGTCTAGCCTTAGTATTTCTCCTGTTACTTTATTCTCTGCAAGATAAAATGCACATCTTGCAACATCATCGGGCATCAATACCTCACCTAATGCTGTCTTTGCTGCCATATCCGCTTTAAAAGCATCATATTTTTCCTTCTTGCCCTGAAATCTTTCATCCCACCATGATGAATCAATAAAGCTCGGCGCAATGGCATTGACCCGCACATGCGGCGCTAAAGCTTTTGCAAGAGATAGCACCAGAGTATTTAGTGCGCCTTTACTTGCCGCATATGCAATTGAGCTACCCATACCCGTTATCCCTGCTGTTGATGAGATCGCGGTAAAGCTTCCTCGTGAGGCAATTAATGCTTCTTTAACGCTAGAGGCCACGAAATAAGCAGAGAAACAGTTTATCATAAAAATACGGTTAAAATCATCCAGACTGAGCGCGTTTAAATCATCGTAACTTGCAAATTTTGTAATCCCAGCCGAATAAATGACTGAATCAATTCTACCAAATTTACTAGACACACTATCCGTCATTTCTTTAATTTTAGCTGTATCGCTCATGTCCCCTTGGAATAATTCAGCCTTAACGCCATACTCAAGACAATCTTTTACTATAGATTCTGCACCCTCTGAACTTTTAGAAAAATTCAGTGCGATGTTATATCCATTTCTAGCGAATAAGCGGGCGGTGGAAGCACCCACGCCAAATTTTCTGCCAGCTCCAATTAATAATGCTACTTTTGTCATAATTTTTCTCTTACAGTTTATTTTGTAGTAATTCTACAACATCTACATCTTTTATGGTATTGGCAGATATTTAATTTGATGCTTTCTTAAAACATGTAGAAATTACCCTTTCTACATGTTCCTTTATTTTATGAGCCCTATAACCCTATTCTCTCTTGCACTCTTTTAAAGAATATGTTAATATTTCCATATTATAGAAATTAATACATATTTAAGGAGCGCCAAACATGCCACGCCAGGGAAAAGCAAAAGTGCTGGATAAAAAAGCCTTTGAATGGACGCTTGCCGTTGTCCAAAAAACTGTTAATGCCAAACGCAACATCGCCTTGCTCTATTGCTCCTTCGGTTTAGGACTGCGCGCAAAAGAATTGGCCTCACTGCGCTTAAGTGACGTTTTGGACTATGACGGCCAACTTCTCTATGAAGTCAATCTCATGCGTCACATGACCAAGGGCAACAAGCAACGCACAATCTACCTCAATAATAAGAAACTGCGTAAAGCCCTGGAGGACTACATCGCTGAGCGCAACGCCGAAATGAAGGGTTTTAAGCTAGATCGGGATATTCCCCTTTTTAAATCACAGAAAGGCGGAGCGTTTTCGCCCAATGCCATGCAACAGGTTTTTGCCAAGTTCTACCGTGACTCAGGCATTTTAGGGGCAAGTTCGCATTCTGGCCGTCGCACTTTCGCCACCAACCTGGACGATAACGGCGCGAGCCTCAAGGCGGTGCAAAAGCTCATGGGGCATAGCAGTATTAAAATGACCGCTGAATACATCGAGGATAACCCGAACAAGCTTAAAAAAATTGCTGAGGGGGCGCTATGGTAATCAAACGCTGGGAAACCGACCGCCGCTATTATGTCTGTGACCTGCATCAAGACCTTTTAGGGGATTGGGTTTTACATCAATATTGGGGCGGAAAATTTAACAAAATGGGCAGCCAGTCTATGAAGCTTGCCCGCTCATATCAAAACGCTCAGGATGAAATAGACCAGCTTCACAAGGTCAGGGTCAAACGGGGTTATCATCTAATTGAAGGGGCTGACCATGAACTTTTATGAGATTTACGACGCAGAGGCAATTGCAGTCATTCAAACGATGAGCGATAAAATGCACCAGGCGTTAGCCAGTCTGTACCTTGAAGGCACCGCCCTCTCTATTGAAAGCCTACAAGACCTCAAGCTTTTAGAGGCTGGCAATCTGACAGAGGAAGAGCTAACCGCCAGGCTACTTGCCAGGGGCTAATCTGCCATTGTATCTTTTTATGTTGTATAACTTTATGCAACATACTTTTATACAACGTGATAATTTAGTAAAATTAGAAAGTTGTAAAAAGCGCACAGGCTGTGCGCTAATTAAATGGCATCTGGAATTTTAAGATTTTCTGACTTATATTTAGAATAACAAAGTTAAAATTCTGTCTGTTATTCTTCTTATCCTATGACGATAAACAGAATAATAAAGTGAAAAATTGCTTTGTTATTCTGTTTACCATTGGCTACTTTGAGCAGCGCCCCGAAAGTGATAGATCAAAAAACAACACATGAACCTATAAACGCAGTCGCGAATGGTTCAAAAAATAATAACGGATTGCAGGGTCTAATAATGTATAAGCCTCATTTTTATCAGAGTAAATCAGGTCTCTTTCAAGTAAAGAATCAATCACCCTATGTACGCTTGCAGGCGTTAATTTCAAAGATACCATTGTTTCACCCGAATACACTTCTTTGATGGGTGCATGTGCCAGGGATGCCAATACATTTTTTTGATTTAATGTCAGCCCCAGGACTTCATCAACGATAATCCCCCGATTGTCTTTAACGTAACGATCCCACACAATTTCTATCCTTTCAATGGTTGGGGCGTGTTCTTCAAGCCATAAATTTTGACATAGGGCGTTAATGTAGAACGGATGCTCTTCGGTAATCTGCATAAGCTTGTCAAATAACTCATCTGACATAGCCACTCCCCAGCGTTCTTTTGCTAAATTTTTTAAGTGCGGCCTATAGTGATCTCTCGAAATTCGCCCAATTTCCATCATAGAGCAAAGCCTATAAAGTGGACGTGTTGAGTCACCAAACATATTTTTAAGCAAGTGACGGCTGCTACCTGAAAAGCAATAAGTAATGTTTTTGCTTCTTTCGACGGCGTGTCTGATCAATGCCTCAATGGATCGGCCTGTTTCTAAAAAGCCAATCTGTTGCATTTCATCAATAAAGACAATAGCCTTTTTATCAAAGGCGACCGCAACCTCATCAAGATGTAAAAAAAGATTTGCGATATTATTAGGCGCGTCTGGCATTCTTAAGGAAAGCTTTTGCCCCAGAGTGGATAAGGTCAATTCTGGACTCATGCTTTTAAAAATCTTAAGCAAGGTTTCTTTAGCTTTTTGAGCAGGGGGCAAGAGTTCCATAACCAAACGCCCCACCGTATCAACAAAAATGTCAGTGACCGACTTTTCATTATGTATAGGGAGCAAGTCCATTGCACAGAATGGGTAGCCTATCTCTTCTGCAACCCGTATGAGTAAACTTGTTTTGCCATAACGTCTAGGTGCCATTAACAAAGTATGCTGCTTTGCAAGAATCGCTCTCTTTAGGCGCTCCCTTTCTTCAAAACGATTAATAAAGGCATCCCCACTGGCAATGCCTGTCGGGAAATAGTTGGCAATATCTTCTAACTGCATTTTCATTTTTAGCCCCTCGGTTAAGTTTCGCATCAATGTATTTCGCACTTATGCGAAATACTATAGCGCGAAAGATGATTTAATGCAAGTTTCACAAGCATGAGCTGGTGATAAGTGTCAATTTTAAGCTGCTTTAAACGTGCAAAAAAACAGCGTGATTCGTGTTAAAAATACCCATATCCTGTCCGACCAGGACAGCGTTTAAAGAAATTTTTGACAGTTTTACTGGCTTACATGACATCGACAGAATAACGTCACGGGGGGAACTCTCCCGTGACGTTATTCAAAAAAAGCAAAATTTAAAATAGCGTTTTTTTAAAACTTAGGGGTGACAATACAGAGCGTGACGCAATCCCACACTTGACTGAATTAAAACCTATTTACCCCGTAAGACAAACGTAATACAATGCTGTTTTTGAGGCTTTTAGCTCAAAATAATTGTCTTACAATTCACCATAGAATGCGAGTTACAGCCGTATTACAAATGTAAGACAAATCACGAAAACAAGGCTGTAAAGCTCATAAAATAAGGATGTATTACGTTTGTCTTACGGTAATACACTTTGCAATCTCTTTTTTTTAAAATCACAAAAAGCCATGCACACATTGATTTTATTAGCCCTGATCGGACTGCAAGCCATTGCGAGGGGTGTGAGTTTTTTCGGTTTAGTATTCGACGCGGACTAGCCTATTTTTTTCTGTTTCTGATTCTTTTTGTAGATCGTTTAATGACATTTTCAGGAAGCCATTAACGGCGTTTGAGTTTTTGCAGTGCCGTTCTGACTATCCCATTCTATAGGCCTATAGGTAGGGGGTCTGTGGAAGAACCACCAAAAATGTAACATCAGAATTTACATTTTTGGTGGTTCTTCCACAGACCCCCGTCTTATGGCATAATGTCAGCTGACAAATTAAATACGAAAATTATTATGCCACAGCCTCTCACTATACCCCTATGGGTTTTTAAATGACTGACAGCCTGGCTATTCAATATCAAGCCTATCTAGGACTTAAACAGACGCAATTTAAAAAAATTGTGCATGATGATGCTCTGGTGGCGATCGTCTATCAATTGACAGACCCGCATGGCAATCAATCTATTTTGAAAATATGCCCTCGCACTCCAGATTATTTACGGGAAGCGTATTTTTTGAAACACTTTGAAACTCAACTCCCCGTTCCAAAAATCATTTCACTTATCCCGCCTGAATCAGGACTGCATGCAGCTATTTTGATGGAATATATCCCCGGCACCATATTAAAAACAGAGGACTTCACTCCTTCCCTTGCTGAAGAGGCAGGTGCAATCCTGGCACGAATTCATCTCAATCGCACAACGGGCTATGGCGATTTAACTCAAGCTCAAGACTTACAACAGGATCCTGGCGCTTCATTTAACCTAAAGTTAGAAGAGGCTTTTACGGAATGTACAGGGCATCTTCCCAATGCGCTCTTGGCGCAATGTCGTCATTATTATCATGCACATTTAAATCTGCTTGCTTCAACAGATGGCCCCTGCATCACCCATCGGGACTTCCGTCCAGGCAATCTCCTAGCTAAAAATAATCAGCTAACGGGAATCATTGACTGGTCTTCTGCTCGTGCCAGTTTTGCAGAAGAAGATTTTTGCTCGATGGAACATGGCGTCTGGGCATTTGACTCACGAAGCAAACAGTATTTTTTAGATGGATATGCGCGAATTCGCCCCCTCCCCAACTATCAGCGCATTATGCCATTGCTTCAATTAAGCAAGGCCATGGCTACGATTGGATTTTTAGTTAAACAAGGCACATGGAATAAGCAAAATTCCAAACTCTATCAACTGAATAGAGAATTCATTGATCGCTTTGAATTTAATTAACAGGGAACGCAAATATGCTTGAAATCAAAATGCTGACACCAACTGAAACCCAGTTCTTCGCAAACCGCATCAAACGCGGCTACATTCCTAACGGCGAAGGCGCCACGTCCTATCATCAGCCTTTAGAGTACGGTAAACCTGCAATTGCTGATGATGATTTAGTTTTGTGGTTTACCAAAAAAATGGAGAAACCAATATGACCGCCCTCGAAACAAAACGCCTAATTCTCCGTGAGTGGAAAGATGAGGACGTCCCCTTCTTCGTATGCGTTCAAACAACCGCATCTACTCAGCCTGAGGGCTTGACCTTATAATGCGAATCCAGGCTGAGATCCAACTTGGCATGATGGGGCAAAAGCTTAAGAAGCGCGGCATCTGTCGTGGCGGATTTGATCTCAGTAAGGAGATATTTGAGATATTCAAAGGGCTTTAAATGATTCGCTTTTGCACTTTCAATCAGGCTGTAAATCAATGCAGCGGCGCGCGCTCCCTTGTGATTGCCGCAGAAGAGCCAGTTTTTGCGGCCGATGGCGAAGGGGCGGATGATATTTTCGACCGGATTGTTGTCGATATTGAGACGGCCATCCTCGGCGTAGAGGATCAATTTGCTCCAATTGTTCAGACTGTAGTTGAGGGCTTTACCCAGCGGACCCTTTGGCGGCGCTAGTGGTTGCAGATCCAGCAGCCAGGCGTGGAGTTTTTCCAAAAGAGGCAGCGCTTCTGTTTGACGCTTTTTCTTTATCTTGTCGTAATCAATCGGCTGACCCAGCGCCGCCCATTCTCTATTTTGGGCACGGATTGCATCCTCGATCTTGTAAATGGCTTTGATCTGACAGATCGCTGCATTCGCATGGGCATGCCTGGGGTGCTGTTTCAAAATCTCTGCAAACTTTCTGCGTGCGTGCGCCATACATCCCAAGCGTTTGATGTCTTCTGATTCAATGCAATCGTAACCGCCGTAGGCATCCGCTTGTACGTAGCCTTTGTAATCTTCAAAAAACGCCCAGGGGTGCAATCCAGCCCGACCCTCCTGGTAGTCAAACAACACCAGATGCTCAATCGGATTCAGATATGTCCACATGTACGACTGATGAATCTGCGGCTTATCTGGCGCTGCTTTATTTTTTTTATCTTTTTTATCTTTT
>Ga0105050_10008307_pt1 | contig 12027 bp, 10 predicted proteins | sample FRY01_FD_78088 | JGI IMG/M metagenome (GOLD analysis project Ga0105050, IMG submission 78088) | Freshwater microbial communities from Lake Fryxell liftoff mats and glacier meltwater in Antarctica - FRY-01 | ecosystem: Environmental > Aquatic > Freshwater > Ice > Glacier meltwater ... | reverse complement strand
TGACGGCAAAGGGATTGCCGCCGATTAAAAGCGGATGAAAACTCATTACCATGCGTAGTTTGGGGTCGCGTATATGTTTGGCCACCAGCGAATAAATACTGCTCCAGGCCTGCATGCGCAACATCGCGGGTACTGCCGCCAGCAAATCCCAGATGGTGTCAAAGGCATAGCCGCCCAGGTTTTCAAAGCCCAGTTTGCAGGCTTGATCGGCTGCCACTAAAAATCGCTCATAGCCGGGCACATCAGCGGGTGAAAAACGTGCGATCTCGCGGCGCATGAATGCGCCATCACCGCTGTAGTCAAACCAGGTGCCGTCATCAAAACGGATGCGATAAAACGGCTCCATCGGTTTAAGCGTGATGCTGCTTGCAAAGTCACGACCGCACAGGCTCCACAGCTCTTCAAGCAAAAACGGCGCGGTGATGATGGTTGGCCCGGCATCAAAGGTAAAGCCGTCTTGCTTGTGCACATAAGCCCGCCCGCCGGGGGCATCCAGCTTCTCTAGAATTTGTACCTGAAAGCCGCGGCATGACAAACGGATAGCGGCGGCCAGTCCGCCAAAGCCGCTGCCAATGACAATGGCTTTCGAGGCGTTGGGGCGCGCCAGTGGCGGGGCGAGGAAGACGGGTGCATTCATAAGTTTGCGGTATGACCTTGTGGTGCTGCGGGAGTTAAGAGTCGCACGAAGACAGCGGCATTGGTCGGACCAAACGATTCGAGATCAATGCGCGCGCCGGTGGCCGGGTCTTCCAGCGTCAGGCGACCGTCTTTACGGGCGACCAGCGCAAAGGGCTGGGCTGGTCCGATACCGCGCAGTTTGCGCTCACGGACCAGTGCACGCAAACTGCCGCGCATGAAACCCTGCTCGCCGCTGACGGTGTGTATTTGTTTGCCGCTGGCGGCATCAATGACGGCAATCGAGCCATCGCGCATATCGCTGAACCGCAGTGCGCGTTGCACGATGGGCGCTTCATCATCGGCACGAATCGGCACACCCGACCAGCGCACCCAGCTGACACTGGCTACGACGGCAATCAATAAGAGCCCCAGTGCCAGACCCGGATGGAAGCTGCGCCGGGCCCGGATTACTGTGGGGAGAGCTGGCGAGGTTTTCATGGTGAGATTGCGGCTGGCAGGTTGGCCTGCGGTGCAGGCGCCGGATCGCGCTGTGCAGCGTGCATGGGCTTGTTGCTATGCACAGCAGACCATGCGGCTTCGAGCTGTCGACCCAGCGCGTCTACATTGGGCAGGCAGCGCAACATCGGCTCAGGATTATTCACCTGCCACGGACGCGCATGCGGCCACAGATGAAGAAAAGCGATACGGTCCGGCCCGCGCAAGGACAAGGCGATGTTGCCGATGCCGTGGCGGGTGTTGCGCACCCGCGCTGCCTGTATGCCAGAGAGCGGCAGGTTGAAGGTGAGCGTGAGCACAATGCCCACCCGCATGACCACGCGCTTGTCGGTGAGCGTGTAGAGCGTGGTGCGCGCAGACAGCCATGCGATGAGCGCCAGCAGACCCAGTGCCAGGCTTGCCAGCACAGCAGAAAAAGCCAGCCCGCCTAAAAGCGTTGCCGCGCGCATGCCGGGCTCCCAGCTAAAGACAGCCTGCAAGGCCAGCATCAATCCGAAATACAACGCCAGCCGCCTTAAGTGAAACGCTTCATTGCCCAGCGTCCGCCAGTCCGGGCTGCCTTGCCACAGAATGCGTTCGCCAGCGGGCAGGGCCTCGGGCAGGCCCGGCGCTGCTTCGAACTCATGTTCGTGGTGCGCGTTCACACCAGGGGTTCCTGACGTTCCGGCGTGGCGTAGAGCAAGCCGGCGCCGTAGTAGGCCTGGATTTTTTCTTCTTCCAGCATCGTGATCTGGTCAGCCTGCTGATGGGCAGGCACGTCGGCAAACTGGTGCGCGAGAATGGCCTGCACGTGCACATCATGGCTGCCGATGCGCGCAAAATTGATCGGCAGCAGGACTAGCTTGCCCGAGCTTAGTTTGACTTCGATATAGCGAAACAGCATCTCAGAGCGGTCTACCCACATCTCGGCGACGGTACCGGCGACTTCGTCGTCAGCGCCCAAGACATCAAGGCCGCGCGGGTCTTCGTCTTGTATTGCCACACCAAAGCCGGGTGCAGCGCGCAGTGGCACGATTTTGGCGTCGCCTTCGACGGTGGTGTCGGGAATGTCCGCACGATTGGCCCAGGCACCCGGGCCGACGCCGGCCAGCAGGGGATTGCCGGTGGGCTCCAGCGGCGAGCCTAGCCAGCGGTGGCGTGGCGTCGCTTGTAAAAATTCGGGGCCCGTCGCCGCGCCTGGTATCTGCACTTCATGGCCGTTGGCCAGCTTATAGGTTTTGGGGCTGGGCACGGGGGGCCAGCCTTCCATCTCGACGGGGGGATTGCGACCCGAATCCAGCGGATAACCCTCGCGATGGTTTTCGCGCAGCAGGTAGTAGACCAGACCGGCAAAGAAAGCCCAAAACCCGTACAAGACCAGCTGGGCCACGTCGATATATTGCGTAATGGCGCCTGTTTCCATAATGCGTCTCCTTACTTACAAAGCTCAATGACAAATGAGTCAGCCGGGGAATTCGGCCAGCCCGAATCGCTGTTTGTCTCCGTGCCTATCCCGATCAGGCGCTTGACGCCTGACTAAGGGCCCGATGGCAATCAGCACTACAAATAACAAATAAATTTCGATGTGATACACAAAGCTGTAGCCCGTGACCGGCGAGTTCAGGCTCTGACCCAGCCAGCCGGATTCAGCCAGCGCACCAATGCCGTCCTTGAGCAAGCCGCCAGCGGCAATCGACAAACCCGCTGCCGTTGCCTGTACCGCGCCCCATGCGCCCAGCGCCAGACCCGCGTCTTCACCCTGCTGCAGCGCCATGGCCATGGTCAGGGTGCCGACTGCAAAGAGTCCGCTGCCCATGCCAATGAGGAAGGCGCCCGCCCGAAACAGATCGGGCGCTGCCAGCGGCGCGGAAAAAATCACCATCGCAAAGGCCGGCAGTCCGAGCAGCGCGCCCGCCGCCGCCAAACGGCAAGCGTCGACACCACGCGTTAACAGCCGCGCTGAAAAGCCAAACGCCAGCAAGGCGCCGGTCGCGCTTAAGGCAGTCAGCACACTGGTCGCGCCGACATTGAGCTGCAAGATCTGCCCGCCATACGGCTCCAGAATGATGTCTTGCATATTGAAGGCACAGGTGCCCAGGCCCACTGTCCATAAAAACCGCCGCACGCCGGGTCGGTCAATAAAAGCCCGCCAGCGTGCGCTAAATTGCGCGTCGCCCTCGCGTCGCCCGGTGCGGGAAGCATCGCGACCTTCTTGCTTCCACAGCGACACCAGGTTGAACCACACCACCAGCACGGCCGCACCCTGCACCACCTGAATCAGGCGCAAGGGACTAAAGTCAGCCAGCAGCCAGCCAAACAGTGCACCGCTGCCAACTAAGCCCAGCAACAGCATGCTATACATCAGCGCCACCACGCGCGGACGGGTTTCGGGTGTGGCCAGATCGGTGGCCAGCGCCAGCCCGGCGGTCTGGGTAATCTGCATGCCGGCGCCAACGATTAAAAAAGCCAGCCCCGCGCCAATCCGGCCCACCCATGCCATGCCCGGCTGCGGTTCAGCCAGAGCCAGCAGCGCAAACGGCATAATCGCCAAGCCCCCAAAGAGCAGCAGCGTGCCTATCCACATAAAAGGCAAGCGGCGCAAGCCCAGCGCAGAGCGATGGGTGTCGGAGCGAAAACCGATTAAGGCGCGCAGCGGTGCAAACACCAGCGGCAGCGCCACGCACACGGCCACCCACCATGCCGGCACGCCTAATTCCACAATCATCACCCGGTTAAGCGTGCCCACTAACAGCGCCGTTGCCAGACCGATCGAGAACTGGAACAAAGACAGCCGCAACAAACGCGACAAAGGTAAATCCACCGTTGCCACATCGGCAAAAGGCATCCATTGCGCGCCCAGCGACGGCATCCAGCGCTTTGCCAATTGATGGACCAGTTTCATGGGCGCGGCCATGGACGGAGTGTGCAGACAGGATTGGTCATGCTTGCACTCTAAAATGGGCAAAGAATACTGTCAACAATACTTTACTAATTAAGTGTAATTAAATATTGACATGACAGCGTGATGCCGGGCATGCTGCGCTTGGTTGGACCCCGTTCCGCAGGCTTGGGCACGCGTCATACCGACAGCAACGACTCCTCTCCAGGGCGCCTTTGGGCGCCTTTTTTTTTGAGACGGGCTTTGCCAGCCGGTATAATCTGGCCTGTGCCTGACCCCTCAGCGTGCGCGGCGACGCCGCGATTGCCTGACTCCGTGATCCCGTTTAACCGAGCCCCCATGCCATCCCAACACAAAGAGCAGATTGCTGCACTGTTTCAAGCGGCCTTAGTGCCGCTGCTGGCCGGCAGCGATCTGCCAGCGCCGGTGATCACCCTGGATCGTCCGCGCGATCCGTCGCATGGCGACATCGCTTGCAATATCGCCATGCAACTGGCCAAGCCCCTGAAAAAAAATCCGCGCGAGCTGGCACAGGCCTTAGTGGATGCCGTGCTGGCCGACCCGGCCGGCGCCGGTCTGGTTGAGTCGGCCGAAGTCGCCGGACCAGGCTTTATCAATCTGCGGCTCGCCGTTGCCAACAAGCAGGCCGTGGTGGCGCTGGTATTGGCAGAAGGGGCGTGTTATGGCAAAACCAATGCCGGTGCCGGCCGCAAAGTGCTGGTCGAATTCGTCTCTGCCAACCCGACCGGGCCACTGCATGTGGGCCATGGCCGCCAGGGCGCGCTGGGCGACGCGATGTCGTCCCTGCTCGAAGCGCAAGGCTACGATGTGTTGCGCGAGTTTTACTATAACGACGCCGGCGTGCAGATTGCGACCCTCGCCAGCTCGGTGCAGGCGCGTGCGCGCGGGCTCAGGCCCGGTCTGACCGGCTGGCCCGAGTCGGCTTATAACGGCGACTATATTGCTGATATTGCCGCCGATTTTATGGCCCGCAAAACGGTATCGGCCGCCAACGGTGAGCCGGTGACAGCCAGCGGCGACATCGACGATATCGACTCCCTGCGCCGCTTCGCGGTGACGTATCTGCGGCATGAGCAAGACCTGGATTTGCAGGCGTTTGGCGTGCGTTTTGATCACTACTATCTTGAGTCGTCGCTCTACACCGAAGGCAAAGTTGCCGCCACCGTCGCCGCGCTGCATGCTGCCGGCAAAACCTATGAGAAAGATGGTGCGCTGTGGCTGCGCAGCACGGACTACGGTGACGATAAAGACCGCGTGATGAAAAAATCCGACGGCACGTTTACCTATTTTGTGCCAGACGTTGCCTATCACATCACCAAGTGGCAACGCGGCTATGAAAAAGTCATCAACGTGCAGGGCAGCGACCACCATGGCACCATTGCGCGCGTACGCGCTGGTCTGCAGGCTGTGGGGATGGAGATACCGCAAGGCTATCCGGACTACGTGCTGCACAAGATGGTGACGGTGATGAAAAACGGCGAAGAAGTCAAAATCTCCAAGCGCGCCGGCGCCTATGTGACCTTGCGCGATCTGATTGAATGGTCCGCCGGCGAGGCAGGCACTGAGGCAGCCACTGAGGCAGGCACTGAGGCAGGCACTGAGGCGGCCACGCGGGACTTAACGCGCGGGCGCGATGCAGTGCGGTTTTTTCTCATCTCGCGCAAGGCCGATACCGAATTTACGTTTGACGTCGACCTGGCCCTGGCGCAGTCAGACGAAAACCCAGTCTATTACGTCCAGTATGCGCATGCGCGTATTTGCTCGGTGCTGGCCCAATGGGGGGGCGATGAAGCTCTGCTGCATGCGGTTGACCCAACGCCGCTGGTGGCGCCGCGCGAAGCGTCTTTGCTAGCGAAGCTGGCCGAGTATCCGGAAGCCCTGAAAAAAGCGACCGATGAACTGGGCCCGCATCAGATCGCGTTCTACCTGCGCGATCTGGCGGGTGAATTGCATAGCTACTACAATGCCGAGCGGGTATTAGTCGATGCGGTGCCGCTCAAAATGGCCAGACTGGCGCTCTTGTTGGCCACGCGTCAGGTTTTGAAAAATGGACTGGAGCTGATCGGCGTATCGGCACCAGCCCGCATGTAAATTAACACTTGCCCGGTTTAGCGGAAAACGTATGCGCAGTCACATAAAACATCAGACAGGCGGCACCCTGATGGGCCTCATCATCGGCCTCATTATCGGTTTGTTAGTGGCAGTCTGGGTCGCCATGACCATTATGAAAACGCCGCTGCCTTTCATCGATAAGCTTGGCAGTCAAAAGCCGCCCACCGGCGAGGTGGGGGATCCTAATAAAACGCTCGCAGGCGGCGCGCGCGAGCGGCGTGAAAAAATATCGGATGATTTGCTGCCCGCAGCAACCGGCGCCGTGGTCGACCCGCTTGAGCGCCCCCTAAAAAACACACCGGTCATCGCCGAGACTGGTGCGTTAAACAATGATGTACCGCCGTCCGTCATTGACCGGCCCCGCCCTGAAAAGCCGGTCACGACCCCGGCGAGCCTCCCGTCGGAGGCCGAAGGCGTCGCCTCTGCCGGCGAGGAAAAATTCACTTACTATTTGCAAGCTGGTGCATTTCGCGAGCAGGTCGACGCTGAAAACACCAAAGGCAGGCTGGCCATGATGGGCTTAGCAGCAAGTATTGTGGAGCGGCGTACCGAACTGGGTATCTTGTATCGCGTGCGCATTGGCCCTTTCATCGAAGCCGAAGCCATGAACCGGGCGCGCACCCGGCTTTCCGATAATGGCGTGGATGCGGCTGTGGTGCGGATGCCCAAATAAGAACGCCTCAGCCAGGCGTAATAAAACGTAAAAAAAGCGGTGGGTTTTTTTCTCTCTGCGCTCAATGACAACGCGTCTTATCTGCGAAGCGTTTATTTTTACCGATCTCTCTGGAAAAGGAATGACCATGCGATTGCTACACCGCCTCTTTGCTGCTGCCAGCTTCAGTCTTCTTGCTGTTGGCGCGACCGCGTCTTTTGCCAACCCGGTTCTGGGTGTGGACTATCAGGCGCTGCCGCAAGTGCAGGCAACCGATTCAGGCAATAAAGTCGAAGTCCTCGAATTCTATTGGTACAACTGCCCGCATTGCGCCGCGTTTGAGCCGCAACTAGCCGAATGGGCCAAGAAAAAAGGGGACACGATTGTCTTTAAGCGGGTGCCAGTCTACTTCCGTGAATCCTTCGTACCCCAGCAAAAACTGTATTACGCCTTAGAAGCGATGGGTAAAGTCGATCCGGTTCACCGGACAATTTTTGATGCCATTCACAGTGCGCGTATCAAGCTCGATAAAGAAGACCAGATCGTGGACTTTGTCGCAAAGCAGGGCCTGGACCGCAAAAAATTTCTCGATACGTTTAACTCCTTTGGGGTGCAATCTAAAGTCACCCGCGCACGTCAGATACAGGATGTCTACCGTATCGAAAGCGTTCCCACCATCATCATCGATGGCCGTTTCATGACCTCGCCGGCCATGGTGGGTTCCCGCATGCGCGGCCAGTCCGAACAAGCCCAGATGGCTGCGACCCTGCAAGTAATGGATGCGCTGATCGCCAAAAAGAAATGAACTCCCGCTGCCTGCGCTGAGCACGCCTGTGCAACGGGTCTTCATCACCGGCGCCTCTAGCGGTCTGGGTCAGGCGCTAGCGCGTCACTATGCCGCAAGCGGCGCCCGGCTGGGCTTGCTGGCCCGGCGCGATGCCGCATTGGTTGCGCTTTGCGCCTCTTTGCCCAACGCCGAACTGCACCGCATTTACCCGGTTGACGTCAACGACCATGCGGCCCTTGCAGCGGCGGCCACCGATTTCATTGACACCGCCGGCGGCATCGAGATCGTGATTGCCAACGCCGGCGTGTCGTATGGCACGCTGACGGAGCATCGTGAAGATTTGCGCGTATTTGAACAAATCATGGCCACCAACGTCACAGCGATGGTGGCCACTTTCGCCCCTTTTATCGCGTCCATGCGATGCCAGGCTGCAGCCGGGCAGACAGATCTGCGTCTGGTCGGCATTGCCAGCGTAGCGGGCATACGGGGCTTACCGGGTGCTGAAGCCTACAGCGCCTCCAAGGCCGCCGTGATCAGCTATTGCGAATCCCTGCGCATCGAACTGCGCCGCGACCGCATCCGCGTCGTCACCATTGCACCCGGCTATATCGACACCCCCATGACGCAGGTGAATACCTATGCCATGCCGTTTTTACTGCCCCCTGAACAATTTGCCCTACGCGCGGCCCGCGTGATTGCAGCCGGTCGCAGTTACGCCGTCATTCCCTGGCAGATGCGTGGTGTGTCCTGGCTGCTGCGCCTGCTGCCTAACTGGCTGTATGACGTGCTGTTTTCACGCGCCCCGCAGAAGCCGCGTTTGCGCGACCAGGCTGATCCGCCTGCATGAGCCGCGCCTCTGCACTGGTCGATGCGATGGGCGTGCTGCATACGCCGGTTGATCCGCAATCAGCGGTGCGCATTGTCTCGCTGGTGCCGTCTATCACAGAGTTGCTGTGCGACTTAGGTCTGACACCATGGCTGGTCGCCCGCACCGGGTTTTGCATTCATCCCGCCGGGGCAGTGGCCGCGATCCCCAAGATCGGTGGCACCAAAGACGTGAACGTGAACAAAATCCGTCAGCTCAGGCCGACGCATCTGATCGTCAATATCGACGAAAACGAAAAGCCCACCGTTGATGCCCTGGCCGCCTTCGTGCCCCACATCATCGTCACCCATCCGCTAACGCCGCAAGACAACCTGACACTGTATGCGCTGTTAGGCGGCATCTTTAACGCAGAGGCCGCCGCCGAAAAATTAGCCAGCCAGCTCAACGCCGAACTCGCGTTCACCAGGGCGCAAGCCCACATGCCGCAGCGCGTGCTCTATTGCATCTGGCAAGACCCGTGGATGACGGTGGCGCGCGACACCTATATTGCGGCGATGCTGGGTTTGATCGGCTGGCAGCACTGGCAAGCGCCAGGCGACAAACGGTATCCGCCATTTGACTGGACCCCGGCGCTGCTGGACGCCGTGGATATCGTGCTGCTCTCCAGCGAGCCCTACCATTTCACCCAGCAGCACGCTGATGCACTGGAAAAACAGATTGGCAAGCCGACGCGGCTCGTTGATGGTGAAATGTTGTCCTGGTACGGCAGCCGCGCCATTGCGGGCCTGCGCTATGTGCGCACACTGTCTGCCGAAGGCTGATCGCTTCGCCTGGGCTTCTTGCGGCGGGCATCAGTGAGAGTGTCGACACCCCTGCTGGCCCTGGTCGACGCTTACCAGTAAAAAACGACGTGCGGGAAAAACCGCTCACCAGCCCGGCGCGGCAGACCTTGCCAGGTTGGTGGCCAGATTTAAAACCCCGACCTTGTCTTTGACGACGTTCTGACGAACTCTGCTGATGGGCTTACTCCCTGACACTTGCGCAGGTTCAACAAAGACATGGCGATATCAAACCAGGTGACGTCAAACGCCACCCTTTGGCAAGGCCATTCTGTCAGATGAAGAGTCTGAACGACTACGCGACATTATTTTTTCTCCTGAAATTTTCTAAGTCAGCTTGAAGCTGCGCGATCATCGTCGAAAAATGAGGCTTATCCTCTTTCGCCAATTTCCCTTCAATTCCCTTTGCCTGATGCTCTACCAGATGACTGAGCGTCCAATATGTAGTTGAATCAATCGATGAGTCGCCTATATTCATGTAGTTCGCCATGTCAATGAAAAACCCGGATGGGTCAAACCCATGCTCCATATCAAATTTCCAATCTTTGATCACTTGATCTAATTCTGGAAAAATAGAAGATTTAATGTCGATTTTTTGCATCGCTGGATCCTTGTGCTGCAGTAAGTCGCCCCTCAGCAAATCGATTTTATTCATACAGGCTTTTCTTTCATCGGAATTTAATAAAAGAATGTTGTTAAAAAACAGAGTAGAAAAATTTTCTAGTTTCGTTGCATTGTCATTAATATTTAAATTTGGCTCTTGGTCCTTTAAAAATTGAGTAAATGCGGCCAAAGCATTTTTTGAATAGAAATCAAGATTTTGGAATTTAAGCAGGGCTGTTTTGATGGTAGATAATTTTTTAGCTTCAGCCACTTTTTCCAGGGTGGCTAATGAATGAGGCTCTGTCAGTCGATCAAATTCGCTTTCTGGGATCAGGCCGTGCTTGAGTCTCGTGGCGTTAATAGATTTCCATGTTGCCTCGCCCTCTGTATCCTTGAATACTTTCAAATCTACTTCCAGATTTTTTAGGCTTTGCTCGAATTTTGATTTTTGAGCATCAGATAACTGCGCCATGATAGATTTTAGTAGAGCTTCATCGCTCATTAAATGGGAGAGTGCGTGGAATTTCAGCTTATCAATACCCTTATCCGCGAGATAATCAATTAATAGCATCAGAAATCCCGATGGATGGGCTGGGTCAGAATGCATGCGCAGAACACTGATTATTTCTGAAAACTCGCGATAATCTTCATCCTGGGCATTAATTAAAAAAATGCCCTCATTTTTTTTTGATTGTAAAAATCCAAGTAATCGATCTGCGCGGTCAAGGCAATGGCTTTGCTCCTGTTCAGGGAGGCTATAAATATTTTTCAGAAAAAAATCGATGAAATGCTTTAAATTTTCATTGTTACTGTTTAGTCCGGAAAAATTATCGGGATTTTTTATAAAATTTCGAAATGCCATTTGAGCAGAAGCATCTTTTTTGTCTTGAGTCTGCCCTAAAAAAACAGGATTGCGCGATGCCGTAATGATGGAATTTTTAAGTGATGGATTTAGTATTTTTGATCGATGTTCGGCTGTATTTTTGCTTGAAGCCCTTGTTTGTCGATTGGAAGTTCTTTCTTTTAAGTCTTCCCCATCTTTTCTTTCTTGAAATAATAAATTTTCGTTAGAATTTTCTACTATCTCATGCTTAATTAGTTCTGCTAATTTTTCGGATAAATGTGTAATTTCAATAATTAATTGGTTAATATTAATTTTCAACATTTGAACATTAGGAGAACTTTTTCCATCAAAGAAATTTTTTAATTTTTTTAAAAAATCTAAAAGTTTTTCGGCAGACTCTGGTGTATTGATCTCGCTAGAATTTTCCAAATATTTTTTTAATAGGTGGAATGGACTATCGAAAAAATTAATATCTATATGTTTTTTGAATTCCTCATTTTTTCCTAAATTTTTTATTGTAGATTTAAACTGTTTTGGTGTTAAAGCCTGAGCAGTATCAGTAAATTTTTTATTGATTGCATCCAAGACTAATTGTCTCAAATCAGAAGAAAGCGCACTCTGAATTGGGATGCCGCTTATTTCTTTCCAAAATAGTTCGTCTTTGACTAGTGGAGAGAATGCGTTGATCACGTCCAATTCATCAACGTCGACAGGTATCTTTCCCCGCGTATTGGTATTTATTTTTTGCAAGAGCGTCTCAATTTTCTCGTTTCTTTTGTTTTTATTAATTTGAATGCACAATTCATTTATGTATTTTTTGTCCCCATCACGCATCTTCTTGCCCCAAAGCAATTTTTTCACTGTTAATAAAAATCCACTGTTGTTGGCACCATAAATAATTTTTTGTGTGGGCTTCACCCCACCCCGAAGAGAAATAGAAATATCAACCATTAAGGCTGTATTTGATATGGGGCCCATATTTTTCTTCCGAGAAGGGTTTTCTGTAAGCATTCGCCCTGCCTGGCTCCGCTAAATGCAAACGGATACACAAATTAGCGGCCATATTTGGCGCAAATGATGGCTAATGCGTTGATGGGTGTCCGGACAGCGAACTTTGTTCCCGACTGGTGGGCAAAAATGCAACTGCTTGCCCAACCGTGGCAGCGACTGTTATGCAGGGCAACGCTGAGCGACAGGAAATAAAAAAGCCGACACGTTAAAACGTCGGCTAAGGTCTGCAGAAGAAGTGGCGGTGAATGCAGTGTCCCAATTGGAGCAGGAGTAAAACGTTTACTGGGGGCAGTGTGAAGACCCAAACCAAAGCGACTTAT